>Ga0209490_10003020_pt1 | contig 15790 bp, 21 predicted proteins | sample MAT06_FD_187209 | JGI IMG/M metagenome (GOLD analysis project Ga0209490, IMG submission 187209) | Freshwater microbial communities from Lake Fryxell liftoff mats and glacier meltwater in Antarctica - MAT-06 (SPAdes) (version 2) | ecosystem: Environmental > Aquatic > Freshwater > Ice > Liftoff...
GATGTACCCATCCAGTCGGCCAGGGTAACACCCGTCGCCTTGAGCTGCACTTCCTGGGTTTTAAGCTGGGTTACAATGGCCGTAATAGAGCGCTCGCCATACTTACCCTCGCTGGCCTGTGTTACCATTGCGTCGCCGACTTTTGCGATAGCGTCCTTGCCGGTAGCGGCAATCTTCTCGTTGGCTTCTTCCTTTGGCTCCAGTAGGCCAACGATGGGACTTTCGGTTTCCTGGCCAAGCGTCTTCATTTGTTCGATGATCTGTTCAAATGACAAAACCTGAGACAGAGCTGACTTGCGTGCCGCACCACCGGCCTTCGCTGCTACATCATCTTCGTTCAGCTCAATGCCAAGCGCGTTTTTAATGTCAAAGCCTTCCACGTTTACGCCAAGCTCTTTTACTTTCTCGCGGATCTGCGCTACGAATTCATCGGTTTTCTGTTTGGCTTGGATTTGCTCAAACACCTGTTGTGCCGCGGCGTCGGCATCGAAGAGCATGGTACTCAAACCCTTTTGATGTTCTCTCACCATGTTGGCCGCCGCGGTCTTGACGGCTGCTTCGCCACCGGCAAACACGTCCGGCGAGAACATACCCTTCAGACCTTCGTACCAGGGTGATTGGAAACCCTTGACGGCCACATCCGCCATGCGCCGCGCATTCTCATCGACTGCATCAACACGAGGGAGCAAGCTGTCCAGATCAATCAATCCACTGGTTGAATCCTTGAGCACACCACGCACCATTCCGTCGAGTGCATCATTGATTTGGTCTGTAACTTGCTCCATCTCTTTGGCGTGATCTTTACCTGCGCCGCCAACTGTATCCATCGCTGCCGTCGCATCCGTGGCGTATGCTTGCCAGTTGTCGGTAAGTGCGCTCATGGCCGTGTCGAGCACCTGTGCGCCAAGCGGATCATCGCCTTGCGAAAGACGAGCATCGTTGATGCTTTCAAATTGCTCTCGCACATCGCGCGCTTGACCCGCCCATTCGGTTCCCTGGCCGATGGCTCCGCCGATACCCATCGATGGCACAAGCCGCTGTGCAATTGAAAAACCCACGTTTGCCGCGGCCGCTTCGATGTTCATTAACTGGATTTCCAGGTCAACCAGCGCTGCCTCCAGTTGCTTGGCGTTGAGTTCAGCGCTATTGAACGCGACCGGCAACCCTGACACCGCATCGACGGCCATGCCGGCCACTTGTGCCGTGCGCTGTAGAGCGTCTGCATTGCGCTCAGTAGCCGCGGCATTCTTGATGTTCGCCGCGGCTGAATCGCCGTTAGCTTGCGCATTTATGGTCAGTGCTGACGCAGAGAGTAGCGCTGCTTTTGCCGCTTCATATTCAGCCAGTGACGCTGCAACGCCGGCCGCCGCGCTCACCTTCTTACTATTAGCAGCCTGCGCCGCGGATGCAGCCGATTGCTGTTGTGATGCAGTGCCGGACGCCTGTGAGGCAACTAGCTCATCCTGCGCCGCCTTTTCTTCACGCGTCGCCACGGCCAATGCTGCTTTGGCCGCTAGCAATGCACTACTCGCCGCCGTCGCCAGTTGCATGGCTTCCGTGTTCGCCTGTGTCGCTGTGGTTGCGGCTGTATCGTCGTCAAAGCGAGTTTTACCACCATTGCCGACAGGCAGCGTAGCAACAGGCTGTTCGCCTTGCGATGGTGGTCCCAGGACGGTTGGCACGACCAACGGATTAGCCGTAAGACCGGCGCGAAAACTATCAATCGCTGCGGTCCAGTTATCGACTGGTACTAAATCTGTCCCGGCCGTGGATGCTACGGCTTTTACCTGATCAAATGCGTTGCCAACGCGCGCCACTGACTCGCTGTACGCCTCAAACTGGAAGGTGGCCACCGCTTGCTGTTGCGCTAATTCAAGCGTCGTTTGTGCCGCTTCTGCATTGGCTTCTGCGCGCGCGATCATTTCATCGTTACCCTCGCGCTGCGCTGTCTTGAGTTGAGACATCGAAACCAAATAGGCTTGTTCGGCGGTTAGCAGGTTAAATCTAGCCTCTGCCTCGGCTTTCAGCGCCGTTGCATTGGTAATACTGGCAGCACTTTTATCCACGGTTTCGGTGTCGCCTGCATTAAACGCCGCGGCAAAGTCACCCGGATAAAGTTTCTCTTGCGCTTGCTTTAGTGCCAGTGTGGAAAGGACAAGATTGTTCTGTTCCTCCTTGAGCTTGCTCGTGTACTCAGCCTGAATCTTGAGCACTTCGCCTGTCGCCGCCTGGGGACCGATCTCAGCGATGGGAACACCTTTTAGCGCATTGTCCCTAGCTTGCGCCGTGGCAGTGGTGATCGTTTCGAGCCGTGCTTCTAGTGCATCTAGATCGGCCACTAATTGATAATACTGGTCATTATCCTTGGCGAATCCAGCATCGACCATAGCCTGCTGGGTTGTTTTTATTTCCGCAATAATCGCGTTGCGTTGCGCCTCCAAGCCGCTCAGCGCCTCTGTGTCGGCCTTGTTCCCTGATACCACTGGCGAGATGGGAATACCCGATTCAGCGTTGTCCTGTGCCTGCGCGATGGCCTCTTTTACCTGCTCTAGCCGTGCCTGTAGCCGATCTAGGTTGGCTTCGATCTGCGCAACCTGGCGCGTATCGCCGCGGCCTTCCGCATTGTTCAGATTGGCGCGCTCTGATACCAGTTGAGCGTTGATATTGTCGCGTTCGCCGCGCAACGCGTCAAAATTAACGGCATCATCACCGGATAACTTTGCAGAGGTTCTGTTTTCGCCTGCACCTTGCGTTAATTGTTCCTCAAATTTGCCAATGATGGCTGTCATCGTTTCAAGCTTTTGCGCCCACCACGTGGCCATGCCACTGGCCGAAGGATCGAGTAAGGCGACGACCCAATTACCAAAAGCTGTTTTCGCATCCGCAAAAGCCGCTTTTGATTTATCGGTTGCGTCACGTAATTGATCAACACCACTAACCGCACCACTTGAATATTTGCCTAGATTCTGGACCGTCGCGTTGTACAGCGCTTGTTGCCGCTCCAGAGGCGTCAACTGATTGACGGTCTTCCCAATACTCTTTGCATAGGTAACAAAAGCGCCATCGGCACTGCCAATCGCGCCCACTTGCTCTAAATATTGACCGTTGCCTGCCTCAATCGCTTCGGCAATGCCGGTGAAAGATTCTTCCCAACTTCGTCCAAAGCTGTCGGCAAAACCCTGCACGACCGCAGCCAGTTCACCAAATTTATCCAGATCCGACAGTGCGCCGGTTGGATCGACCTGAAGCAGAACCTGCATGACCTTCTCTTCGGACAAGCGGTTATCCAGATCGTTTTGCACCTGCTCGATGGCGGCATCAACATCGTCCGTTTCAAAGGTGACGCCGATCTTTTGTTTGAGGTTGCCTTGCACTTCAAGCGATTGCATCCGTTGCCAGACGGCGTCAAGACCGACCGCTGCGCCAATACCAGCGCCAGCGAGCACACCAAGCGCGCCTGCGAAGAGCGCTGTACGCACAGTAATGGCTGGTAAAATCTCAAAAACCTTCGCCATCATCTGTCCTTCCATTGGCGAGAAACCAGGAATAGCAGCAGCAGCTTTGCGCGACATGCCAGCAAAGTCAACCTCTTGATCGAGTAGTTTGGTAGATTTTTTTGGCTTGGCGGCTTCAAGCGCATCGCCTTTTTTGGCGAGATCATCTGTCTTTTCGCGCAGCACATCTAAGCGGCTTGTGAATGATGTTAGGTTTGCCTCGCCAAGTCCCTTAAAACTATCGCCGAATCGCTCTGTCTCCTCCGTAGCCATCTTGGCAGTCGTAACGTAATTGCTGTAATTCTCGGCTAGCTCTTCAATACTGCTTGCACCCTTACCCACGCCAGCCGGCAATTTTGAAATAATGTCAGTTATCCCTAACTGACTACCCTTATTATCAAAAAAAGATCCGCCCTTCGCCTCGACATTGAGCATGCTTAGGTGGTTGACTAATTTTTCTACCGCACGCTGCGATCCGGTCAAAGCCTGATTGGCGCGTGCGGCTTTGGCCGCGATCTGATCGAATGGTTGTGAGGCTCGATCATTTAAAATAATGTCGCCTTCTAAGGCTGGTAGCATGAAAAAACTCCAATAAAAAAGTGCGTCTTGTCCTCCGGCAATGCCGGAAACACGAGACGCACGAGGCGTAAATGTATATAGGGTTAGGATAGATATAGGCTACAAAATAACCTTTTTGTGGACACAAAAACTATAATTCATGGTTTTTTGTGTCCACACATTTATTCAGACGCTTCAGCCAAATATACGTTTCTGGGTCGAGGTTAGGCCGGCTTCGCAACTCATCAAGCAGCGCTTGTGGCGGGTAGACCCACGACAAAACGTCGTACAAGGATCCGCAACCCACGCGCCGCAATGAGCAATCGCCTAATGGCCGGCCTAGCTGGCAAGATGCCGGCGATTCCTCATTGATCACGCGGCCACCATTTCCCACGTCCGCGCAATCTCGCCAGGGATAAAGCCGGCGATTTGTAGATCATGGGTGGCAGCGGCCTGGGTGGTGCCGTTCGCTTTGAAGTCTGCAATGTTCCGGGCCAGCGTTTCAGCGCCAACTTTCATGGCCGCCCGTTCGACCAGGCGTTGATTGCCCAGTACGGCGCGAACCAGCGCTTCATCAAAGCCGTATCTTAAAACTGCGGCTTGCACATCGGCCTGGGTGGTGCCGGCGTCCAGGGTATCCGCAATCAGATCGGCAACCAATGCGACGGTTGCGCGGTGCTCATCGCGCTGTTCGATTCGCTCCGCAACGATGGCCGCTTCCGCCTCCGGGTTGCGCTTGTAGGCTGCAACCTCATAGGCAAGCCGTTCGATCTCGTGTGCTGACAAGTCCGGGTGCAGGCTTTCCAGGTGGGGAAGGCGTGCTACTGCCTGCCGGGCGAACCGGCGTTCAAGCTTAATCGCCTGCTCCCTGTCGCCAGTGGCCGCCGCCGCTGCAATTTCGTGTTGCGTCCACTGCTGCGCAGATTCCAAGCGCTTATCTTCGCGCTGATCGCTCATTTTATAGCTGCGCAGGTGCGGCGCAACGTCTGCCAGACGTCCCCACACGTCATCAGCGACCGAGTACACCTTCGTGCCTGTGCCCTCCCTGTGGGCATCTAGCAAGCCATGTCGGGCCAGGCGGCTACACGCCGTGCGAATAGCACCGGGTTTTTTGCCAGTTTCGTCGGCCAACTCCCGGACCGTCATGTCTGCGCCTACTCGCAGCATGGCATCGATGACACGCACGCCACTTTCACCAAATGATGCGAACGTGAATTGCGCCAGCGCTTCCCGGTCGGTAATCCCCAACGCGGTGGCCGCGTCGCCCATTTGGCGCTTGACGCGGCGACTAGTACCGGCCAAAAATGGGTCGTCGCCCTTGCGCGGGCTGTATTCGTTGACTACACCTGTAGAAACGGTATATTGCTCAGATTGACCCCTGTTGTTCACGTGGGTAGTACCAAAAACATAGGGGTCAATCTGAGCAATATACCGTTTTTCGACCAATGAAACGCGTGCGCCCATCGGGTCGGGCGTCACATCGAACAGCCAACCCTTTAGCCGATCCAGCGCGGCCAGGGCGGTGTTGGGACTCACGCCAGCGAGATTACCAAGGCGTTTTTTGCCGATCACAATATCAAGCCGCCCCCCTGTGGCCATCGCGTCCAGTACCGCATCAGCCACACGTGTATCAGTGGCGTCTGTCATGTACACAATCGTGGTTTCGCCCGTTGCCCGGTCGCTGCGGTGGCTTTGTAGCGCCGTGGGCACAAATTCCGCGAATGAGTGGGTTTTGATCCACAAGCGCAACCCGGCAACGGTGGCCCGCATGTCCGGGCGTGGGTTGGCCGCCGCAAAAACGCGTGCTTTGCCGACTGTGCGCGCCAGGTAGCCGCGTCCTGCCTCGGCAAATTTTCCATTCACACCAATCGGGCAATGCTGAAAGACGGCGAGGATCTGATCGTCCGTTGCTCCGGCGTAGACCAGCGACATGCAAACGCTGTAATCGGCCTCGCTGCGTTCGCCAACTGGGGCCGGATTGAAGATCAGATCGATGATCTTCTTAGATAGGTGCCACTGTCCAAGCTGGGGCGCTTCTGTGGTGGGTGCGGTGAAGGTTACAGCCTGGGACGGCGCGCTTTTGGCCTGGGCCGCGTCGATGATGGCCACAAGCGCCGCTGGTAGGGGGATCGGCGTGCATTCAGCCAGGCTGTAACCGTCCTCCCACTGGTAGGGGTTGCCGCTGGGGTGCATGGATGGAGCGACAACGATCATGCCGCCATCGCAGCGAATGTCCACACCTTCGGGCAATGTATTGTTGGCGTTGGTGTAGGTCTTGCCTTCCGGCTTTTGGAAGATAAGGTGCTGTCCACCATTGCCTGTAATGCTGGTCGATGTTTTTTCATCCTCACGACTGATCAGATCAGCGCCGGCGTAATTGTCTTTGTAGGCGTCATGGTCTACTGCGAGTAAGCCACTTTTGCCGGGTGCAATGCCTAGATTCAGCCTGTCCCATTTGGCGAACCAACCGCGGATCGTGGCGGGGTCGGTGGAAGCTTCGGCTTCCCAGTCTGACAAGCGGGGATGCTTGCCGGGTGTGCGACAGATAAAATTAGGGTCAAACTTATGGCCGCGCCCCTTGCCTGTCAGCCACTGATGGTAGTTTGCGCTGCGTTTGTGCGCCTCGCATGTGCAGCCGACTAAAGCGCCGGCGTCAGAGAATAGGGGTGCGTGCAGCGGCAAAACGTAGTAGCCCCGGCCGGCATACTCCAGCGCGGACTGCTCCATGTGTGCGTGTGGTGTAGTTGGTGCAAAATTGTTATCTTGACAATTGACATCTCGTTTATTCTGTGGCATAATTTGTCCTAGGGTAAAATTAATTTACGAATTTGCTGGGAAAAATCTGCGATGCGAAGCGCGGATTTTTCATTTCTGGCGAGTGCGGACCTTTTTAAACATTTTATTGCGCGCCATTTGTGGCGAGTGCGTCCGGAGAGAGAATCTTTACGGTCACCTGCGCCGGCACAATTTCAGCGGCGTCGATCATTGATCGCAAAACTTGCGACGCATTGAGCCGGGTACTGCGCTCCAGAAAAGCCATCTTGGCCAGCTGCGCTGGCGTCAGACGAACCCGAATATGCTCACTCAAATTTATCATGTTTCAATCCCCACAATCGTTTTAAAAAATGCGCCGCCCGTTTGACCCCAAAGGGTCTACAAGGCGGCGCACAAGGCGCAAAAAATATTTAACTGCTGCGTTTCAGCGTATCACGCAGAGGGGTGCGCGGTCAATAGCTAATTCGACGAGTTTTGGTTTTTCCGCAAAACTCGTCGCGAGTGAAATCGAAGCAGCGCCATTGCCTCGGTTTCCTCGCTTAGATCGTCCAATATTTTTTTCATTCTGCATATGAATTTATCCTGTCGATCTACGCTCATCGTTGAAAATTTTTCAAGTATCTCGCGTTTCGCCTGAGATGTTAGCATCGCCATGTACCCTTCGTTTTTTGGTCCGGTGCCGAAAAAATTAGGGTTTCCTTATTTTGGTCCTTCCGCTATGTCATTTCGTGGGTTTCTGCCAATCAGCGAAGCGGTAGCCCGGCACCAAATAGCGGCCGGTCTGCTCGTCCACTGCGAAGTAATTCAACTCATCCCGAATTTCTGCCGGTAGTGCGTCAAACTTCGCCCGAGGGATAATCAATTTAACTTCCGGCAATTGTGCGTCCGCTACGGTAATGCGCTCCATCTTCTACCCACTCCCCTGCTAAATGAATTCTACCTGGGCAATCCCTTTGTTCTTAGTTCAGCTAAGAGGTCTAAGAGTTTTGGAAAAGGCCGATCTTGATTTGGGTCTTCTTGGAACTTTAAAATTAGTTCGGTGATCTGTCGAGCACCCGCCCTTTCGGCTATTTTTACGCTATCTCTTATCCGGGTCGGCTGATCAACAAAATCACTGAAATTGCACATATCGCGGTGCAGGATGTCTTTGAAGTAATCGTAATAGAATTGTTCGCGATGAGTAAGAGAATCTATATTGCAATACTCGACAATGTAAAAGACAAGCGAGGATTCACCGTACTTGTTGTAGTTGTTTTGCAATCGCCCATTAGTATGTTTCGCATGTTTGAGTACGCGTAAATGTTCTCTTTTTCGTCTATCCATATTCGCAGATTGTCCCACGTACCAACTACTGTTAGCCGTACACTCTATTGCGTATATGCCTATTGACATATCTACCTATCCCCTATCTGGAATCTATCTCTTAAAAAGTTGATTTACACAAGGGAATAGTGACAAATTTGGCTAATTGTCACTACGGCTGCCACTGTGGCTGTCGGCGTAGCTGTACCGATAGCTGCCACGCCGACAGTCACTATTTTACCGTCCGCTTTTCCGCTGTAATTGCGCTGCCGGCTTGAGTTGGCGCGACCGTGGTAGCCGGCTAATCAGCATCTCAGGGTTGGCCGTGCAGCGGGTGACGGCGGCTTGAATGGCCGCTTCGATCTGGTCGGGGTTATCCATCAGCCAACCCTCGTAGCCGTACCCCAGAACTCTAGCCACCTGGAGCAGCGCCCGCCCATAGTGCCATCGGCGATCAGATAGGCCATACGCCCGGGCGGACTCCCTCCCAGTGCGCCACCCGGCCAGATGGTGCATCGCCAGAATGTCAGCCGCTGCATGTGCCTGCAACACAATGCGCGTGCGATTGCGTACCCTGTTCGATTTGGTAAGATAGTTGTTGGCCGCCTGCAATTCAGTTACCCGCTGCCGTAGTGCCGCCACATCATGAATGGCCATTATTCTTACCCTCCAGAATATCCAGATACCGATCAGCGGCTTTGCTTCGGCGCGCCTGTGCTGCATCGTCATTTGCCAGCTTGGCCATGCTAACGGTTTCGTTGCTGTCGATGATCTTCATCACCACATCGCGTTGATAGCGTAGCCGTTTGAATCCCAGACCGATTTGTGAAAATGCGGTCTGTCGCCAGTACAGCGATAGGGTGAATATCAGGGTCAAGGCAGTGTACATCACCGCTCCGATCTCAAAGCTGGGCCGTAGGTAGAACGATAGACCAACTGTAACGACCGCCGACAACCCCAGTCCGATCAGTGCCAAGCGCACAATGCCTGCTGCTTGCTCGGATGGGCTGAATTGTTCGGTAATCTTGATAGGCTCAAGAAATTTTCCAATATCGATGCTAGTCGCACTGGTCTGTGACGGCGTGCCATGCGCTGCTTCCTCAGGTTGCGTCATCCGGTCCAATTGCTGCGCCTGGGCCGGCGTGATGGCATAGGCGTTTGTAGTGGCCACTGGCCGGACAACCTGCAATTCGTCGTTGTATCTGTTCATCGCCCCACCCCCATCGCCATCAATGCGAACGCACCGCCGAACGATACTACAGCCAGAATTACCATCCACGTACAGCCGTTGCCGACGACAGACGCCACGGCAACGGCCTGTTCTGTCGGTGTAGTGGCCGTCTCTAGCGCCTCTATTTTCTCGTCAAACTGTCGGTCGCCGATCAACGCCAACACAAACAGAATTGCTAGCAGCGCTGCGACCGGTGGCACGAATGGCAAGGCAATCAACGCGCCGATCAGGTAATTGATTTTCATTCGATCACCTCGATCACCTGCTTATATTCCGGCGCCACAATGGCGTAGGTTGCGCCCGTGTCCACGTCCAGTACATGACGGCCACTAGGAGACGCAATCACCGTGTAGCGCTTCTGGTGCGCCTGGTGTCCATCGTGACGACGGTTGCCTGCCAGTGCTAGCAATGTCGTCGGCACGCCGGCCAGAATGCCAAACAGAACACCAATCGCCATTGCCATAGCGTCTGCCGACAACACGTGCATTAGCCGGACGGAACCCCACCCGACGAATACGATGATGACTAGTCCAAGTAGTTTGTTCATAGCGTCACCCTTCGACCTTGCTCAGTGCTAGCCTTACCCTTGCGCTGACGGGGTTGCATGGTCTCCTGTGCTGCGATTGCCACGTCGACACAGACGCGCTCCCTGAGTGCGTCTGTGTCGCCACGGGTGGCCAGGTCTGCGTCACAGACCCGGTCGATAATCCGGCGCATCTCTGCAAAGCGCTCTCGTTTTGTAGTTCTCATCGTAAAGCCTCCATACTGGTATGGATGGCCGGAAAACAAATCGGCCATCGACGGTTGATTGTCCGTAGATGGCCGATGATGCTACAATGATTGCAGCTATGGCCGATAGGTAACGTCTACGGTTATGGCGAGCAAGTGATCGGAGTTTCTACCTCTGATCACTTGCGCTTCATACGTGTACTAGGTTCACCCCCACGTGTGTGGGGGTGAACCTATTGCTTCAGCCGCCCGTAATTGGTAGGCGGGGTGCGTACGGTTCCAGCCTTGCCAAGACCGTCCCCACCTGGTCAGGGATGAATGGACAACACTCCGCACAAATCTTCTGGATGAAGCCGATCCATATCGCCGGCGAGCAATTGAAATTACTGCCACGACTGTCGACCATGCGCCCAAAGTCTGCACCCTGCTCTAGGTCTCGCAGATACATGCGTGCGTGAGACAGTCTCAATCGCGCACGCAGCATATCTAGTTCAGTTGGCATTAGTAACTCCACTCTTTGCCGCAATCTCGGCACTCTGCAAGCCCCGCATGGGCTAGAATGTCCTTACTGTGGCAATACGGGCAAGCGGCCGGCTTTGCAGTGAACCGGCGCACAAGCCGTTCGTATAGGTGCCTCATGATTTTCCCCATCGCTTTGGCCGATTGCGAATGCGCTCGATCTCCTCTAGCGTAAATACCCACGTACCGCCGATCTGTTGTGCCGGCTGTGCCTGTCCGGCTAGAATCAGTTGCCGTAGGCGGCCATCCGTAAAGCCTAACATCGCGGCGGCTTGTTGCGTTGTGTAAAATGTATCGTTCGATCCCATTGTTTGGCGTCCTATCGCTGCCATAGTTAACTATTTCGCTAGAATTAGTATCTCACACCCCACTTACCCTGTCAAGTCCCAGTTTGCTGATTGCGCAATCTGGCATTTTATGCGCAATCAGCAATATCGAAATCAATTGATTTCAATAGGTACGCTTACCCTGTCAACCCCAAAATAGCCGATTGCGCAATCTGGCTTTCCCTTTCACTGTATAAAATATTGCGGGCCAAAATGGCACGCTGACAGGTGTAATCTTTGCGACCAGGTGCGCGCGCCTGGTCGCAAGGGTTGCAACAAATATTGCAAGTGCGCGCATGACGCCGTATCGCTTGCCATTTACCAATCGCTACGATTCTGCTAGGGTCTGCGCATTAGTGCGCGCCGCTTGCGCTCAAATTCTCGCTGCCTGGTGGAGCGTTGCTTACACGCAGCGCTACAATATTTCTTGGGTTGTCCACCCCGTGTGCTACGCTCGATCTCTTTACCACAAATGCAAGTGGCGGTGGTGGCGGGCTGAAACATTCTAGCGCTGCGTAGCTGGGCCAAGACCGGCCACAGGGGGTGATCGACGGGCTGATCGAGTATCTCGATTAGCGTCTTCCCTATAGCCACTGGCTCTATATTCATCCCTTCGAGTAGCCATGCCAATTCCTCGGCTTGCGCCGGCGTCAATTTCAGATTAATCATCGTATCGTTTCCCATTTGCCAATCGCTACGCTACCCGGAGACACTACGAATCTTATAGTGTCTCCGGGTAGCGTGTGGCTTAGATGCTTTTGGCGTGTCAATGACTGCGATCTTGCGTGCCATCGTATCTCCTCTACTCTACCTTGACGCCAGCATTGGCGATCCTGTCGTCTGGGTGCATGTCCCAGTAGGCGCGTTGCTTCGCTTTGGCGGCTACATTGTCAACGCGGTTGAATATTGTTTGTCGTGAGAATATTTCGCGCGGTTCATCGTAAAGCGGGTCGTCACTATGCCATAACTCTACGCGCCAGTGTTTTGCCTCACGCCAGTTCTCTAGCACATATCGCACTACGCTTGACTTTCCCCACGGGTAGTATATGCTTTTCCCTACGTGGCTCTTTACCCTCTCAATTGCATCTTTCGATCTGCCAACATACAAGCATACCCCGTCCCCATCGTGGAAGGCGTACATGTTGTAATCGTCTTCCACCTCGTTTTTAATCAATTCGTTCAAAGTTGTAGTTATCATAGTCCTTTTGCCAATCGCTACGACTTGAGGCTAATCAGTGCCGCCAGTTGTGCCTGATTACGCAATAGCTCCCCTTCGACGGCTTGCAATCTGCCCGCCAAACCCAACACCGTCAGCCGCAAACCCTCTACATCCATTGTACGAACATCTGCGTTACTGCGCTGCGCTGCGTAGGTAGTGCGGATCATATTGCTGATCCACAGACCCCGCTTGCGTTCGCTGCCCGCCATCTCATCGAGCGCAGTAAGTACGTCACTGTCGAGCGTCAGATTACATCGCTGTTTTTCCATTGCGATCCCTTATGTAAAATATAGTGCGCTGCTGCTATTGTGCGTTTTAGCGCCGTTTGGTGTTGATGCACATAGGATAGCACAGCCTGCATATAGTGTCAATACTTTGCACTTAAGCATTTGACATAGCGTCAGTATGTGGTATAATTAGCTTATGATATTGTGCCTTATCAACAGCTATTAACGAGGGGGACGTACGAATATGAACACCCAACTTGCAACCGTCAGCGCCAACACCATCCAACCAGTTATAGCACTAGTCACAAACGCCGTCACCAGCCAACACACCAAACGAGCTTACACCCGTGCGCTTACTGATTTCATGGCATGGTATCAAGTCAGCGGGCAAAGCGGTTTAAGCAAAGCCACTGTGCAAGCTCACGTGTCAGCGCTGCGTAGTGCGGGCGTGAGTGCTTCCAGCATCAACCAGCGCTTAACCGCTATTCGCAAGTTAGCGTTGGAAGCTGCCGACAATGGCATGATTGATCATTCGGTAGCGCAAGCCATCGTGCGCGCGGAGGGTGTTCGCAGTGAAGGGAAGCGCTTGGGTAACTGGCTAACGGTAGAACAGGCTCAAACGCTTCTGAGCTTACCAGACGTGGCGACAGTCAAGGGCTTACGTGATCGTGCCATCCTAGCCGCACTGCTGGGTTGTGGATTGCGCCGGGAAGAATGCGCCGGCTTGACGGTAGAACACATAGGTCAACGTGAGGGCCGCTGGGTGATCGTGGACCTATTGGGCAAGCGTAGTAAGTTGCGCTCGGTGCCTATGCCAAGCTGGGCCAAGTCCGCCATCGATGCGTGGGTAAGCGCTGCCGGCATCACTTCCGGGCCGTTGTTCCTGTCCGTTCGCCGTGGTGGACACATGCAAGCCGAGGGCATGACTGCACAAGCCATCTTTGATGTCGTGAAGTTGTACGCTGCGCAGATTAACATCGACGTTCGCCCGCATGACTTGCGCCGCACATTTGCCAAGCTAGCGCACAAAGGCAAAGCGCCACTTGAACAGATTCAAATGTCACTGGGCCATGCTTCGATCCAAACAACAGAACGATACTTAGGCGTCAGTCAAGACTTACAGTCTGCCCCGTGTGACGTGTTGGGGCTGCGCATATGACAAAAGGCATATCTAACCCAGTGGTAAATGGTAACAAGTGGTGCCCCCAGTGCGGTATCACTAAGCCGGTATCAGAGTTTTACTCTGATAAAAAAAACCCTGATGGTGTTCGTTCCCCATGCAAGCAATGCTGCAAAGAAGAGGGGAAGGAAAGGTACGCGCAGGAAGGCAGTGCCGGCAAAACTAGCAATACTCTTTTCGTACAACGCCGCCTTAAACTTAAGCACGAACTTGTTGATACCGCTGGTGGATGCTGCACGCGCTGCGGGTACAATAAGTCTATTTATGCACTCGACTTTCATCATATCGGCAAGGATAAAGAAGGCCGTATTGCAGAAATGATTAGTGTCGCTGCCAGTAACGGAAAGAGTATCAGCGCTTTACAGCTTGAAGCGGCAAAGTGTATACTTCTTTGCTCCAACTGTCATCGGGAACTACATGCGGGTGAATGGAAGCTATAGTTATGTTGCCATTTTGCATTCTTTTACTTTCTTGCATTCTTTGGCCGTAACTCAGATTGTGCCATCTATATGGCCGGTCGTTGAATGGCCATTCAAGCCACGCAGCCGTATACGCTTGTTTAGAAAATGTGATCCCCGGGGATCACATTCTCTAGAATTAGAGAATTTGGTCCCCAGGGACCACATTTGACAATAAATGGTTATATACTTCTGCGCTTTTGATGTATTGTGTTCTTCTAAAATGTTGCACCCGGGTGCAACATTTTCTAAGTAAGCATATACAACTGCGCTTTTGATGTATTGTGTTCTTCTAAAATGTTGCACCCGGGTGCAACATTTTCTAAGTAAGCATATACAACTGCGCCTTTGATGTATTGTGTTCTTCTAAAATGTTGCACGTGCGTGCAACATTTTAGAAGTAAGCACAATACAACTGCCGCTTGAATGTATTGTCGTCTTCTAAATGTTCGCAGCGCTGCGAACATTTCTAAGACGACAATGCGCACGACCTGTCGTCTTCCCCTCGATCAATTCCCACAAAACGCACCAGAAAGCCTGTGCAGCGCTACGGCTAGAAAAACGTGGAAACATACCACCCAACCCGTAGCGCTGCACCTGAGCCACCCTGTGCGTCCGGCTTACGCGCAGCGCTACCATGTACCGCCGCTAATCGCAAATGGACCTTTTTTGCGGCGTGAAATTTCTGCGCTCACATCGCGCAACTTCTGAGGCGATGGCGATGGCTTCGCACTAGATTTTTTATATAGCGCCGTTCTGCGCGTGCGCGCCAGTCTAAAGAGCGCTGCGCCAGTTGGATCTAGGCGGAAGAAGCGTAGCGCTTCCGCTTCCGGCATTTTGTCGGCGTCGAGTTGCGCTTTCTTTAGAATGGCGGCGATCTGCGACAACTCAATGCGCGTTGCCGGTTCCGTTGAAACTTCTGGATATTGCATGAATGATTCTCCCCTATTGCTTCTTTGGCCGGCCAGGCTTTCGGCCTAGCGTTTTAGTTTGGACGGTTGCGTGCTTTTTTACCGTCGCTCTTTCTTTTGACGCCAGTGTTTTGATTGCGCCGGCAATAACACTGGCTACTGGCCGCTGCAGCACACGATCAAACTGCGCATCGAGGCTATCTCTGGCATCAACCCAGATTCGGCGCGCCATTTTGATCGTGTCCATCGCGTCTGGGTTTAGCGACCCCCCAGCTAGCGCGTCGCGGATCGCTGTCGCATCCTCTTTGTCCATGCCGGCCGCGATCAAGAAATTGAAAATGAACATTTGTTTTCCCTAATTCGTTGAAAGTTTATCGAATTTGATTCGGCACGATTGATATGATCGCCTCTGGTGCAAGTTTCAATATTCGTACAGGAATATCCATGTACGGCACCAGAGGCGATCACATCAATAATTTGGCGATTTGCTCCAGGTCTTCTTGCCGATGCAATTTCTGCGATTCTGCAAATTCTGCTTGTCCATCTTCATACGCCTCCAAAATTCCCACCCCCCTTCTTAATCAAGCAAAAAATATCTGCTCGTCTAGTTCGCTCTCGTGCTACTGGTTCGTTCTTCGGCTACGGCGGCTTGCGCGACCATGAGCGGGATCAGGTTTGTCACCAAGATGTCGAGTAGTGCGGTCGGAACCGCGCTTTCAAATCGTGTAATCATTGATGTACCCATCCAGTCGGCCAGGGTAACACCCGTCGCCTTGAGCTGCACTTCCTGGGTTTTAAGCTGGGTTACAATGGCCGTAATAGAGCGCTCGCCATACTTACCCTCGCTGGCCTGTGTTACCA
>Ga0209490_10003024_pt1 | contig 15785 bp, 17 predicted proteins | sample MAT06_FD_187209 | JGI IMG/M metagenome (GOLD analysis project Ga0209490, IMG submission 187209) | Freshwater microbial communities from Lake Fryxell liftoff mats and glacier meltwater in Antarctica - MAT-06 (SPAdes) (version 2) | ecosystem: Environmental > Aquatic > Freshwater > Ice > Liftoff...
AATATTTTAGCGATGTCCCAGCATTCTTGAAAGTCACCCAATTTAAGGACGGCGATCGCGAGGCTGACCAGTGAAGCAATTTCATCGACAGATAATTGTGTCCAGTCGCCCGCGTGGTAACGCTGCTGCAACGTCTGAGCCACGGTAGACCAATCGCCTTGCTGAGCAGTTTCTTGTAGCTGACTGACCCAACTCACCATGGCAGCGACCTGATTACTTTCCTAAAAAGCTAAAGGCGCGAAACTTGTGTGCTTCTATTTCAATTCGCCTTGCAAGGCGATCGCAGACTAAATGACAGAGTTCAAAAATGAGTTCATCTTCTACTTTGTAATATGCCAGCGTTCCTTCGCTGCGTCGGCTTAATATGCCTGCTTGCACCATGACCTTCAAATGCTTAGAAACATTTGCCTGACTGGTATCCATCGCTTCAACTAAATCCTGCACGCATCGTTCCCCATCTCGAAGCAAGTTCAATATTTTGAGACGGGTTGGTTCACCCAAAACGCTGAAGTAAGCAGCCAGTTGTTGAACAACTTCTGGCGGAACCGGCTGGGAAGAGTTCATGGGCAATTATGAAATGTGTGAGAATCGTTGATCCCCAGATTTTAACGAGTCACCCGAAACACCGCAAGGGAGGAGAACAACCTTAACTAAACTTTATTAGAACTTTACGGGTGTCTATTTACCCTAAAGTTACTTATTTGCTACGAAGTTACTCGCATCAAAGGCTGATTGTATTCCACTGGCTCTCCATTCTGAACTAATATTTCAATAATCTCTCCCGAAACTTCTGCCTCAATTTCATTCATCAGCTTCATTGCTTCAATAATGCATACGGTTTGCCCGGATCGGATGCGATCGCCCGTTTTAACAAAGGGGAGGTCATCCGGTGCGGAAGAACGGTAAAACGTTCCAACCATGGGAGACAAGATTTCGAGATAGCGACGATCGCTGTTGGGTGGCATCATCGTCACCGATGGCAACGGCGCACTATCTGAAGATTTAGCATCTCCTCCGGTCATTACCGTTGGCGCAGTTGGCACCGCTTCAGGAGTGCCTGTGGGAACCCCTGCTAAAAGCTGTTCACTTCCGCGCAGCCCTCGGCGGATGATCAACTCAAAATCGGAGCTTTTCAGCGTTAACTCTGCAATATCTGTCTGGTTAATTGCGGCTAACAGTTCACGGAGTTCATTCAAATTCAACGACACAGTGTGTGCAAACCTCTTAGATAGGGGCTAGAAATGACAGGGGCTTATAAGAATCACCTCACCTTACTCTCGACCTAGATAGCTATCTGTGCGAGTGTCAATCTTAATTCTCTCGCCGGTGGTGATAAACAGAGGCACCATGACTTGGGCACCTGTTTCCACAATGGCAGGCTTGTTTCCACCCGTGGCGGTGTCTCCCTTGAACCCTGGATCGGTTTGGGTAATTTCTAGCACTACAGAATTGGGCAGTTCCACTTCCATAATTTTCTCACCCCAGCGAACTACGTTCACTTCCATGCCTTCTTTAAGATATTTAACGCGATCGCCAATTTGGGCAACACTTAACTGCGTTTCGTCATAGCTTTCCATATCCATAAAGACGAAGTTATCTCCGTCTTTGTAGGTATATTGCATCGTAATCTTATCCAAATTGGCTTGAGGAAGCGTTTCACCCGCTCGAAACGTTTTTTCAACCACACTCCCTGTCTGCACATTTTTCAGCTTTGTACGAACAAAAGCGGCTCCCTTTCCTGGCTTCACATGGAGAAACTCCACAACCCGCCAGACATTACCGTCCAGTTCAATACTCACGCCCGGTCGAAAATCATTACTGGAAATCATTGGTCTAAAGCTTTAGCAAATAATGATTGGCAACTCATTTTACCGCTCAGATGAGCGTAATCAATCAATCAAGCTAAAGGAACCTCAGCAAAACCAATTGATTTCCTAAATCACCTGTCACCAGTCAGCGTTTTCAGCGTCGCCCTATGGCAAGATAATAGATTGAGGCGACCAGTCTAAGCGCTTAAACATTGTGCCAATTTAGTGAGCAGTAGACATGCAACACCCTGGAATAAATCTTCTGAAGCACTGGTTGAAAATGGGGCTGAACCTGCTCCTGCTAGTTACCCTTGCGATCGGGCTAAGCGCTGCCAAGCCGATTCAAATTAGTCGCCTACCCGCAGGTAACGCAATCACTGACGGCAGTGCCCTATTGCGCGATGCTTTGCCCATCGACAACACAGCAATTCGAGATTTGCAAGAAAGCCTGGAAGATATTATTGGAAAACTGCGGTCACAGAGTCGCTGGGGCGCAATTACGGGCGATATTAGCCGCGCCACGCGCATTGCCAGTGATAAACAAGCTGCTATTTTGGCAAGTATTCCTAGCGATCGCCAGTCCAGCGCGATCGCCTTGCTCGATCAAATCAAGACAGCTTTGCCCGATTTGCAAACCGCTAACGAAGCAAAAAATCGAGTGCAGGTAATGGCTGAACGAGCCAAAGTTCTAGATTTGGTTGGGCAAGTTGAAGAATTAATGGTGCAGCAGTTTCCCTATGAAGTGCCGGAAGCCTATCGCAATCTGCCTCAGCTAAAAGGACGAGCCAAGGTGGAATTCACCACCAACAAGGGCAAGATTGTTTCAGTGATCGATGGCTACAGTGCCCCAGTCACGGCAGGCAACTTCATTGATCTAGTGCAGCGTGGATTTTATGACGGACTGCCCTTCACCCGTGCGGAAGAATCTTACGTGCTGCAAGTGGGCGATCCGGCGGGGGCAGAAGTCGGTTTTGTCGATCCCAAAACCAAGCAATATCGGGCAATTCCGCTGGAAGTCAAAGTAAAAGCTGATCCAGTTCCGGTCTATGGCATTACTTTAGAAGATGCTGGACGATTTCGTGAGCAGCCTGTGCTGCCATTTTCTGCCTATGGCGCAATGGCTTTGGCGCGTCCTGATACTGACCCGAACGGCGGCTCATCTCAGTTTTTCTTCTTCCTGTTTGATTCAGAGTTAACTCCCGCTGGGGCAAACTTGCTGGATGGACGTTACGCCATTTTTGGCTTTGTGGTAGAAGGCAAAGACGTGCTGAAGGAGCTTCGGGCAGGCGATAAGATTGAATCTGCCAAGGTGATTGAAGGCTTGGACAATTTCCAGGAGCCTGCTTCAGCATAGTTTTTAGGTTTTAATCTTACGATTGGCGATACATTACCAATCGTAAGGCTCAATCGCTATATCTCCCACGGCAACGCTACGTTACTCGCCGATCTTCATTCCTCCATCCACTGGCGGGTGCCGAAATACAAACACGATCGCGCTGCTACTTCAGCGGCTTTTGCTAATGCGTCTACAAAGTTGGTTTGTAGGATGTAATGGCAAAATGCGCCATGAAAAATGTCGCCTGCACCTAGAGTATCGACAGGCTGAATTTTAGGGATGGGAATTAAGCCTGTTTGAACGCGCTTCGTGAAACGTTCGCGAAGCGTCTCCGAAGGAGAATCCCTATGGGATTCTCCATACCAAATCGGTTGCCCTCCTTGAGTAATGGCAATCTGGGCAATGCCCAAGTGGGTTAAATATGCCACGACTTCTGCTTGAGTATTGCAGTGGGGCGGATAAAAGTTAGCGGAACAAATAGCATAATTTACCAGGGGCAGCACTGCCTCTAATCCCGGTTTCCAACTGCCGCCGTCCAGCACCACAGGGATATCAAGCGCGTTGGCTTGTTGGGCGATCGCCTGTCCCACGGCAATTTGATGCCCATCGATCAGCACAATATCTACGCCTTGCAAAACATCGGCGGGAATTTGGGCAGGTGTAGCCTGAAGTTTGGCAGCGTTGATTGAGATGACCGCGCGATCGCCCGTTGCCTTCGTCACAATAATGGAAGACACGGGCGGCGACTCAGCCCATACCGGATCAAGATCCAGTAGCGACACCCCACACTGCTGTAAATCTGCCTCAATCAACTGCGTCATCGGATGACAGCCCACCACGCTTAGCAGGCTTGCCTGTCCACCCAAAGCGCTAAACGCCACAGCCGCATTCGTCGCTGGACCGCCAGCCGATGCAGTATAGTCCAAAGCCACCAGCTTTTGATTCGGCTTCGGCGACTCCATCACCTGGTAGATTAAATCCAGCGTTGTCAATCCGACAAAAAGTCCACGCATCATGCGGTTCACTGTAGGGTGCCGTTAGCGACAGCGTAACGCACCAAGCCCAAAAATTAGTTCTGTGATTCAGGTAAAAATTGTGCCGTCTGATCCTAAACCAGGAACGCTTTATATTGTGGGAACACCGATCGGGAATTTGGAAGATATGACCTTCCGGGCAGTGCGGATTTTGCAAGCCGTGGACGCGATCGCCGCTGAAGACACCCGCCACACGGGGAAACTACTGCACCACTTTCAAATTACTACGCCCCAAATTAGCTATCACGAACACAATCGCATCACCCGCACTGGGGAACTGGTGGAACGGCTGCAACAAGGGCAAGCGATCGCCCTGGTCAGCGATGCTGGAATGCCGGGAATTTCTGATCCGGGCTATGAGTTGGTCAAAGCCTGTGTAGAAGCAGGGCTGACTGTCGTTCCGATTCCGGGCTGTAGTGCAGTTGTGGCAGCCTTAATCGCCTCTGGCTTGCCCAGCGATCGCTTCGTGTTTGAAGGTTTTCTGCCCGCAAAACCCAAAGACCGCCGCGCCCATTTGGAACGGCTCACCTCTGAGTCTCGCACCCTGGTTTTTTACGAAGCGCCTCATCGGTTACGCCAAACTCTGCAAGATTTGGGGGTGTTGGGCGGCGATCGCGCGATCGTTTTGGCACGAGAACTGACTAAGCTGCATGAAGAATTTTGGCGCGGCACGATTGCTGAAGCGATTGATCACTACCGAGATCGGGAACCCATGGGAGAATTTACCCTAGTGCTTGCAGGAGCAGAACTCAACCCGCTTCTCCTGTCAGACGATGCCCTCAAAGCCGAACTGCAAACCTTGATCAATCAAGGAATTTCTCGCTCCGAAGCCAGCCGCCAACTTGCCCAACAAACTGCCTTGCCCCGCCGCCAAATTTATCAGCTAGCCCTTTCCTTACCATAGTTGCCATCAGCAACAACAGGGTATGAGTTCTCACCCTAACGGCTAAAGTGAGCGGCGACAAGTACGACTCAAACGAAACGCAAAACCTCTATACCGTCCGCTCCACTGCGTTGTTAGCCTGTTTTTTACACTTTAGCTTTGACTGTACGCCTCCAGAAACTCTTCCCTAGAAACACCAACCTGAGTACAAATTGCTCTTAGTGTCCCACTTTTGATATTTGACTGGTTCGGCATGACGAGCGGTGTCTCTGTTCCATCCCCATTCTTTCGTTTCATAACAATGTGTTCTCGGTCGCGAACAACCTCAAAACCCAATGCCTCAAATGCTCTGACGACTCGTTTCTTCGGCGCATCTATTGGAAACTTCGGCATCAGACAGCAATCCCTGCCTCAGCAATGAAAACCTCCACCGAAGGAGTATCTTCCAATATTTCTTTCCCGAAAACTTCAACGTAGCAGGCGATCGCAGACTTGACATCTGACAAGGCTTCTTCATAAGTGTCCCCCTGCCCAACGATCGCACCTATAACACCAATTGGGTAAGCGACATATCCATCAGAATGCTTCTCAATAACAATCTTGAACTGTTTCATAGCTTCTCCCTACTAAAGGCAAAAAATTCACTTGGAAGGAGATTGGGCTAAGATCTATTGCTCTCATCATGTCATATGTACCAGTGTAGTACCGTCACCCAATCGAGAGCCAGTCAATCAGCATTTATTCTCAAATCAAGCAATAAAGATTACAGATATCTCAACATTCCCTGACTATGGCTTTTCCAATAAAACTACAACCCAACAACATCCAAGTGAAGTAATTCCTCCAGCACCAAGTCCACCGCCGCTAGAAATCCCACCGCCACCTCCAGCAGTGGTTGATTTAACTTGCCACCAGCAGCAATAAAATCTCCCAGATGCTCCTGTACAACACCATGACTTTCACTGGATCCTCGTCGTCCACTTCGATAACCTTCTCGGTCTAAATAAATCGTGACTAATTTCTGCATAGAATAATCACCTTAATTCCTTCAGCCATAAACCTAGGCAGGCTAACTCTTATTTAGACTGATCTTAGCCTTTCTAATCTGGATAACTACCCGGTTTGGGGTGATTGGGCGGATCAAGATCTGGATAACCTCCCGCGTGGGGGAGATAAACTGAAATTTGTCTGCATAACTCCCCAAAATAGGATCTTATGCGGATAAAAATAAATATATCTACCTGGGTTAGAAATTTATATCGATCAAAACCTGCATAACTACCTTAGTTTGGGATGTTATGTAGATTGGCTCCCAGCCCAATCGTCCGTTTACCTTGGGCAGGTCGCTCATTGCGCAAGTGTATTAGACGGTTAAACAATCCTAAAAATTAACTGCGATTTCATCCAATCAGTAGTGGCGAGTCAGATCTGGGAACAATAAGCACGACCCAGATTATCAATCACCATGCAAAAGCTAATCGGTATTCTGTTTTTACTTGCAGGCACTTACGTCTTGGGTCAAAACGTGATTTTTTCGACCTACTTTTCGCCCTTTTTCTGGGGAAATTTACCCGCTGTCGGTTCTGTTCTGTCTTTAATGATTGGGATCATCTGTCTAGTTGTGTTTCCACGACAAACCAGAAGTTTTGGCTGGATTTTTCTGATCGCGGGAATTGTCATGGTATTTCTCAGCAGCGGCGTTTCCCTCAAACCCACGAGCCTGTGGAATTTTGTGGTGGCGTTTACCGCTCTCACCGTTGGCTATCGACTGTTGACTGCTCGTCGCCTGAGATTTTGATCCCATTGGTAAAGGAGTTAAGAAATTAAGACATAGAAGTAGACAACGCTGGACTTCTTTATCCTTTTACTTCTTCACCCCTTTATCTATCAATTATTGTTTGAAATACCATTAGATTCACCCGTCCAAAGGCTACACCCTGCCAGTCCAAGCTCTGGGTTTTTGCGATAGGCTTCGTCCGCAACCCATACTTTGACGCTGTGGTCCAATCCAACCCAATAAAGATAGTCCGCAGTGGAGTTATAGTGAACGCCGACGCGAATGTTGGAGAAGTCATCTTCGCAGGTGGCATAACCAAACCGAATCGTAATCTGAGCAATCAGGCATTCTGGCGTATCAATATATACACCAAAGGTATCTCGCTCTTTCCAAAAGGTATCCAAAAGTTTCTCAAGGACAGGTAAAACCTTGTCAGGAGCGCCGCCCCGACTAGCGTAGATGATGGCAGCGTTGTTTTCGACGATGATGTGGCAAGAATGAGGCATCGTTCAGATTATTTATCTTAAAACATGAATAGGGTATGGGCGATCGCGATATAAACCGCTTTGCACCCATACCCCACTTTAGAAAACTTTCCGATTAAATGTTAGTCTCGCTCAATTCGCGAGTCATATAATCGAAGGGTTGATCTAGCATCGTACCAACCGGAATTCCAGCCGCTGCCACTTGCTCTTTAACAATTTCTTTCATCACCTGAATACCGTAGACGGTGGAACCAATCGGCACCGCTAGAGAGTTGTAGGTTTCCCGCAGTCCTTCTAACACGCGCTCGTCTAGTACATCGGTGTCACCTGCCACCAAGGCATAGCTGGCATAGCGCAGGTAGTAATCCATATCTCTGAGGCAGGCAGCATATCGGCGAGTAGTATAAGCGTTGCCACCCGGGCGAATCAATTCGGGCAATTCCTCAAACAAGCGCAATCCTGCCTGTTTAACGATGCCTGCTGCATTTGAGTTAATCACGGTGGCGGCTTGCACACGCAGCATCCCTGTATCAAAATAAGACTTCAGCCGATCCATGGCATCTCGGTCGAGGTATCGACCGGTATTGTCATAGTTTTTAATTAAACTTGTAACTGCGTCACGCATTGAACTTTCCCCCAGGCATTCTTAAATAGTTCAAAAATAAATGCTTTTGGTTATCTCTAACGGAGTAGTTTCACTCACCTCAGCACGGCTAGTCTAACATGCAGTGGCAACCCTACAAGCTCCATCTCTCAGTTGTTTTGGCATGTAAAGAGATATTGAGAAAGGGCGCGATCGTAGCCATCTATGCTCTCTAAAATCACTCTTTTGGGGTCAATGCTTGAGTCTGTTTTGACAAACTCATTATGTAATCTTTGATACAAAGTCAGAGTAGCCCACTCTTTAGGATCATTACAAGTATAGTGACGCTGTAGCCTTATCAGAACTGCTCTTAGGTTAGCACCAGCTACGACACTGGAATTCTGACTGCTTTTTCTGTTTCCCAGTATTTGGAAACAGTCCGCACGAATTAAGGAGTATTTCATGACCACCCCGCAGGAAATCCTGGAATGGATCAAGCGTGACAAGATTCAGATGATTGATCTGAAGTTCATTGATACACCCGGAATTTGGCAGCACTTAACGCTGTACCAAGACATGATCGATGCCGATAGTTTTACCGATGGCGTTGCCTTCGACGGATCGAGCATCCGGGGCTGGAAAGCCATCAACGACTCAGATATGGCAATGGTGCCCGATCCAAACACGGCTTGGATCGATCCATTTATGGAAGAGCCAACCCTGAGCATGATTTGCAGTATCGTTGAGCCGAGAACCGGGCAACCCTACAGCCGCGATCCTCGTTCCATTGCCAACAAAGCAGTTGAGGCAGTCAAAGCAGCCGGATTAGGCGATACGGTCTACTTTGGACCCGAAGCGGAGTTCTTTGTGTTTGACAACGTTCAATTTGACCAAACCCAAAACGAGGGCTACTACAAAGTTGATAGCGTTGAGGCTGCTTGGAACTCTGGTCGGCAAGAGGCAGGCGGCAACTTGGGCTATAAGGTTCGTAACAAGGAAGGCTATTTCCCAGTTGCTCCTACCGATACGCTGCAAGATATGCGAACCGAGATGTTGATGACGATGAAGAAGTGCGGGGTGCCGATCGAAAAGCACCACCACGAAGTAGCAACAGCCGGTCAGTGTGAACTGGGATTTCGGTTTGCGCCATTAGTGCAGGCGGCAGACTTTCTGATGACCTACAAATACTGCATCAAGAATGTGGGCAAAAAGTATGGTAAGTCAGTCACCTTTATGCCCAAGCCTGTGTTTGGCGATAATGGATCGGGGATGCACTGTCACCAATCAATCTGGAAAGATGGGCAACCCACTTTCTTTGGCGATCGCTATGCCCAACTCAGCCAAACTGCACTGTGGTACATTGGCGGCTTGCTCAAACACGCGCCTTCTATTTTGGCATTTACAAATCCAACTACCAACTCTTATAAGCGCCTGGTGCCTGGGTTTGAAGCTCCAGTGAACCTGGCATATTCCCAGGGCAATCGCTCTGCATCCATTCGGATTCCCTTAACAGGCGACAGCCCCAAAGCCAAACGGTTAGAATTCCGCTGTCCAGATGCCTCCTGCAACCCTTACTTGGCTTTTGCTGCAATGGTTTGCGCGGGCTTGGATGGCATTAAGAATCAGATTGATCCCGGTAGCCCCCTAGATGTTGATATCTATGAGCTTAGCCCTGAAGAACTGTCAAAGATTCCTTCAACTCCGGCTTCTTTGATGGATGCATTGAAAAACTTGGAGCGAGATCACGAGTTCTTGCTGGCTGGTGGCGTATTCACGGAAGACTTCATTGAAAACTGGATTAGCTACAAACTCGATCGCGAAGTGATTCCCATGAGCATTCGTCCTCATCCCTATGAGTTTATGCTCTATTACGACTGTTAAGTCATCCTCACTAAATCTGACAACAGCAGCGATCATGCGATCGCTGCTTTTTTGTTGACCTTAAAACCCGACCTCTGAAACCCAACTCCTGAAACCCAACCCCTATTTTTTGACATTTGCCCAAAGAGAGATAACTTGATTAGAAAGAATTCGTTACACTTATTTACAGTAATCCTCAGTTCTCTTCACAGCCATGCCTGAACCGCTAACAAAATTGGCATATCAAGCCTTTCACCAAGGAAAAAGCTACTTTGGTCTTGCCCACAAAGCCTTGAGTACTCAGTTTCTCAATTTCGTTGCGCCTCCGCCCGAACAGCGTGCCCAACCCGTTCCTGTAGATCTTTTGTTAAAAATTCAAAAGCGCCTGACCGAAATTAACGAAACAGACTGGCAAGATGCCGAAAAAGGAATCTATCCAGCAAGTTTGCTATTGGAAAATGATTGGCAAGATTTTTTTCGCAACTATCCGCTTCTCTGGTTCGATATGCCTGCCACTTGGGAACGGGCAAATCAGAAGCGCTACCAAGACTTTCCTCAAGATTTAGATACCAGCATCTATCCCAGCTATTACACGCAGAACTTTCACCATCAAACCGATGGCTACCTGAGCGACTGGTCTGCGAACCTATACGATGTGCAGGTAGATATTTTGTTTAATGGAGCCGCCGATGCCATGCGTCGCCGGGTGCTGGCACCTTTGAAGCAAGGTCTACAGCCTTTTAGCAATCTCGATCCCCGGCAGGTACGGGTATTGGATGTAGCATCGGGTACGGGACGTACGCTGAAGTTCATTCGCAGCATGTTGCCTAAAGCCTCGTTGCACGGCGTTGATTTGTCCTCTGCTTACTTGAGAAAAGCCAATCAACATCTTTCTCAACAGTCCAGCGAGTTACCTCAACTGATTCAGGCAAATGCGGAAGAGTTGCCCTATCTCGACAATTACTTTCATGGGACAACCTGTGTGTTTTTGTTTCATGAGTTGCCTCCTGCCGTACGCCAACAGGTGATTAATGAGTGCTTTCGAGTTACTAAACCCGGTGGAGTGTTTGTCATTTGCGACTCAATCCAAATCAGCGATTCGCCAGAAATGGCTCCTCTTATGGACAGCTTTGCGGCGATGTTCCATGAGCCTTACTATCGTCATTATGCGAGTGATGATTTAGTCAGCCGTCTGCACACGGCTGGTTTTACCTCCGTGACTGAAGAAGTCCACTTCATGAGTAAGTATTGGATTGCCCACAAGCCGATCGCAATTGAGCAGGCTAACAAAATCACCGAAAGTGACAGTGCAGTTACAGCTTAAAAAAGGTTAGCAACATCCTAAAATTCTGGAGAAATCAGAAGATCTGATGACTTGGGTGATCGGCGATAACGTAAACCCGTTGAGTCTTTAGCAAGTAAAAGATCGTAAGCTAAAGACTCACTCTTTGAGATGTTTCACCTAATCTCCTCAAAAATTCCTATGGTTCTTCAAACAAATTCCCAATGATGAGTCCACAAGTCAAGCTGAGACCAACGCATCCAGCAGCTTGGTAGAAGTGATTGAAACGGTGATTGCTAGCCTAGATAGTGGGCAAACGGCGATGGTTAACCGCAGCGAGGAGGGGCATCTCTGGAAGTTCAAATACGGCACTGTAGAAGTATTTGTCCAACTTACGGGCTTGTCGGAAGAAGATACGCTGATGGTGTGGGCAGCGGTGCTAAAACTACCTGCTAAGGATGAGCCAAAGCTGATGCGTCAGCTTTTAGAAAAAAATTGGTCTGACACTCTAGAAGCACGGTTTAGCATTATGAATAATGAGGTGGTGGTCGTCACGAATCGCTCGATCGCCGATTTGTCCCCCAGCGAACTCTCCCGCGCCATTACGATCGTTGCCACGATCGCCGATGAAAGTGATGAACCCCTAATTGCAGAGTTTGGCACTTAGGAATCGCCGTAAATTTTATGACCGTTTGGCGGTTGATCCCCCCTTTTGCCGCATCAGGTGCCGTTCATATGGCAGTGGATGCTTGGCTGTTGGAACAGCATGTTCAAGGCATCCATCCGCCGACCCTGCGGTTTTATACCTGGGAACCTGCGGCAATTTCCTTGGGCTACCATCAGCGGCACTATCCCGATCATTGGAACACTCTAATGTGGCAGGGGCGATCGCTGGATATTGTGTCGCGTCCCACGGGTGGACGGGCAGTTCTCCATCAGGGCGATTTGACCTATGCCGTGATTACTTCTGGATTGAGCGGCAACCGGATGGAAAGCTATTGCCAAATTTGTGAGTTTTTGATTCAGGGTTGGCGATCGCTTGGTGTAGAGCTACACTACGGCAAAGCAGGGCGCGGCTATATTCACAATCCCAACTGCTTTGGCACCGCCACCGCCGCCGATTTAGTCTTGCCCAATGGCTATAAATTGATTGGTAGTGCCCAGAAGCGTTATGGTCATGCCGTTTTGCAACATGGCTCCATTCGCCTAGATCCTGATTTCACGCTATTTCAGCAAGTTTTCCAGTCAGAGTCTATATCCATTTCCTCTGACTCCCTACTACAAAAAGCATCTCTAGATCAAGTTATTTCAGCACTGATGGAGTCTGCCAAAGATTGTTTTGGCATTGAGTTCCAGCATCAACCCTTCTCCGAATCAGAATGGAACATCCTGTCCAAGCTCCCAACCCTAAGCCAACTCTGAAATACTTTATTTTTCTACCGCTTCCATGGCTGAATCTGCCAGTGCTGCAATCTGAAAGCCGGATGGATAGGTGCCATCTTCTTTAATCTGCTTGATCAAGCCATCCGTAATCGGCATTTTTAGCTTCTGCGCCAGAGCACGAACAATATCGCCGCGATCGATGACTCCAGACACTGCCCCTGCTGGAGATAAAACTGTCATTCGCCGCAAAGTGTCTTTTTCCAACTGTTGAATCACAGTCGCCAAAGGAGTAGATTCTTCAACGGTAGCGATCGTGTCGAGTGGGTGAATAATTTGAGATAGGGTTTCTTTTTCCCAACGGCTGCGTTCTACCGATTGCAGATCATCTGATGCAACTAATCCCCGATAGCGCCCATCGGAAGATGCAAAGTATACTTCTGGCTGACCCGCCAACAGCAGGTATTTGTCGGCAAAATCCCGCAAGCTCATATTGGCATCAATCACTCGAAACTCGCGAGCCATCGCATCGCTAGCTTTAAGCGAAAGCAATGCTTCTTGGATTTCGGTCATGCGATTGTAGCTGCCTGCATTTTGAATGCCAAACCAGCCAAGCAACATAAACCATAAGCCATTGCTAGCACCCGACAAGAGCGAAAAGCCACCTAGGGCGATCGCAGTCCAGCCTAAAATAGCTCCCGATTTTGCCGCCCATCGAATTCCCTTAAATCGACTGCCCGTCGCTTTCCAAACGGCTGCTTTCACCACTTGTCCACCATCGAGCGGTAAACCAGGCAGCAGATTAAACAGTGCTAAGACTAGATTGGTGGTCGCCAAATACTGGGCGATTACGTTAATTGGCGTGTTGCTCCCCGGAGAAATATTTGCGACGAGTGCCAACAAAACAGATAGGACTAAGCTAACCGCAGGACCCGCGATCGCTACCTGAAAAGCTTTGCCAGGGGTTTTTGATTCGCGCTCGATTGAGGCAATCCCACCAAACAAAAACAGCTTGATGGACGTGACCTTAATTCCTTGGGATAATGCCACCAAACTATGACCCAGTTCATGCAGCAGCACCGAGCCAAAAAATAGGAGTGACATCGCGAACGCTGACAGGTAAGCCGTGGCAACACTCCACTCCGGATACCTTAACTGCCAATTAGATGCAGTGGGCAGCGCAATCAAAAACAAAATAATGAACCAGGACAGATCGATGTATAGGGGAATGCCAAACAATGATCCAATCCGCCAACCTGACTGCATACGGTTACCTTAATGCCTATCCTTCTAGGATAAGGGAGGCAGAGGAGAAATGGCGGGGAGGGGGATGAGTTTTGAGTTTTGAGTTTTGAGTGGTGTACTCTATCCCCAACCCCCGTTCGGCTGACGCTCAGGGAAGTCAACCCCTAGCCCCTAATCCCCATCCAAAGCCACTCCCACCAAGATGATGGAGCTTGTGCTTGAACTTTAGGTAATTTTTGACGAATTTTTTGAATATCCCAGTTGGTCAGTCGGGCGAGGGTTTGGGCTTCTTGATCAAAACGGCGAGGCAGCGATCGCCCATATTCTCGACCTGCCGCACACTCGGTTTTACCCAAAAAGGCATGGCGCAACACGTAGCGTCCCTGAAACTGTTCGCGGTTGTTGGTGTCTTGAAACACTAAATCTTCTGGAAACTTGTCGCGGGTATAGCGTACATGCAGGCGAGTGATGAACACATTGGATGAAGGGAAGGGTGAAGGGCGACGAGGTGCAAAAAATCCGGGGTTGCTCGGTTCTGTTTGCGGATCATCCAGCCAGAAAACCCCAGCATCGCGCAATTCTTCACGAGACAGCGGTTCTGCTGAGCAGGGATCACAATTTGCCATATCCCAGGCATATTCCAAAAAGGCGACATTGCGACCTTCGCGATCGTAGGACGTTTGGAACATGGATTTGTAAAAGTCGCTGAATTCCTTTTTCACAAAGGTCGGAATTTCGGTGTTGGAAGGCACCTTGACTGTGCGGTAATTCGTGACTTCTGCCTGACCTTTGGGAGACAGAATATACACAAGTAAATCTTGGGCTTGCTGAGCATTCACCATCCCCAACCGCAGCGGCAGCATAAACCGAGGCGACTCGAATGCCATTTTGATCGGGCGCAGGTTTTGGTATCCCGCTTTTTCAAACTCGTTCAGGTTTACCTTTGCCACAAAAAACTTCAGCTTTTGGCGAATATAAGGCTTGAGTAATTCTTTTGCGCCTTTGGGAATGCGGTAGCCATTTTGAGTTAGCCAGGTTTCCAGTCCGCCTGATTCCTTCGCGCTGAGGATCAAAATGTCGTATTCGCCCACAGTAAATTTTTCCTCAATCGTCACGCCTAACTCCGCAGCATTGTTTCTTGATCTCCCCGATTGCAAACTGGAAGGAGCCGCTGCCATGGGTGGCATCCGATCGTACAGGGGCTGAGGCTGGCAGGGATCGGGGTCGAAGTATTCCACCAATCGAGGTGCGCTGAAGGCATCTAGATGTGCCATGACGCTAGGCTTACCGACTTCTACCTGCTCTTTTTTCAACACCACAGGCACGGGCACCACGATCGCAAAATCTTTCACCTCACCCTGATAATCATTCGCCATCGTCAGCACAGTTTTGTTACCGCTACGGGCGATCGCGACTTGAGATGCCTGGTTATAAAGCTTGGCATCTGCCTTTGCCACATAAAACCCGCAAAAGGCCCAAGCTTTAGCAGCCAGAAACAGGCTCGAAACAGTGAATAGGAAAGAAAGCAGCAGAGTTCGGAGAAGTTTCATAAGAATGACGAGTGACGAGTGGTGAATTGCGAAAGAGAGGAAAGGGCATTTTGAGTTTTGAATTTTGAGTTTTGAGTTTTGAGTTTTGAATTAGGAGGTTAAGGAAGTTTTGAGTTTTGAGTTTTGTTCGCGTAGCGTCTCCGCAGGGGATATTTTAAGTTCTGAATTAGGGAGTCGGGGCTAGGAGATAACTTTTCTTTTCTGGCTCTGCGTTGTTTGGCGCTTTAGGTTCCTCTGCGTCGCTATTGTCTGCGTTCTCTAAGCTTTCCACCTGCCAAGTGAACTGGGGACTTGCCCAGATGAAATCCAACACAGCACTGAGGGGAGCAAGGGCAAAGAGTGACCAAAAAACGGCGGTGGGAATGAAGTAGACGTTGCGGAGGATGAAGGCGAGTAGGGCGATCGCGCCTGCCCAAATCAGTCGCGCCACACGAGCATTGGGAATGGTGCGGGGATCGGTGATCATAAACAGGGAAAACACTAGCAATGAACCGCTGCTGAGGCGATGTAGCAAAACATCCCATGTCCAACCTAGCCAGAGGTTACGCCCTAGTTCGAGCAA
>Ga0209490_10003036_pt1 | contig 15752 bp, 12 predicted proteins | sample MAT06_FD_187209 | JGI IMG/M metagenome (GOLD analysis project Ga0209490, IMG submission 187209) | Freshwater microbial communities from Lake Fryxell liftoff mats and glacier meltwater in Antarctica - MAT-06 (SPAdes) (version 2) | ecosystem: Environmental > Aquatic > Freshwater > Ice > Liftoff...
CATTCTCAAGCGTTCGTTCGGCTTCGGCCTGGAGAAAGGATCCCAACGCCATCCAGATCATCGCCGCTGCGATTTCTTGCTCACAGCCAGCGACGAATCCGCTGTGGAAGGATTCCACTTCCATGAAACTTTTCATCTCGGCGAAAAGCGACTCAATGCCCCAGCGTGCGGCGTAGAGCGAGATGAGGGCCGGGCGGTCAAAGCCCTCTTCTTCGCTGAGCGTGGTCAAAATGACCATCCGATCCGGCGTACAGCCCTTGCGTGGGCGTCCGCGCTTGCGATCGCGTTCCACCAAACGCAGGCGGACGGTGATGGGGGCCTTGGCACCCGGCAGCGTCATCGTGACCGTCCCTGTTTTCTGTTTACTGGCGAGAAAATCCTGCACTTCACGCCACGCAATCGCGTCTGAAGTCGACATGCGCACGATGATATCGACGCCCCTTTCGATCAGGGCCGCGAAAAGTTTTTTACTGCAGAACCCGCGATCCATCACCGCCACATCCCCGGGCTGCCACAGCATCCGGGCCACCAATTCCCGCATCGAGGTCTGCTCGCCCACCCCCTTGCCCGTGAAAATCCAATCCAACGGCAACCGACGGAAAACATCCACCGCCGCAACCAATAACCCCTGCGGGTTGTGCACGCGCGAGCCATCCGGCCGATGAAAGCGATGCAGCTTGCGTGCGGTATCCCCCGTTCGCGGCGTCACCAAGCGGCTGCCATCGAAGGCAATAAAACGGCGGGTCCCCCACCGGTGCGTGGGCACCGGCATAATCGCCTCACACGTTCGTACGATATCATGAAGAAAACTGCGACACATCGGGACCGACAGCTTCCGCCGGGCGACACTGATGGAAGCCAGCGTTGGCACCTTCGCCCATCCGAAACAATGGCGACCGAAAAAAGTCAGACTCCGGAGGCTGCGCCGATAACAGGTCTTGCGATCGGGCAACGTCACTAAAAGCAACCAGGTCATCACACTGCGCGGGCACCACACCCGCGACCGCACAAAGCGGCTGGGCAGGGTCTGCGTCAGATCTAAAAAAGCATGAATAAGCGTGCGCGGGCGATGAAAAGTGCTCATGAGGCCCGAATTCGCGGACCCCAAGGCATGTCAAGTATAATATTTACAAGGACTTACATCATGTCGCTAAGTGAACGACATTGGTCCTATGTCCTATGTCCTATGTCCCGAAGGCGGTGCGTAGGACAGAGGGAATGTGGTGAACGAGCTCGCTCTCGTGCTGCGTCCTAGACCCATGACCACTTTGGACCTACTTCGATGGAAACATGAAATGACGCTATCGAAGACCTAGGACCTAGGACTTAGGACGAAATGTTGACCGCACATTTCATATCGCCCATTGAATTGCGTCGATCGCTCGATGCATTATGCATTATGCATAATGCATAATGCATAATGCATAATGCATAAAAAATTCATTGATCAAACGCTTTTCGTGCGGCAGCGGTCATCGCGAGAACAGCAGGATGGCGAATGCGGCGGTCGACGGTGACGGCGTAAAAATGTTGGCGGATGCCGGCCATTTCGCCGATGCATTCCAGGCCGTACATGTGCTTGAGCTCGGTTGTCAAACTGAGAGCGGCAGGGACCAGGCCGGCGCCGGCGCGGCCAAAGGCCAGGAGCAGGGCGTTGTCCTCGCACGAGACGGCGATGCGTGGGGAGAGGTCGCGTTCGCTGAGATAATGACGGACCAACCGGTGCATGTCGCTGGAGGCTGCGGGCATGACTAATGCCTGGCCGTTCAAGCTGGCGGGAAATCCGCTGTGGAGTTTGCGATAGGTCGGACCCCGGCCAAAAAAACCGATGCCGCTGCTGCCCAGACGATGGTTGTGGCCTTTAATCGGAAAGCGTTCATCAAGCGGGCGATCGCTGAGCACGACGTCCAGGTTTAGCGCGCCGAGTTCAACAAAGAGCCGCTCAGGCGCATCTTCATGGCAATCCATCCGTAGGTCAGCGTCGATGAGCAAGGCCGGGGCCAATAATTGATGGGCGATCAATTTCGGCAGGGCGTCGACAATACCGACGTGCAGGGTGGCCATGCGCTGGTTGCCGCGCCCGGCCAAGGAATCCACGAGATCATCGCCAATGGCGAAAATTTCATCGCAGGAGCGCAGGACCAGACGCCCGGTGTCAGTCAATTGCAGACGGCGCCCGACGCGAGTGAATAATTGCTCACCGAGCTGGCGTTCGAGATCACGCAATTGCCCGCTAATGGTCGGTTGGGCGAGGTGCAGGTGCTTACAGGCGGAGCTGATGGACCCGTGCCGAGCAACGGCCTGGAAGGAGCGCAACTGGTGGAAGTTGAGCTCACCGCGCATGGACGCTCACTCCAGGGAGGAGGTCGTGATCGAAAATACCTTCCATTCGCTCGGCCAGCCATCGCCAACCATGCGCAACAACAAGCCGTCGTAATCGACATGGCGCTGCCGATAGGCGCGGCCGATATCGATCAACAATTCTCCACGGGTGCCACGGAAAGGGCACAGTTCGATGGCATCGGGAATGGCACCACCCAGGATCTTTTTGGCGATGACATTCTCGCCAGAGCGACTGGTCTGGCCGGTTAGCAATTGCTGCAAAACGGCAGCGTCCACTTCGCTCCATGCCGCATTGGTCAGGGCGGAGGTGATGGCCGTGTCTGCGACGACGGTCACTCCGGCCCGGTTCAACTTCGCCAGATTCGCAGTCTGATCGCGACGGGCATCCCACAGGGATTCAAGCTGGGCGACCTGAGCTGGGTCGACCCATAGGTCATGTTGGGCGAGATGCGTTTTACCTTTCAAGCTGACCAGGAGCTCACGCACACTGGCCAGTGACAACGAACGCACCGACTGGATCTGCACCCGGCCCAGGCTGACCAGCGGGGCGACCCCACTCATCCAAGCACGCTCTTGAATGGCGAGAAATTTTTCGCTATAGCGAACGCGCTCGCCTTCCACGTTGGCGGTGAACGCATCCAGGGCCTGGCGCTGTTCGCTGCGCATGGTGAGCAACGCAATCACGGTCACGACCAAGGCGATGGCGGCGATGCTGCCGACCAGCCACAACATATTGTTGCGATGTTCGTGCGCCCCGAATCCGGTTAGCACGACCGGGCCGATCTCCCCGACCCGGCCTTCGACGGCGGGCTGGTTGCCCGCGGATTTCCGGGTCGCAAGGGTGGGCTTTTCGCGTTTCATCACCTCGGATTCGAGGGCTGCGCTGGCCGCCGTGGACAACGACGCCGCCATCGCCCGGCGTTGTTCTTCGAGCTTTTCCTTGTCGAACCGTTCGGTGCGCGCACCGCGAGTCGCTCGTACCGTTGGTTGCGGCGTCGAGGCGCGGGTCGGCGCAGCGACCGGTTCGGCTCGCGCTAGCTGCGCAGGGGGCGATACCGGCGCGGCGGGGGCCGGGGCTGAGGTCGCAGGGATTGGCGGTGGGTTCGGCGCCGGCCTCGGCGCGGTCGCTCCGGTTGCTGCCGGTTCGGGTGCGGCTTCGCTCACGCGCTCGGCGATGCCGTCTTCGCGCAACCGAAACGGGTTCTTGCAGGTGGTGCAGCGGACCGCCCGGCCCACCAGCACAGGCTTGATCGGATACTGGGCGCCGCAGTGCGGACAGGCGAAGGTTCCGGCCATCGTGGGCATGGTGCCTCACGCAGCGGAGACACGCAAGGGCACTTCCCGGAGTTGGCGGAAGGCGTGCGTGTTGCAGCAAGGATTTGCGTGCCGGTGGCCTTGGGCAGCCAGCCGCAGAATCGTCAGTGGACCAGCGGTTCAGTACCGCCGGTCAGGCGAGCTCAGTCGACCCAATCCCCATCACGAACGGTGGCAAAACGAGCGGCTGGAACCAGCCTGGCCCCCTGATGCAAAGCGCTTAATCCCGGGCTGACCGGCAGGTCCCGTGCGAGTCCCTGGGTCAGCCAGGCAGGCTCACCGGCGGCGGTGAGCACTTCGTCGCTGGGCAGCAACCCGGACCCCTCAACACGAGGGATAACCACATAGCCCACCGGCGGTAGCGCCAGGGCGCGGCTGGGATCGGCCCACACGGCGACGCTGACCGCCTGGCTGCCGTCGGCGAGCACCAGGGCTTCCGGCCAGTACAGGTCGGGCCGTGCTACCTGACCCGCGGCACGTTCGCGCCGATAGCGCCACAGGGCGAGGCTGGCCCGGCGGTCGAGCACAGCGATGTCGGTGCGACCCTGGAGATGCGCCGCATGCTGGCGTTCCCACGATGCTAAAGCGCGCAGACGATCAAACGGGAACGGCCCGGTGTCGGCGCCGTCATTGCGGCGGGTGTCTTCGCAGTCCAACGGCACCAGGTGCGGCAGCGCGGCCAGAAATCTTTCGAGCAGACGCAGGCCTTCAACGGCTTGCCAGTGCGCCGCCAACAGGGGAATCTGGATATGTACCGCTACCGGTCGCCACCCGGCATAGGCGGTAGGCGGATGCATCTCATCGCGTTCCATCGCCGGTTCGCCGACATCAATAATCGCGCGGGCGCCGGTAGCGGCATCGTCCCAGGTGCCGGGGCGATAGCGAGCGCCAGCCGGAGCGGAAAAGGCGATGCCGAGATTGCTCAGCGCCTGTTCAATATCATCACGATGGGTGGGCGCGCCGGCGTCCTCCTCGTAGAATAAAAAGGTGCTCATGCGCGGGGGCCGCAGTCCTGGCGGACATGATCGGAAAAGACGGTACGCAGGTTGGCATGCGCCAAGCACTTGAGCACCTCATCATGGTGACACCAAGCGCTGTCCTGATGTTCCTTGCTCAGGGTCACGGTTTCTTGCGCCGTGGTCGCACCGATATAGGTCACGATCTTGCGCCGATGGTCGGGTAATTCGTAAATCAATTCATAGGTGGCCGCGTCTCCTGCGACTAAGCCGATGCCGGTCTCTTCGGCACATTCGCGCAGGGCCGCGGCAAAGAGACCTTCACCCGGATTGAGGTGGCCTTTGGGGAAGCCCCATTCGCCATGCGAGCGTCCGCGCAGTAGGAGCCAGTGCCACGTCGAGCCGACCTGACGGCGCAGAAACAAACCCGCAGCGCGGGCGTCAATCGGCGGATGGAGCTCAGACATGGGCGGGAACGTCGCGCCAGCGGCCCTGGACGCAAGTCCAGTCTGACCGGTCTAGACGCCAGCGCTCGCGAACAGGGGCTGGTGGGCCAGGGCCGTCGGCAGCGTGCGCCCGCTGGCGGTCGCCAGAGCGGTCGCCAGCAAGCGGAATCGGCCCCGTAGCGGTTGCGCCAGGCGACGCTCAATCGCTGCGGCGATGGCGGCGCGAAACGTGTCGCTCGGCTCGGGGGAGCGTAGATTATCGGCAGAAATGTGGAAGCGCACCCCAGCCACCTGGGCCAAAATCCATTCGATCGCTTGGATCTCGATCTCGGATTGTTCGAAAAGAGCCTGCGCCACGTCGTCACGGCCGTCGGGTTCGTACCAATAGCCATAATCACTGAGCAGGCGCCGCTCGGGCCCGGCCCGCAGCCAATGCGCGGCCTCATGCAGGGACGAGGCTGCCAGACCGCGCGCATAGATGATTTCCGCCCACGGCCGCGCGCGCGTCGCCGGTCGGTACAGCGGTTCGTCGCCGCCGCGCACCAGCCGGGCCCGGCTGAGGGAATCGGCATGATCGGCAAAACACGCGGTGAATACGGCGCTAATTGCATCCAGGTCCAAGCTCGACGCTGGAGCTGGAGCAGGCGCCGCAGCGCTGATCATCGATCCCCCGCGGGGCGTTCGCCTTCGACCCGCGGCAACGGCGAACCGCTCACCGCATCCAGCCATTGGCCCAGCGCTTCGGCTCGGCGTCGGCTCAGCCAGGTCGCCAACGTGACGCGATTGCCTCCCCGCCGCAGCACCACTGCCCACCAGCCCGCCGTGGGTACGAATTCCAGATCGCCTTCGCTTAAACGAAAGGTCCACCCACGCCGAAATAGCCAGCCGGTTTCCAGAGTGATGCCGTCGACTTCGGCGACCAACCGCGTCCGCCGCACCAGATGCAGCGCCGGCAACAGCAAAATAATCGCGGGGACCCAGCAGATTGCCGCCAGCCCCCAGTCCAGCCCGCGACCTAACTGCATCAACAGTCCCGCCACTATCGCCAGGGCAAAGCCGACCAGCAATCGCCCCCAACTGCTTACGACAAAATGCGGCACATCCATGCGTGGCGAAGGCTATCAACGTCCGGCAAATTGCCACTTGGTCCTGCATTGCGGAAACCATTGCCACTCGTCCGAGGTCCGAGGTCCGAAGTCTTCGCACCGCAGGTCTGCGCGGTGTTACGTGCCGCGGGTCGTCACTTCGTCATGGCGTGGCAGCAAGGCTCAGAGGTTGGCCCGCTCTCCGTACCGCGGACTTCAGTCGGCAGGGGCGCGTCGTGGTTCAGAGCGATGCCGATCAACCTGCTTTCTGTGTCCCCAGTGTCACCAAACCCAACCCAACCGCAGTACCCATTCCATCATTTCTTATCGCAACGCCATGGGGTGGGGGCCCGATCGGAGGCTGGGCGGCTGGCTCGATCAGGCCACCGTTGCTAGGTCCCGCAAAACGTCTGATAGACGTGTTCGCTGGGGGCCGGTGGTGCGCTGTATTCGGGGTGGCCGTGTTCCTTCTCGTAGGGCTTCGCCAAAACGGTTAGCAGTCGCTGCATGACCTGCAAATCGCCGCGCTCTGTAGCGGCTTCCAGCGCCTCTTCGACCTTGTGATTGCGTGGGATGAAGGCGGGATTATGGGCGCACATGAGCTCCACGACCGCGCCGAGTGACTGCGGCTGTCTGCCGAGGCGTGCCTGCCAGCGGGCATGCCACACGCGAAAATCAGGATCAGCCAATGTCGCGTCATCGGTGAGCTTTTCGGCAGAAAGAGCGCGGAAGGTGTTGGTGAAGTCGGCACTCTTTTGCCGCATCCATTCCAGCAAATTCTCGATCAAGGTGGGGTCGTCGATTTCATCGGTGAACAGCCCCAGCTTCGCCCGCATGCCAGTGAGCCAATGGCGCTTGAACGTGGCCGCAAAGCCGTGAATCGCTTCGTTCGCCAACTCCACCGCCCGCTCTTTATCGGGATGTAAAAGTGGCAGCAAGGCTTCGGCTAGGCGGGCGAGATTCCATTGGGCGATGGTCGGTTGGTTGCCATAGGCGTAGCGACCGCGGTGGTCGATGGAACTGAACACGGATGCCGAATCATACGTATCCATGAAGGCACAGGGGCCGTAGTCGATGGTCTCACCGGAGATAGCCATGTTGTCGGTGTTCATGACACCGTGGATGAAGCCGACGTGGAGCCACTTCGCCACCAGTGCAGCCTGCCGCTCCATCACCGCTTCGAGGAACGCGAGATAGGGTGTTTCAACATGGGCGAACTCCGGGTAGTGACGACGCAACGTGTGATCGGCGAGCGCCTGCAACGCATCCGTGTCTCCGCGTGCGGCCGCCCATTCAAAGGTGCCCACGCGGATATGACTGGCGGCGACGCGGGTGAGCACGGCGCCCGGCAGGCGCTTCGGCGGACGGAATACCATCTCCCCTGTCGTCACCACCGCGAGGCTGCGCGTGGTGGGAATGCCGAGCGCGTGCATGGCCTCGCTGATAATAAACTCCCGCAGCATGGGCCCGAGTGCTGCGCGCCCGTCGCCACTCCGGGAGAATGGGGTGGGCCCTGAACCCTTGAGTTGGATATCAAAGCGCTCGCCGTTGGGCGTGATGTGCTCGCCCAAGAGGATAGCTCGTCCATCGCCCAACGTGGTAAAATGTCCATACTGATGCCCCGCATACGCCAGCGCCAACGGCTCAGCACCGTCCGGCAATTGGTTGCCCGCAAAGATGGCCGTGCTCTTCTCGCTATCCAATACCTCAACATCGAGTCCCAATGACTGAGCGAGGGGACGATTGAAGACCGCCATGCGCGGCTCACGCACCGCTACCGGTGCCCAGCGCTCATGGAATATTTTGGGCAGCTGAGCATAAGAATGCTCCAGGTGCCATCCGACGGTATAGATCGTCATCTTCAGCTCATTCTCCCATCAGTCATGAGGCGCTCTTTCATCCAGTTGATCAATCCCCCGCGGAGCAAGAACTGCACTTGCCGCGGCGACATGAAGTGACGCACCTGGAACTGTTGCTGGCGTCTGACGTTCTCGACCACCAGCCCGCCCCCCTCGGTAAGCGTGCGGCGGACGCCGGTCAGGCGCAGCACGTCGCCGGCCTGGATGCCATCGTAGTCAGCGGGATCGACGAAGGTAAGCGGCAGCACGCCAAAGTTGATCAGGTTTTGCGAGTGGATCCGCGCGAAGCCCTTGGCCAGGACCGCGCGCAGCCCGAGGTACTGCGGGCCCAGCGCGGCGTGCTCGCGGCTCGAGCCTTGTCCGTAATTGCTCCCGCCCACCACCACGTGGCCCTTCACCTGCTTGGCTCGCGCTGCGTAGGTGGGATCGAGTCTGTCGAAGGAGAACTCGGCGATCCTGGGAATGTTGCTGCGAAACGGCAGCACGCGCAACCCTGGCGGCATGATCTCATCGGTGGAAATATCGTTGCCCACCTTAAGCAGAACCGGCACTTCGATCTCATCGGGCAACGGCTCAAAAGTCGGCAGTGACGCGATGTTCGGGCCCTTCACGAGGTCCACGTGCAGCGCCGCCTCAAGCGGCAGCGGCGGCATGAACATCTCGCGGTTGATGATCGGGTGGTCGGGATCCGCGATGCGCGGGTAGGAGATGCTGAGCGTGCGCGGGTCGGTAATCACGCCGGTGAGCGCCGACGCCGTGGCGGTCTCCGGGCTGACCAGACACACCTTGTCCTCGCGCGTGCCGGAGCGGCCGGGGAAGTTGCGCGGTACCGTGCGCAAAGAGAGTTCATTGGTGGCCGGTGCCTGACCCATGCCGATGCAGCCATTGCAGCCGGCCTGGTGCAGCCGCGCGCCGGCATGCAGCAGGTGAGCGATGTGGCCGTCGCGCACCAGCGTTTCGAGCTGCGCCCGGGACGTGGGGTTGATGTCGAACGACACGCGGTCGTGCACGCGCCGACCCTGCACCATCAGCGCGGAAACGGCGAAGTCGCGGTAGCCAGGATTGGCCGACGAGCCGATGTAGGTCTGGTATATCCGCTCGCCCGCAACTTCGCTGACCGGGCGCACGTTTCCCGGACTGGACGGCATGGCGATCAAGGGCACCAAGCTGGACAGATCTATCTCTTCGTACACGTCGTAGGTCGCGTCCGTATCCGCGACCAGCTCCACCCAGTCTTCTTCTCGCTGCCAGGCGCGCAGGAAGCGGAGCACCTCCTGATCGGAAGGGAAAACCGTGGTGGTCGCGCCCAGTTCGGCGCCCATGTTGGCGATCACGTGCCGATCCATCGCGCTCAGCGTGGCTAGCCCTGATCCATAGTACTCGATGATCCGGCCCACACCGCCGTCGACGCCGTGGCGGCGCAGCATCTCCAGGATCACGTCCTTGGCGCTGACCCAGTCCGGCAGGCTACCGGTGAGCTTCACGCCCCAGATCTGCGGCATACGCGTAAAGAACGGTTCGCCCGCCATTGCCAGCGCTACTTCCAGCCCGCCAGCGCCGATGGCCAGCATGCCGATCGCCCCGCCCGCCGGCGTGTGGCTGTCAGAACCGAGCAGGGTCTTGCCCGGCTTGCCGAAATTTTCCTGGTGGCACGGATGACTGACTCCGTTTCCTGGCCGTGAGTACCACACGCCGAATCGCTGACAGGCGCTATGCAGGAAGAGGTGGTCGTCGGGATTCTTGAAGTCTTCCTGGATGATATTGTGGTCGACGTACTGGACGCTGACCTCAGTCTTCACCCGGTCCAGGCCCATCGCCTCCAGCTCCAGCATCACCAGCGTGCCGGTGGCGTCCTGGGTGAGGGTTTGGTCGATGCGGATTCCAATCTCCTCGCCGGGCTTCATGTCACCGAGCATCAGATGTGACTGGATCAGCTTCTGCGTGGCGTTCATGCTCATCGTCTTTCTCCCTGGTGTTGCGGCGTCGGTCGTCCGAAAATATTCTATGTGGTGGCGGTGGTCGATTTTTTTGCCTTGTCGTGGAAGTCCGCCGGCGTGCCGGTCGGCGTGACATAGCCGACGCGCAGCACGAAGTCGCCGAAGCGCTCGCCGGGGATGCGTTCGATGGCGTAGTGGCGGATGATGGGGCCGAGCAGCGGCACGATGTCGGTCGTGAGCACGGAGGGCTGGAAGAGAATGTTCAGGCGCGAGCCGTTGAACGCGGCGCCGAGATAGACGTTGTATTTGCCCGGCGAGCGACCGACGAAGCCGATTTCCCCGAGCCACGGGCGGCAGCAGCCGTTGGGGCAGCCGGTGATGCGGAGCGTGATGGCGTCGTCGCGCAGGCCAGCGGCCTCCATCTCGGTCTCGAGCTGCGCGACGAGTTCGGGCAGATAACGTTCGGCCTCGGCGAGGGCGAGGCCGCAGGTGGGCAGCGCCACGCACGACAGGGCGCTGAGGGCGAGACCGGAGGCGGAATTGGCGCGGTCGAGCTTGAATTGGCGCAGCAATTCCTCGATGCGCGGGCGCTCGGTGGGCGCGACGCTCGCGATGATAAGGTTCTGGTTGGCCGTGAGGCGGAAGTCGCCGCGGTGCGCGCGGGCGATTTCGCGGAGCGCGGTCTTGAGCGGGTAATCGGGCGTGTCTTTCACGCGGCCGCTCGGGATGAAGAGCGTGAAGTGGCTCGTGCCGTTCTCGCCCTCGACCCAGCCGTAGCGGTCGCCCGTGTGGGTGAATTCGAAGGGCCGCGCCGCCTCGAGCTTATAATCGAGCCGCTGCTCGACCTCGGTGCGGAACCAGTCCACCCCCCGGTCCGCGATCGTGTATTTGAGGCGCGCGTGCTTGCGCTCGGTGCGGCTGCCGTAGTCGCGCTGTACGAGCATGACTTTTTCGGCGACCTCGACCACCTGATCCGGGCGGCAGAAGCCGAGCACATCGGCGAGGCGCGCATAGGTTGCCTCCTGGTTGTGCGACATGCCCTGGCCGCCGCCGACGGTGACGTTGAAGCCGGCGAGTTGGCCGGCCGCGTCCGCGATGGCGATGAAGCCGAGGTCGTGCGCATAAATGTCCACATCGTTGCTCGGCGGAATGGCGATGACGGTTTTGAATTTCCGAGGCAAGTACGTGGAGCCGTAAAGCGGCTCGTGGTCGGGCTCGCCGCCGGCGACGAGGTCGTCGCCAATCCAGATCTCGTGGTAGGCACGGGTGCGCGGCGAGAGGTGGTCGCTGATGGCCTTCGCAAGGCGGAGTGTCTCGGCGTGCAGCGACGAAAGCTCTGGATTCGGGTTGCACATCACGTTGCGGTTGACGTCGCCGCACGCGGCCAGCGTGTCGAGGAGGGCGCGGTTGATCTCGTGAATCACCGGGCGGAGGTTACCCTTGAGGATACCGTGCAGCTGGAACGCCTGGCGCGTGGTGAGCTTGAGCGAGCCGTTGGTGTGCGAGTCGGCCAGGGCGTCGAGCGCGAGCCACTGCGCGGGCGTGCAGATGCCGCCGGGCACGCGGATGCGCGCCATGAAGATAAACGCCTTCCCCTTGCCCTCCTTGCGGCACTGATTGCGGAGGTCGCGGTCGTCCTGCTGGTAGATGCCGTGGAATCGCAGGAGTTGAGCGCTGTCCTCGGTGATGCTGCCCGTCGAGTGGTCCTCGATATCCTGGAGGATGTGGCCGCGGAGGGAATTGCTCCCGGCTTTCAACGCTTCGTTTTTGTGCAGCGGTTTGGCAGGCAGCGGATGATTTTCAGGGGTGAGGCTCATGAGAGGATTTGAGCGTGACGGGTGGAGATCGCTACCGTGGGTGCGGGCGACATGGCGATCACTCCGCTTGCTCGGGATCGGCGCGCGGTCCCTCAGATACGCTGCGTGGTAAAATTTTGCCCGCCGGAGCGATCTCGGGTACGTGTAAACGCCATTCCTTCTCGACGATGAGCCGTGCGCCGCGCGCAAACGTCATGTACGACCACGCCCACTGGATCAGTACGAGCAAGCGGTTGCGAAAGCCGCTCAAGTAATAGAGGTGCACGAACAGCCAGATGATCCACGCCAAGAAACCCGTGACGCGCATGCGCCCCACCTCGACGATGGCGCGACGCCTGCCGATCGTCGCCATCTGCCCCTTGTCCAGGTAATGAAACGGTTCGCGCGCTTTTGTTTGGGGTTGCTGCTCACGCCGCAGCATGCGCGCGAGATAGCGGCCCTGTTGCATCGCCACCGGCGCCACGCCTGGCAATGGACCGTTCGGCCCATGCACACGCGCGAGATCACCAAGCACGAACACTTCTGGGTGTTCCGGCACGCTCAGATCATCGCGTACAAGCACGCGACCTTGGGGATCGAGCGCCACGCCGAGTTGCGTGCCGAGCTGACTTGCTTTGACGCCAGCAGCCCACAGCACCGTGTTCGCTAAGATGCGTTCGCCGCCGACCTGCACACCGCTCACGTCGATGTCCGTAACCTGACTGTCGGTCCAGACCTGCACGCCAAGCGTTTCGAGATCGCGCGTGGCGCGGCTCGCAAGCTCTAACGAAAAGCTCGGCAGGATGCGCGGCCCCGCTTCGATCAAGATGATGCGCGTCAGCTTCGGATCGATGTTGCGAAAATCTTTCGCCAACGTGAAGCGGCTCATTTCACCGATCGCGCCGGCAAGCTCGACGCCGGTCGGGCCGCCACCGACGATCACGAAGGTCAAGAGCGGACGCCGCGTGTCGGCATCGACTGCGCGCTCCGCCAGCTCGTACGCGCTCAGCACGCGCCGGCGAATCTCGATCGCTTGCTCAATCGTCTTCAAGCCCGGCGCGTATGCTTCCCAGGCGTTGTGCCCGAAGTACGCATGCTCCGCGCCGGTCGCGAGCACCAAGTAGTCGTACTCAAAGCGACCGAAATCCCCCGACACGGCGTGCTGCGCGAGGTGCAGACCATCGACGCGTCCCTGCACGACGCGCACGTTGTCGTAGCGCGAGAGCAAGGCGCGGATCGGCGCGGCGATCTCCGCTGGACTCAAACCCGCCATCGCGACTTGATAAAGCAGCGGTTGGAAGAGGTGATAGTTTCGGCGGTCGAGTACCACGACTTCGAAGCCAGCCACGCCGCCGAGCCCGCGCGCGACGTTCAGGCCGGCGAAGCCTGCGCCGACCACCAGCACGCGACTCACACGGGTCTTCACGTCAGTAGCCACGCTGGTCATGGTGGAGGAGATGGTGGAGGAGACGCGCCGTACGCAGGCAAAGTTGTGAGGCGTGTGTCTTCAACGGGACCGCCGACGGTGAAGTGGTAAAAGCTCTGCCAGTCGCGAGAGGAGATACCAAACACCTCGTGAACAGGGTCGTCGAAGTAGCAGCCGATCCCGGTCGACCGAATGCCCGCCTCTTCCGCTTCGAGGTAGAGCACCTGGCCGACGAGACCGGCCTCCCAGAAGAGGTTGCGGTAAAAGCCGGCACCGTAAGCAACGAGGCTGTCCCTGTAGTCGGCGATCATCCCCAGGCTGAAGGCACCGTCCCCCGCGATGTCCTGCCCGCACGAGACGCTCTTCGCCAGAGCGCGGCAGTCCCCTTCTTTGAGGAGGTACAGCGGGAGCCCAGGCGGGCATGACGGAGGCTGCCGCCACAGGAACTCGGGTCGCATCGCTTGTTGGAGTGGCGCGACTTTTTCCGGATCGCGCGCGAGTACATAAAGACCAGGCGAAAGGTCGTTGACGCGATGCACGAAGATCCCGAGGTGGATGCGTGGGCGCCAGGGAATGGCGTCCCACGGCACAGATTGGCCGCCCCGTGTGGGGACGAGACGAGCCAACATCTGGAAGAAGGTTGCCGCAGAAATTGCGCTGGATGCGTCCATGCTCATAGCACTTCTGCGGCCCAGAATGACGCTCTCTGCGGTGAACGCACCAGACCGAACGGGCGCCGCGAAGAGCTCTTCCTCCGCAGGGAATGGGGAGAAATCCTCGTCGGCAGCAATCCTCGGATTGGTGGTGGCAATGGCCACTTGGTCGATCACCGGCCAATCTGCGCCGTGCTTGAGACTCAGCGCGTTCGCCGTGCCGTACCATCGGGAAGCGGCCACCTGGGAGACCACATCTTTGGACAGGCAGAGGCCCCGGTCGCTTGACCAATCACCCCGGACGACGAGCGCGACGAGGTCGGGATGCTCGCGCTCCGCGCCGGCGTAGTCGGCATCGCGGTCGAGCCCCAGAAGCTGCGACACGGCGTCATCACCCACGCGATCAAGAAGGTAGAGTTTCCATCCAAGGGAGGCCGCCGCGAAGCGCAAGGTCCCCAGCGCATGACCGACGTCGTGTTGGCAATAGCGGAACGCACGCTCGCCATACTTCCATGCCTCCCGCCAGTGAATCGACGAAAGGCCCACAAGGAATGAGCCTTCCGGAAACGCTGCGGTCAGCTCGGCCCACACCAGCGGGTCGATATCTGCGCGGCGTTCGAGACCATGCTCCTTGGGCGCGTAGTGATAAACGCCAGGACGGTCGTGGATGGCGCCGAGCGCAGGCAAGAGCGCGTATCCCTCGGTCGGGTGCAGGTTCCCGCTCGAGGGATTAACGCGCAGAGCCCACGTGGTTTCCTGGGCACGTTTCCACGCGGTCAGCGAGAGGGCGTAGCGGAAGAAGAGCGAGATGGACTCGAGCGAAAGGGGGGCCGCTTCCACCCCGTCAGCGACCGAGAGCCGCCAGTACGGTAGCGTTCGTCCGGCCTCAGGAAGAGGAAGTCGGACCAGCGCGGCCCCGGTGTAGCGGCGGAACGGATTCGGCTGCGTCGCCCAATCCATATAGCCCAGCGATGCAGCGTAGCGATGGTAGTGATGCTTGGTTCGCTCGTGATAGGCCATCACGACGGACTCGGGAGAAGGGTCGCTGCCCGCTGGGTTCGCTCGCGACGGGTCGCCAGGAATCGATGGCGGTTCCGCTGTTCCGACGGAGAGCGGCAGATGAATTAACGCCATGGAGTCCCCCGAGCTCGACGTGCAGCCGCATACATCATCTGGTCGCAATAGACGTTCATGGGTCTGTCCTCGCTATTCCTCGCTGGAGGGCAGCGAGAACCTCCTCCGCGTGGCCTTGCGGACTCACGTTCTCGAACACCTTCTGAATGTCACCATCCGCCCCCACGATCACCGTCGTCCTCCGGATCCCGTCGCCCCACTTGCTCGGTCCCCAGACGCCGTAGGCGTCGCACACTTTGTGCCCGACGTCGCAGAGCAGTGGGAAATTCAAGGAGAACTTGTCGCGGAACGCTTCGTGGCTGGCGCGGTCGTCTGCGCTCACGCCGAAGACCATGGCTTTCCCTGCGAACTTCAGCGCGGCATCACGGAACTCCTTGCACTCGATCGTGCATCCTGGCGAGTCGTCTTTCGGGTAAAAGAAGAGCACGACCTGCTTGCCGCGAAGCTCGGACAGCGTGACCTTCGCACCGCTGTCTGTCTCCAGCGTAAAATCAGGAGCAGTATTTCCTTGCGTGACCATTGTTTCCTCCTCGTTATATCTGGTTAATTAAACGGCCGTAGAAATGGGGATGGGCTCAGCATCATTTCGGTTCTCCTTAGAACATGCCGAGCTGCAGTCGGGCAGCCTCGGACATGCGGCTCTGGTCCCAGGGCGGCTCCCAGACGATCTCGATCTCGACTTCGGTGACGCCTGCAACCCCCTGGATCTTGTCCTGTGCGTCCTTCTTGAGCACATCGCCCATCCCACAGCCGGGCGCCGTCATCGACATCTTTATTTCGATCCGCTGGCCGCCGTCCGCGAG
>Ga0209490_10003045_pt1 | contig 15727 bp, 12 predicted proteins | sample MAT06_FD_187209 | JGI IMG/M metagenome (GOLD analysis project Ga0209490, IMG submission 187209) | Freshwater microbial communities from Lake Fryxell liftoff mats and glacier meltwater in Antarctica - MAT-06 (SPAdes) (version 2) | ecosystem: Environmental > Aquatic > Freshwater > Ice > Liftoff...
AAAATGCTCGATTCGAGAATTCCCCGGCACATCTCGGGAAATATGGTGAGAATCTGAATCTTCATTTTCCAAGCCTGCCGGAATCCGCTCAAATAATCCATAGAGGAGAGTTTTAAAAAAAATCGTGCATCCTGATGCGCAACTGCAACGTTGGGTTATAGTTTTTAGATGAGCTATCCCGTTTACTTACTCGTGCCAGCGCTTTTTTGTTCACTGGGCGCCGCGTCCGCAACGGAAAAAATCACGCTGCCTTCCGCCGGGGAGATGAGTTCCTTCCGGGGAAAAAACCGGGTACTCTTAGTGCAATGCTCGAGGGAGGACAAGCGTTTGACGGAGTTTGTTCGAGCATGGTCGCCGACTCACACACTGCTGGCTGCAGAGGAGCGGGATTTGCTTTTGCTTTGGACGCCCCCCCTATACGAGAGACAGTTCCATGTGTTGCTCCTCGGCAAAGACGGGCACCTGAAAAATCGTTGGAATGCACCCGTGGCGCCCGAGGAGGTCTTTTCGCTCATCGACGCGATGCCGATGCGTCAGAGCGAGATGCGCGCCGCGGATAAGCAGCGTTGACACGACAAAAGCCTCCCTCGAAGCCGCCGGGCCGTGTAAGGTGCACAGCGTGGGAAGGAAAACTGTCAAGGCCGGCAAGCGGCCACGCAAGCCGCGACGCCGAGGCAGACTCTTGGGCATCGTCTTCAAGCTCGCCTTCGTCACAGGGCTGCTTTGGTTGGTCGTAGCGCTGGGATATTACGCGTGGGCCATGCAGTTCGACCTGCGGAAAATTCACGAGATGGATGAGCGCTCGGTTGTCTATGACCACACGGGGGCCTTTTACAGTCGGCTCGCGGGAGAGAACCGCGTCGTCGTGCCGTTTGATAAAGTATCGAACCATTTTATCAACGCGTTGATCAGTCGCGAGGATACGCGGTTTTACACGCACCACGGGATTGACCCCATCGGCATCGCGCGCGCGGTCGTGCGCAATCTTTTCCTTGGCGGCTTTCGCGAGGGAGCCAGCACCATCACGCAGCAGCTTGCGCGGAACAGTTTCCCTCTCGGCGGAAAAAATCTGCACCGCAAGCTTGTTGAAGCGGCTTTGGCGTTCCGCATCGAGACCGAACTTAGCAAAGAGGAGATTCTCGAAGCCTACGTCAACCGCATCTACTTCGGGTCCGGCACTTATGGTCTCGAATCGGCGAGCCAAATGTATTTCGGCAAACCCGCCTCGCGACTTGAACTGCCGGAGGCCGCCACACTTGCAGGCCTCATTCGCAGTCCCAACCGTCTCTCGCCGCTCCGCGCGCCTGAAAAATCGCGCCGAGAGCGCGATACCGTCCTCAAACGAATGCAGGAAACAGGATTCATTACCCTCGCGCAACGTGATGAATCCACCGCCGAGCCACTCGTCACGGCAGGGCGGAAAAGTCTCTCGCCGGAGGATAACTGGGCGATGGATGCCATCTTGCGCGAACTCGAACTCGTGCTCGAACCCGGCAGAATGGACGAGGGCGGACTCCAAATTTTCACCACGATCGACGGCACGCTCCAATCGACAGCCGAGAACTCTGTCGCGCGCCGCCTTGCACAAATCGAAGCGCAGCCAGGGTATCCTCACAAGCCAATGACTGCCTTTGCAGGCGATGTTCTCGACACCGAAAAGTCCACCCCCTATCTCGAAGCCGCCGCGATGGCCATCGACAATAAAACGGGCGGAATCCGCGCCATTGTTGGCGGACGCGACTATCGCCGGAGCAAATTTCACCGCGCGCTTTTCGGGCACCGCCAAGCGGGCTCGGTCGTGAAGCCTTTTGTCTATGCGGTGGCTTTCGAACGGGGGCTTCAGACCGGCGAAAAAGTTGACGACGGGCCGATTGCAGCCGGAGAGATTCCGAAAAAATATGGCAGCTATCAGCCTGGGAACTCCGATGGCACCTATCGCGGGATGCGCCCGGCCGGCGAGGGGCTGATCGATTCACGCAACACGATGAGCGTGCGCATCGGTCTGCGTGCAGGCCTCGACAAAGTTGCGGAAACCTTGATTCGCGCCGGTGTTGCGAGTGATCCGCCGCGTTACCCGGCTATTTCCCTCGGCGCGTTTGAGACCACACTCAAAGACATCACGGCGGCCTATACGATTTTCGCGACCGGCGGCACGAAGCTCCAGCCCTACCTTATCGAGCGCGTTACCGACGCCGACGGGCACTTGCTCTACAAAAGCACGCGCGGTCGTTTCAGCGTCATGACCTCTGAGGCTGCCCGCACGACCACGTCGCTCATGGAAGCTGTCGTCGAGCGAGGCACAGGCTCACGCGCCAGGGAATTCGGACTTCGCGGTCGGGCTGCCGGCAAAACAGGCACGACGAACAATTACCTCGACGCGTGGTTTGTCGGATTTAATTCGGGCCTCACCTGCGGAGTCTGGGTCGGCTTCGATCAACCCCGCCCGATCCGTCCCGGCGGCTACGGCGGCGCACTCGCTCTGCCCATTTGGGTCGACATCATCCAAGCCTCGCGCGCGCCGGGAGAGTGACTACCCACGCGACCGGATGAGGTCCAAGCTACGGAAGTCCTGACCGAGGATTTTCTCCGACGGAGTTTTGAGCCACCCGTCGAGAATGGCAGCGTAAACTTGGCGGAAGTCCGTCTGGTGTTTCACATCGCCGTCGACGAGGTCCGAAAGGTCCGGCGCAGTGCCATGAAGTCCACCTTTGATCGTGTCGCCAAAAACAAACATGGGCGCGGCCGCACCATGGTCCGTGCCGCGGCTGCCATTCTCGGCAACGCGGCGTCCGAATTCGCTAAAAGCGAGAACGACGACGCGGTCAGCGGCTTTTTGTTTGCGGAGATCGTCGAGGAAAGCCGTGACGCTCTGGCTGAAGTCGCCAAGGAGACGCGCGTGGTTTCCGAGTTGGTCGGCGTGCGTGTCGTAACCACCTTGGGCAACATAGTAAACTCTGGTCGGAAAATCCCCGGTAATGAGGCGCGCGACCATTTGCAGTTGGCTGGAAAGTTCACCGTCGGGGTATTTGGCACGGTTTTTTTCCTGCTTAAGTAGCGCGCGAATTTCATCTCCCGAGACGACCGCATTCATGGCCGTGTGACGGAGAAAATCCATTGTCTCGGGTTCGTTGCCGGAGATGCCGCCCGAGGCTGGCGCCATCGTGCCGCCGCCACCGGGCTGGTTGAGTTTTTCGAAAATCTTTTCCTGCACTTTTGCCAGCGTGGATGTCTCGCCGCTGGGGTTCCATTGGAAAGTTGCGGGGTCGTTGATGGCCAGGCCCACGTTGGCACGGTTGCGAAACGCCTGAGGCATCACTTTGCCAAGGCTCACGCCAATTTCTCCCGGCAGATTGCGGGGATCGAGACCATCGCATTTGGCGTCGAAGTAGCGTCCGAGCCAACCATCTGTTACCCGAGGCTTCGTGTCATCTCCGCCGGTGTGCCAGATTTCCATGGATCGAAAATGCGAACGATTCGGATTCGGGTAACCGACGTTTTCCACAATGGCCATACGACCCGCGTCGTATTCGCCTTTCATTCCCGCGAGAGAAGGATGGAGACCGAGCGAATCGGAGAGTTTGAGCGTGTCGCGTCCGGCGATCCGGATGGTCGGGCGGGCCTTTGCGTAGAGGTCATCGGCAAAGGGAATCACTGTGTTCAGCCCATCGTTGCCGCCGCTCAGTTGAACGATGACCAAAATACTGGCATCGCGACCAGCACCCGTGGCTGCCGCCGTGCGCGCAACAAATGCCGGAGCAAAGGTGCTCACGGCGAGGAGGCCGGCACCCTTGAGTCCGGTCGAGAGAAATTCGCGACGCGTGTGGAGGGACATAACCTTAGGCTAACACAGTTGGTAGTCGGGGCTACTCATAATGAGGTGGACCAAGCCTCTGGCGCGTTCATCGAAATTGACATCCTCGACACTCATTGAGCGGCGTCCGCCTGAGCCATCGGTGCCTGCGAGTTGTGTAATCGCGTCGCTGAGATCGCGCGGCGGCTCGCGTTGGAGAAACTCGCGAAGGAAGTGATTGGCGATGTCTTTGTTAGAAAGCACAGGGCGGACGGCTCCGTCGCTCATCATTTGCTTCTTGGGCGACCAATCGACAGCGTCTGGGTTTCGCTGCGTCTCGAGAAAAGTGCGCCTGTTTCCTCCGCGATTGACTTGCCGGTCAAACGTTTTGAATTCGTCCGGGCTCACGCCGTGCATGAGGAAATTTGCGAAGTTGTAGCGCACGAGAAGCGTATTGGAGTTGATCCAGTCGCCACCTCCCGGCCAGCCGTTGACGTCCGGAGGAAAAAATAAATTCTGTCCCATCACGCGGAGCGCACCCAGAATGAGTTCTTCGGCCGGGAGCTTCGCCCGCATTCCTTTCAGCGCACCGATCGCAAGGAGGACGGGGCTTTTGACAACCGAGTTCATCGCCTGAGCCGAATAGAAAAGCTGCGAACGGAAAAGCGTGTGAAACAGCGCCTTGAGATCATAACCGCTGGCCCGATACAGATCGGCGACAGGCTCCACAAGATCCTCCCCGGGCTGCGTGCAAACAAAGGCGTCGAGAATTTTGCGCGTCATGAATTTCGCCGTAGCGGGTTGTTCCGTGATGATGCGAACGATGTCGTCCCCGCCAAAACGTCCACTCTGTCCAAGAAAAGATTTTTCGTCGGGATCGTGCGCGTCCTCACGAAACGCAAACGTCCAATTCTCGCGATCAATCCCGTAGCCAGTCAGTGCGCGAGCGGATTCTTTGACGTCCGTCTCGCTGTAATGGCCGACACCGGTAGAAAAAAGCTCCATCAATTCACGAGCAAAATTCTCGTTCGGGTGCCCCCGGTGGCTGGCCGCGTTGTCCAGCCACACGAGCATCGCCGGATCGTGAATCAGCGCACGGAGCTGATCGGGAAACGCCGCCAACGCCAGTTCACGAAACGTTTGGTTTTGTTGCCAGATCGGGTGTGTCTCTTCAATTTTATCCTGAAACCCCGTTGCAAAATGAGAGTGCCAAAACAGGGTGAGTTTTTCCTCCAGCGGATGAATCGTTTCGTGCGAGGGCGAGCTTGCCAAAAAGCGATCAAGCCACCAAATCTGCAACTCGCGAATGTTTCGCTGCTCGGTTTCGCGCCGAACCTGACGTTCCTTCTCGCGCTCCCGCTCATCCGGCAACGCGCGAACGCGTTCCTCAAATACGCGATGACTCTCTTTAAGCGGCTCCGCACAGGGCGGTGCCTTGAGCCCGGTCGACCTCCGATAGTTCACCAAACGATCCACCGCACCATCGAGCCCGAGTGCCGCAAGTTCCTCCGCCTCTTTCCAAGTGCCCCCAAAGCCCGCACGCCAAAGCAAATGCGCCGCCGCGTACGGCGAAAAATCGCGAGCGGGGAGAGGGGCCAGCAGATCCATCGGAAAAGCCTACTCCCGCTCCCGCCAAATTGCTACTTTTCGCCGCGAAGAAACTTCCAACGTCGAAACCTCAACATCGAACTTCGAATGGGATCGGCGTCATTGACCCATTTTTTGTCTGAAATCCCGGTTTAAGCGGCTTTCTCGAAAACCCGATTCAGCATTGGAAGTTCAGGTTTCGATGTTCGATGTTTAACCTGACGTTTTTTGTCACGGAACCGGATCGTTAGTATTTGCCGGGTCAGACCAAACGGTTTGCAACCCCTCGAAATCCGCAAAAGCTGGATCAACCGTAACCAGTGCCGCCTGCTCGATCAGGGATTGGGCGGCGAGGAGACGGTCAAAAGGGTCGCGGTGATCGGAGGCGAGCCTCCCAGCGAGGAGGCTATGTGCGAGGGTGACCGGCAAAGCGGTCCAACGTTCCGCCGCCAGAGCCTCGGCAAAACCGGACAGGAGGTCTTCGGGAAGATCGATTTTTCCCAACTGATGTTTGTAGGTCAACTCATAGGCGGAGACGGCACTCGCGAGAATTTCGGTTTCCGGGGCACTCAATTTTTCCAACAAAGCGACCGGAATTCGCTCCGGCTCCGTCCACCACCAAAGCAGAGCGTGCGTGTCGAGCAGCAGCTTCATGACTTGGCGGGTTTCCTACGAAGCGGGTCCAGAGCATGACCGTCGGCCCAGAGGGCACTTTCCTCGGGCGAGGCAGGCTTGAGCAAGTCCTCGGCACCGAGAATCTTACCGCGAAAACGGCCCGGTTGGCGGGGCGACCGGGGAGAGATGGAAACCATGCGGGCCACAGGAAGACCATTTTTGGCAATAATGATCTCCTCCCCAGCCGCCACTCGGGCCAGTAAGCGGGACAAGTGAGTCTTGGCTTCGTGAATATTAACCGTTCCTGTCATGGCAGCCAAATTAGTCTAGTCTATAAACTAAGTCAAACTAGATTCCGTAGTTTTGCTGTGCCTGCACCCGATAAATTTTCCCGCAGCGCCACCTTCGAGATCAAGGAAGGCGGCGATCAGCCAACATTTGGAACCGATTAGCTAAAGCCGAGAAGAGCCACCAAAGCGCTAAACAACGAGACTTCGTAAAGTTCTGGACAATCTTCAACCTACCCCAAGCTGGATCTCGCCAAAGCACACGAAAAGTCTCCGACGACCAATATCTTTTTTAGCCTCCCCGAGTTTCTCACCTCGCCCTCGCCCGCCTTTCAGGATTTCCGAGGCCGTCTCGTTTCGTTGGCAGGAATAATTGGATCCGCAGAACACGCGGAGAGATCCATTTGGTTGATGTCGTAACAGTCGGCAAAGTGCATCCTGCGGTCGTGATTTCCCGCGAAGACCCGAAAAGCACCCGGGCGATCTTCATCTGTGTGCCTCTGACCACGTAGCGCCGCCAATCCCCCTACAAGGTTGCTGTTGGGAAATTGAGGTTTCCGGACCTTCCATCGTGGGCGAATGTCCAGGCACTTTCGGCCATTGCGAACGAAACGTTTATTCGGCGGCCTGGCTCCTCCACGCCGAAACAGCTTGAGGAAATCCAAAGTGCCCTACGATTCGCCTTGGAGTTGGAGTAGCCTGATCCTCACGCGGAAATGACACCCTCCACACATACAGTCGGATCCCCCTTGGACGAATCAATAGCCTGACGCTTTCGGCGTTGATTCTATTTTATGGGACCCTTTTTGCCTTTCTGACCCTTTTTGCCTTTCGTGCTTCAGATTAACCAGCCGCAATAGCTCATCCCCTCAACATTCACTCGAACGGGTGAGTACGGCCAAAAGTCTCGAAGCACCTCCGCGTCTGGATGATACGTAGAACCACGTGACGGGTCGGAACTGAACACGCTGAACTCAGGATCGAGCACGCGTGCCAGTCCAGAATGCCAGTTTGTTTTTGATCCGTGATGGGGGACCTGAACCACCCCAAGGCGAGCCATTCGACCTGCCGTCAGTTTCCTTTGAAGTTGATCTAACTCGGCAGCCTTACTCAAGTAACCGTCGCCCGTGTAAAGGATGCTGCACTTCTTGGTGATGCCTGGTGCCCAGTCGTGCACCCGATGATAACAAGGGTATCGATGTGGAAATCTCCAGTTCCAAATCTGCCCGTTAGCCAAAAGCTTGTGTTGTTGCCATGTTGAATACACCGGGCCCGCATAGAGAAATAGCGAGATTTCGTTTCTCGTTTTGCTGCTGGTAAATTTACTTTTGTAGAGTTCCTTCAAATCTGCGAGGGCCTTCGCTCGCTCTTCCGGTTTTGCATCGGTCAAGAGATCTTCTCGCAGCGTTTCAACCCCCTCCCGGAAGGACGAGTCGAGTTCCACCTTTAGCGGAGCATTGTACGGGCAAAACTCCCAGAATCCCTCCACCAGAATTGGTTGTCCGGAAGGCATGTGCTCAAGTGACTCGGACACACTCCCAAATTCGATGTCAAGGGGATCGGTTTTGTCTAAACGGTGGGACGGGATTTTTATACGCCAGGGGCTATCTTCATCGCTGGGCATAAAGGGAAATCCATCTGCTTCGACGGGAGGGCTGTTATCATTGTCCGGTCCCACGACAATGATTTGACCCAGATTATCTCCCCCAATTTGGCGGAGAAAGGTCACAGGATCGCGAAAATACTCGAAACCTGGGTCGCCCGCCGACAGCCCTTTGGAAAAGGCGAGAAGCAATCGCTCCCACAAAGACATGTAAGGGATCAGCAGTGCTTCAACACGAAACCGCCGCAGCAACTCAGCCACTCCCGTGATGTGATCTTCATCGAAATGCGAAAGCGTGAGGAGATCAATCTGCCTTTTGCCCCGAGTGAACTTCTGGAAATCCCGTATCCGCGAGGTCCAATTGAGCGGCGGGTTGCTGTGCCGAGTTCCGCAATCGTAGACCCAGACAAATTTCGGTTGAGGTTTATTGGGCTCGTAGAGACAGCCGGAGGCGAAGAGGCCTTGGCCGACCGGGTGAAAGTTGTATTGGAAGCAAACGCTCATTTCGTAGCGGGGGCGAAGGCTTCTTTGAGGACGGCTTGGAGGAGGTGGGCGGCGTGGGTGCGGGTGTGCGCGATCTCGGCGGCCAGCGCCCGGCAATGCGCCATCAGCGCCTCCACCCGCGCTACGATGGCGGCTTGCTCGGCGAGGGGTGGGAGGGGTGTCGGGAGTGGATAAACTCGTTTCCCTGAGATGACAGGCTGGCTTCCGTCATACGACAAGTGATTCAAGTCGAGAAAACGGAGAAGCAGGACAAGAAAGTCCATCGTGAGACAGTCTTCCGAAAAGGTAGTGATGAAAGCGTTGTCCGTTACCCATGCTCTTGCTGGTGTTTTATGCACCGCACCGCAATTTGCTCCCACGCGGCCAACAACGACCGTCTCCACCTTGATGTTTGCCTTGTCGTGATAGCCGTTGATGCCATTACCACCAAACACGGGAACGTCTCCGCCCGCCATTTGTGCAGCAGTCAATCCGTCGCCTGAAGAGAAGTTTATGATGTTGCCGAGACGGCACCACTCCCAGCCTTGCGGAATCTCGAAGGGGATTTCGGCGGGGGTGATTTTTGGGAGGGGCTTTTCGGGGCGGAGTTTCTTGGTGGCGATGAGGCGGGCGCGTTCGGCTTGGAGACGGTGGAGGAGCTGGCTCGCGGGTTCCACGTCCGGGTGGGCGGCGCGCCAGTCGGCGGTCAGCTTGCCCGCAATCGCCTCCTGCAAGATGGCCTGCTTGAGCTTGGCCAACAGGGTTTCTTGATGGGTGATTTCCTTTCCGACCGAAGCGAGCTTGGCCTGAATGGTCTCAAAGTTCCGTGCGACTCGCTTCTGAACCTCCATGTCAGGCAACGGTATCTGCCACGCAAGGACGCTGTCGGGCCGGATAGACGAGTAGTTGGTCGAGCCTTTGGCAACAATCTGCTGCTGGAGTATCTGCGCCTGCGAGATGACTTCCAGAAACGCCGGATGCAGCTTTGAGGCGTCTAACTCGAAAAGGTAGTAGTGGCTGCTGACGATGGCTCCATCCAACTCCGGCGGAACAAAGCCGTAGCCGCCAACTTTGGCATCCATTTCGGCGACGAGGAAGTCACCGGCTTTGCATACCTGCTGTTTCTTCGTGTTGATTTCGGCTCCGTGAAGATGTTGCCGTAGCACCACGCCGCGCCGATGAAGCTGCACGCGGCAGAGCTTGTAGCTCGTCGTGTCATCGATGGTGATGCTGCCCTTCCGATGGCGAAGCGCTTCACCGACCGGTCTCGTTTTCCACTTCATCACAAGGCCGTGGTGATTTGTTCAAGAGCGGTGGTCGCCTTTGCGAACGACTTCCGCAGTTCAACGAGGATTTCCTGTGCGGTGAGTTCGTGCTCGAAGCCACTGGTGGTCGGATTCTTCACATCCAGATCAAACCCGCGCTTCAAGTCCCCGACCTTCACCTTCCACGCGACTTGGCTTTCCTCGCGCCCGGCATAGCCGGTTTCCGCCGAACCCCACCACTCGATCATGGGGGCGAATTCGCTGAACTGGATGCCTTTGGTTTTGGAGTAACTCTTTTGGCCCTCGGGCAGGCGGTGCTCGTAGAACCAGATTTCCTTGGTGGGCGTGCCTTTCTCGAAGAAGAGCAGGTTCGTGGAGACGGTGGCGGGGTGGAAGGTGGACTGCGGGAGGCGGACGATGGTGTGGAGGTTGCAGTCGGTGAGGAGTTTTTCGCGGATGCGCTCTTTGTAGCCGTCGCCGGTGATGCAGCCGTCGGGCAGGACGATGGCGCAGCGGCCACCGGGCTTGAGCAATTGGATGAAGAGGACGATGAAGAGGTCGGCGGATTCCCGGCAGCGGTAGGTGGCGGGGAAGTTCGTCTCCACGCCGTCGGCGATGCTGGCGCCGAAGGGCGGATTGGCGAGGATGACCTGGACCTGTTGCTTGGGGCCGATGGTGTTGTATTCGGTCTTGAGGCTGTCGAGGTAATGCCAGTCCGGCACGTCGATGCCGTGGAGGATGAGGTTGGTGAGGCCGAGGACGTAGGAGACGGGCTTCAGCTCCCAGCCGGTGATGGATTTCTGGAGGATGGCTTCGTCGTCGAGCGTACGGACTTCGGCCTCGCGGATGTAGTCAATGGCGGCGCTGAGGAAGCCACCGGTGCCGGCGGCGGGGTCGAGCACGCGGTCGCCGAGGCGCGGATTGGTCATCTGCGTCATGAGCTGGGTGATGGCGCGGGGCGTGTAGTATTCGCCTTTGTTCCCGGCATCGCGCAACTCCAAGAGGATGGACTCATAGACGGTGCCGAAGATGTGGCGGTCGTCGGAGTTGTTGAAGTCGAAGCCGTTGAGCTGATTGATGACTTTGCGCATCTCGTAGCCGGACTTCATGTAGTTGTTCGAGCCGTCGAAGACTTCGCGGACGAGCATGGCCCGCTGGGCGGAGTGCGGGGCTTTGAGGTTGCGGAGATTGACGAAGAGGCCGTCGGTGGGGTGGTCAATGAAGAGGATGAGTTCGTCGCCGGTGATGCCTTCGGCGTCGGTGGCCCAGTTCCGCCACTGGAACTTCTCGGGGATGACGGACTGGTAGCGGTCGCGGATGAGTTCGAGTTCCTGGTCTTTGTCGTCGAGGATTTTCAGGAAGAGCATCCAGCCGAGTTGCTCCAGCCGCTGGGCGTCGCCGGAGACGCCACGGTCCTGCCGCATGATGTTGCGGACGTTTTTGATGATGGAGGAGATGTTGGGCATAAAGAAGAATGAGAAGTTGACGAAAATGCGGGGTGTCGTATTATGAAATCAAGTTGGGTTGGAAATGTCCGGCCGGCGTTAGGCTCTTGGAAATGTCCGAGGGCCTTCCGCATTTTTAGGCAATGAGCAATAGGCCAACCCCCTCTTTTTTGCCGTTATGATTGCGATGCAATTTGGTTTGGATGATGTCAAAGGCGCGGTTCGGCTGCTGCGGGCGCAGGTAATGCAGACCGATGGGACGGGCGATGAGATCGGCAAGCTGAAGCCCTGCCGAGTTGGCCGTCTTCGGCACCATGACCAGCTCAAACGGCAACGGACGTGAGTGGGCATTGGTGATATCACAGAAACGGCGGAAGGTGAGTTCGAGTTCCTTGTCTTCCTTCCGGCCCCGGCACTCGACGATGACGTGGGTTCGTAGGTTTGACTGGCCCTCGACGACGAGAAAGTCAAACACAGCGTTCAGACCGGTTTCCATGGCATGGTCATAGGCCCCGCCCGGATGCGCCTCCGCATGGCGGGCGGCGAAGGCGTGCTTGTCGATGATGACAGCGACGATGGTCGTAGGAATGTCCTGCATCAGAGTGGTCAGCTCCGACAAAAAACGTTCCCGCCGGGGTCGCTGCATCAGGAAGGAGAAGGCGTCACGCGGTTTGCGGATTTCATGCTCGTGCAGCACGATTTCATCATGCCCCCAGTGCCGCATTTTGAATTCCTGGAGGCCACGAGTCACTCGCTGGACGTAGTCCGCCTTGCGAATGATGGTAAAGGCGAGCACGAAGACAGAATAAAGCGGATCAATGCTGGTAAGGCTGTGGTCCCCGCTCTCATCCACGAAGACAAGGTAGTCGCCAAAGCCAGGCACGGGCGGTTCTGGTTGATGTGACGGGGCATCCATCAGGCGGCTTGATACAACCGTTCGGTCAGCTCGTGAATGGCCCTCTCGTAAGCAGGCTTACCGCCAAAGGCGTGGATAATTTCCGGGGCGGTGCCAAGCTGTTTGATAGGGTTCATGGTGACAATAGCAGGGTCTTCCAAGTCGAGAAGACCGTCGTCGGAATACTTGTCGAGCAGGGCTGCGATGACCTTGCGGGCGAGTTCGCCATAGTGGGTGAAGTAGTCGCGCTTCTTAACGCTTTCGGCGCGCTCCTTGCGGGTCAGCGGCTTTTGCTCGAAGGCAACATGGCAGATGAGGTCGAAGGGATCGAAGGCGGAGCCGATCTCCTCATTCAAAGCGGCAAAGATGACTCCCTGTTGCTCCAGTTCCTCGACGATGGCGCGCTTCTTATCCGCCTGCTTCCACGAGGTGAGGAAGGCATCCAGCGAGCTGTATGCGCTGCGGACGTTCTTGCGGGTGTAGTCGCGCAGGCTCTCGGTGATGATTTTGCCGTCTGCATCCATGTATTGGACGCGCTCTTTGATGACGGTGACTTCCACGCCATTAATGGTGACTTTGCGGCGCACCTGATATTCGGCATGGTCTTCTCGGAGGATGGAAACATCAGGCTTCCCAAGCTCGGGAAAGTCGATTTCGTCACCAGTGATGTCGTCGGTGACAGGCGTTTCGTCGGTTTCGTTGTCGGTGTCGGAAAGGTCGTCATCCCCGCTGGCTTCCTTCACGCGGACGGGATCGCCATCGAAGTCCTTGTCCGCGAAGAGCGCGGTGACATTTCGAAAATCCATGATGGTGAAGTAGTGCTTCCCGAAGTCCTCATTGATGCGGGTGCCGCGCCCGATGATCTGCTTGAACTCGGTCATGGAGCCGATGTTTGAGTCGAGGACGATGAGCTTGCAGGTCTGCGCATCGACGCCGGTGGTCATGAGCTTCGACGTGGTGGCGATAACGGGATACAGCTCGGAGGGGCTGATGAAGGCGTCGAGGTGGTCCTTGCCTTCCTTATTGTCGCCGGTGATCTGCATCACGTATTTGCTGTTCGCGGAGACGAGATCGGCGTTGGCGTTGGCCAACTCCCGTCGCATCCCCTCGGCGTGCTCGATGTCCACGCAGAAGACAATGGTCTTGGAGAAACGGTCGCTACCTTTGAGAAACTCGGTGATTTTCCGAGCCACCGTCTGGCGGCGTTCCTCGACGATGATGTGTTTGTCAAAGTCGGTGCGGTTGTATATGCGGTCCTCGACGAACTTGCCTTCCTTGTCCTTGAAGCCCGCTGGTGGACGCCAGCCTTCGGCGTCGATGTCGAGCGTGACCTTGATGACCTTGTAAGGAGCAAGGAAGCCGTCGTCGATGCCCTGCTTGAGCGAGTAGGTGTAGAGCGGGTCGCCGAAATACTCGGTGCTGGAAATCTCCTTGGTCTCCTTCGGCGTGGCGGTCATGCCGACGTGCGTCGCACCTTTGAAGTATTCGAGAATTTCGCGCCACTTGCTATCCTCACGGGCACTGCCGCGATGGCACTCGTCCACGACGACAAGATCGAAAAACTCCGGGCTGAACTCCTTGTAGGCGTCGGTGTCGTTGTTGTCCGTGAGCCCTTGATAGAGCGCGAGGTAGATATTGTAGGCAGTGTCAATCTGCCCGTGCTTGATGACGGTCATCGCGTCTTTGAAGTGGCGGAAGTCGCCCCGAACCGTCTGGTCGATGAGCGAGGTGCGATCGGCGAGAAACAAGATGCGCTTCTTCGATCCGCTTTTCCACAGGCGGTAGATGATCTGGAAGGCGGTGTAGGTCTTGCCCGTGCCCGTAGCCATGACGAGGAGGTGCCGGTTGTTGCCTTCGTGCCGGGCGATGGCCTCAACGGTGCGGTTGATGGCGATCTGTTGGTAGTAGCGCGGCGAGCGCGTCGAGCCGTCGGAGAAATAGTCCTGAGCGACGATGGCATCGAGGTCGTCGGAGATGCCTTTGTAGGCTTTGTATTTCTTCCAAAGCTCTTCGGGAGAAGGAAAGGCGTTGAGCGGGATTTCCTTTTCGATAGCACCCGCCTTCACGGTTTTGTCGTGGAAGAGGAATCCGTCGCCGTTGCTGCTGAAGACGAAGGGCACGTCGAGCGGTTTGGCGTAGCCGAGCGCCTGCTGAATGCCCGCGCCGACGGTGTGGTTGTTATCCTTTGCTTCGAGGACGGCAATGGGGATGTTCGGCTTGTAGTAGAGAATGCAGTCGGCCCGCTTTTGCGCACCACGCGCATGGATTTTACCACGAACATAAATGCGACCGTCAGTGAAGCCGACTTCCTCGCGAATCTGGGTGTCCACGTCCCAGCCCGCCGCAACGATGTTGGGCGTGATGAACTTGGTGCAGATGTCACGTTCGCTAAGGGCTTTCTTGTTCATGTGGCTAGGGCGATTTCGAGTTCAGACAACACGCGGCGTTTGTCCGGCAACGGGTCGTTGGAAGGGGTGCTGCTATTCATGGAACTCATCTTCGGGAAGAGTTTCTCCAGCGAATTCGGCTTCGATTTCCTCGATACTGGGGAGGTTGGTTTGGAGGCGCTCGGGGAGGGACTGCACAAGCTGGTATTCGGCGACGCCGATGGGTTTGGTGGTGTCCTTGTAATTGGATTTGGGGGAATCGTTGGCGCTGACGTCATCCGGGAGGAAGCGGTGGATGTGGCGCGAGAGGAGGCTGGTTAGGGAGCGGTGGGCATCTTCCCAAGTTGCTGCGTAAGCGGGGCTGAGGCTGATCCGCAGGAAGCCGAGTTCGACGATGGGGGTGGTGTGGAATTCCAACAGCGTATCCAGCCATGTGCTGATTTCCTCATGCTTGGCATGGGTGTCCCAGCGGCTGGCTAGGAGGATGTTGATGTCGAGGAGCCAGCTCATGGGGTTTCCTCAAGGATTTGGCGAACGCGCTCCGGAGTCATTTCGGGGGCGTTGGCGGGTGCGGTGAGGAAGAAATCTTCGGCTGGGGCTGAGGAGGATTTGTTTTTTCCGGAATTCAGACCGCGTTTTAGAAGATCTGCTGCCACGTCCTTGAGCTTGCGGCCTTCGTAAACAGCCAAGAGTTTCATTTCCCGGACTAGATCGGGAGGTAGGTCGATGGTCGTTTTCATGAAAGCAATTTAGCTGGTTTACTGTCAAATCCGGAAAAGGGCAGACTAAAGTAAGCGTTTCGCGAGAAAAGGGGTCGGTCCCTAATGGCGCTAATTTAAGGGGGTTTTGGGATGGGTCGGATTAGGTCGCCTCTTCAGAGATTGCGGCTTTAACCGGTTGGTTCCCAGGACGTTGCCCTAGGCTAAGGTATTCCGCCCCTCTGGGGCATTGTGAGCTTAAGTTAGTGCCATTCGGATCGGTCCCTGGTCTGGCTTTTTCAATTCCAGGAGGAACAAAACATGGCGCGGACTCCATCGGCCGGCATGGCAGCCCCTCATCGCGCCAAAATCTAACAACGCCGGGAGGGGGTGTGGTTAAAAGTGGGTGAGGTGGAAGTAAGAACAGTGTGGAGTGCTGGCTGGACGGGGGCGTGGGCATCTTGCCCGCTCCTTATGCGGGCAAGATGCCCACGCTCCTGTGCCCGAACCTCACCCACTTTTAATCACACCCGCCGGGAGGGCTGCGGTAGTTTTAATCTTCCAGTTGACCACGAAGATGATCTCGCGATGATACATGCCCACATGATTGCTGATTCACTTTGGGTCTTGCTCGGGCTGGTCCTGCTATACTTCGGGGCGGAGTGGTTGGTG
>Ga0209490_10003046_pt1 | contig 15726 bp, 9 predicted proteins | sample MAT06_FD_187209 | JGI IMG/M metagenome (GOLD analysis project Ga0209490, IMG submission 187209) | Freshwater microbial communities from Lake Fryxell liftoff mats and glacier meltwater in Antarctica - MAT-06 (SPAdes) (version 2) | ecosystem: Environmental > Aquatic > Freshwater > Ice > Liftoff...
CGAGGGTGAGGGCGAGGGCGTGACGCGCTCCCCCGCGACCGACGTCTCAGTCCCGACTACGCCGTATGATCGAGGCCAGCAGCTCCGCCTTGAACTGCGCGAACGGCAGCGTCACCTGCTCTTCCTTGCCGTAGCGTCGCAGCGTGACCGTGCCGTCGGCGGCTTCACGCTCGCCGATGACCAGGATGTTGGGCACCTTGCGGGTGATCGCGTTGCGGATCTTCTTGCCCATCGTGTCGGCCGACGTATCGCGCTCGGCGCGCACCATGTCGTTTCTCAGCTCGCCGACGAGCCGCTCGGCGACGTCGTCGAAGCGGTCGCTGACGGTCAGGACCTTCACCTGCAGGGGCGCCAGCCACGTCGGGAAGGCGCCGCCGTAGTGCTCGATGAGGAACGCAACGAAGCGCTCGTGCGTGCCGAGCGGCGCGCGATGGATGATGTAGGGTCGATGCTCTTTGTTGTCGGGACCGACGTAGCGCAGGTCGAGCCGCTCGGGCACCGCGAAGTCGAGCTGGTTGGTGCTGGCGGTCTCCTCGCGGCCGGTCACCGTCCGGAACTGCACGTCGATCTTTGGGCCGTAGAAGGCCGCTTCGCCCTTGCCCTCGGTGAACGGCAGCCCGGTCTCGAGCATCGCCTCGTGCACGTAGCGCTGGGTGCGCTCCCACGCCTCGGGGTTGTCGACGTACTTGGCCTTGCCCTTCGGGTCGTCGGGATCCCAGGTCGAGAATCGGAAATGGTAGTTCGACAGTCCGAGGATCTCATAGACCTGCCGATGCAGGTCCATCACCGAGATGAACTCCTTTTTGATCTGGTCTTCCGTGCAGTAGATGTGCGCGTCGTTCATGCACATGCCGCGCACGCGCAGGAGCCCCGAGAGCGCGCCCGAGTCCTCGAAGCGATAGACCTGACCATACTCCGCCAGACGCAGTGGCAGGTCGCGGTAGCTGCGCGGCCGGGCCGCGAAGATCTTGTGATGATGGGGGCAGTTCATGGGCTTGAGGCAGTAGGTCTCCTTGACCTCGACCTGCTCGCCGGCCTCCGTCTCACGCGTCTCCTTGAGCTCCATCAGCGGGTACATGTGGCTCGCGTAGTACGGCAGATGCCCGGTCGCGTAGTATAGCTCCGCCTTCGCGAGATGAGGCGTGGCGACGCGCTGGTAGCCGCCCTTGAACTCGAGCTCCTTCACGAGCTTCTCGAGCTCGTCGCGGATGACCGTGCCGTTCGGCAGCCACAGCGGCAGGCCCTTGCCGATCATCTCGTCGATGACGAAGATGTCGAGCTCCTTGCCGAGCTTCTTGTGGTCGCGCTCGAGCGCTTCCTTGACGGCCTTGACGTGGGCTTCGAGCGCGTCTTTGGTCGCGAACGCGAGCGCGTAGATGCGCGTCATCATTACGTTCTTCGAGTCGCCGCGCCAGTACGCGCCGGCCACGCTGCGGAGCTTGAACGCACCGGCCGGGATCTCACGTGTGGAGGCGACGTGCGGCCCATCGCACATGTCGAGGAACGCGCCCGACCGGTAGAAGGTCAACGCCTCGAGCTGCTTCTTCTCGAACAGCTCCTCGGCGTACTGCCGCTTGTACGGCTCCTTCATCTCGTCCTCGAGACGCGCGAATGCCTCCGCGCGCGGCAACTCCTCGCGCTCGAACTTCGTGTTCTGCTTGAGGAGGAACTTCATCCGCTTCTCGATCTCGGGGAAGTCCTCCTCGGTCAGCGGCGTGCTCAGGATGAAGTCATAATAGAAGCCATCCGCAATCGGCGGCCCGAAGCCGAGCGTCGAGCCCGGTCGCAGGTCCAGCACCGCTTGCGCCAACACGTGCGCAAGGCTGTGTCGGATGCGGTGCAATTGGTCATCGCTCGTTTTTTCCGCGACTTCGCCGTGCTCCATCGTGTCTCCGATCGTCGTTCGAACTGGCGCCCGGACTATCGGATCGCTCGGCGCCGCGCAACCGAAAGCTGAGCCGCCTCCAGCGCCTCATCTGCCCTGATACCAGGCCCGCGCCTCCGCACCATAACGCTCGCGCGCGACCACGCAGGCGCGGATCTGCTCCAACGTCTGCGCGAGTGGACGGTCGACACCGCTGGGCAGGCTCGCCTTCTTCGACGCGAAGAAGGCCGCGACCAACGCGTCGTCGCCGGGCTCGCAATATGCGCCCGCAAAACCCGGCAGACCCGGCGCCGACTTCGAGCCGAGCTTTGCCACGAGCCCGTCGAAGTTGCCGGTCAACCACGTCCAGACCGCCTGCGTCACCGGACGCCGACCATGGGTCTTCGAACGCAGCGTGCGCAGGTCCTGGGCGCGCAAGGTCCCATCGAGCAGCAGATCGTAGCTCTTCGTGATGAGCTCCGGGTCGTCGAACGACGCAAGCGCCTCGATGACCGCGTCACGCTCACCCGGGTCGCGCACCTTGTCGAAAGCCGCGCGCAGCCGTGTCCACGCGGCACTTCGCAGCAGCGCCCCCGTCGCGTCACGCCCAAGGCCATACACATACAGCGGCAGATAGACCGCGACGTCTTCCTCCGACGACTTCGTCTTCGAAGCGCTTCCCTCGAGCTCACCGAGGAACGCCTGGGCGACCTTCGTCGCCTGCGCGAACACGCGCTTGTCGAGCGTCAACCCGGCCAGCGAGCGGACCAGCGCCGGCATGCGACGGCGCTCGCGCGGCGTGTCGCCAAGCCCCAGATCGAGCGGGATGCGGTCGAGCCACGTACGTGCCTTCTTCTGAAAGCGAGCATCGCGCGGCGCCTCCGGGTCGAAGCGCGCGACCTGCGCAAGCGCGCCCATCAGGTCGTCCAGCTCGGACGGCGACACACTCGCCTCCAACAGCGGCTCGACCCCATCGAGCAACGTCGCGAGCGGCATGCGGCCACTGTCGATCCCGCCCCGCAGACTCGCCACGTAGCCAGCGAAGGCCGCCTTGTCGCCCCGCGCGATCGAGATTGGACCGAGCCGCGTCTCCCACCGGTAGTAGCCCGACTCACCGATATTTGGATGTGAGAAGGTCGGACAAAACCCAGCATTGACCCGCCACGTGGTCGCCGCTTCGGACAGGAGGGCGCAGTGGTCGTAGTTCTTCCTGCCGTCCGAGAGGCGGGCGCAGACGGGGATCTGCCAGCGGCCCGGCACCTCCCCACGCGGGTCGCCCATCAATTTATAGGCACTCTGCCGGACGTCGAGCGACACCACCCCGTCCGGCTCGCAGCGCCAATCGAGGCTCACGAGCGGCACCCCCGGCTGGTCCAGGAAGGTGTTGACGGGGGTCGCCACGTCGACCTTTCCGGCGCGCCCGAGATGCTCGAGCAGGTCATGGGTCGTCGCACTTCCGTGGGCATGCTCGGCCAGGTAGTTACGCACGCCGGCCTGGAATTGCGCGGGTCCGATCCAGGCCTCGATCATCGTCAACACCGCCGCGCCCTTCGCGTAGGTGATGCCGTCGAAGGCGTTGTAGATGTCCCCCTCCTTGGTGATCGGCTGGCGCACGGCGCGCGCGTTGACGCGTGCATCGCCCAGCATCACGCCGAACTTGCTGCGCAATGACTGCTCGTAGACGTCGAGCTCGGGCGACACGACCGCCATCGACTTGCGCCCCATCCAGGTCGCGAACGCCTCGTTGAGCCACAGGTCGTCCCACCACTCCATTGTGACGAGGTCGCCAAACCACATATGCGCCAGCTCGTGCGCGATGACCCCTTCACACCAGAGGCGCTCCTCGATCGCCGCCTTGTTGCCGTCCATCAACAACAGCGCCTCACGAAACGTGATGAGCCCGGCGTTCTCCATGCCGCTCGACGAGAAGCTCGGCACCGCGACGAGGTCGAGCTTCGCGAACGGATACGGCGTGCCGAACCACTGTTCGAGTGCCGCCAGGTGCCGCGGGGTCTTGTCGAGCGCGAACCCGGCGAGGTGCCCCTTCCCCTTCGGGGCAATGATCCGGAACGGGACCTTACCGCCCGAGACCTTCTCGCCTTCGACGACGTCGAAGTCGCCGACCGCGAGCGCCACGAGATAGCTCGGCAGCGGCGGGGTCGGTTCGAACTCGTGGCGTGACCAGCCGTTGCTCATCGCGACCATCGCCCGCTCGGGGTTGTTCGAGAACGCACCAAGTCCTGCCGGCACTTCGATCGCCATCGACCAGGGCGTCTTGAAGCGCGGCTCGTCGAAGCACGGGAAGGCGCGCCGCGCCTCGAGCGGCTCGAACTGCGTAAAGACATACCAGCGCCCACCATCCTGCACCCGATAGATGCCGACCGGCGCCTCGGGCAACGGGCCTGACCAGGCGAGCTGGAGCTCGACGGCGCCTGCCGGCAACGGCGTCGGCGAGACGAGCGCGAGCTGCGAACCGTCGACCTTCGCCTCGAGCGTCACCGCCTTGCCGCGCACGAGCGCCACGGCCTTCTTCAACGTCAGCCCGTCCGCGTGCAGCCGCACGACCCGCGTCGCGCTCGTGAGCTCGACCTGGATGCGGCCCTCACCCGAGAACGTCGGCGCGGCAGGGTCAATCCGCAGCGTCATCTCATAGGATCGAGGGGTCGCCGTTGCGGGCAGCCGAAGCGGCGCCGGAAAGATCGCGTCCAGACCAGTCGGCGTAGCGTCGACGGTGGGCGCATCTCCTGACGGTGGATCGCCCGGGCCCGGCGTAGGTGTGGAGCCGCAGCCCGCGAGCGCGAGCGCGAATAGTTGAAAAAAGATCGACGAAACGAGGGTCAGTACAGGAAGAGAGCGCACGAAGTCCCCCGCGGGTCCGGTAACGGGCGCGGAGGATGGCAAGAACCGGGCACGTGGTCCACCTGCTCGATCGCAAGCGACGCAAAGCTCGCCCGCGCTCCGAAACCTCGGGGCCTGCGGGGTTCGAGCGAGCGCTCGTGGAGCGTGTCTCACGACCGCATAAAATGCGGCCAACAAGCACCAACGGGAATAAAGACTACACATGCGACCCAATTGCCACAGCCAGCCCTCTAAGTCGCGACCAACGCCGCGCGTCGAGCGGTCCGGGCAGCGAGTGATCAGCGTGAAGGCGAAGCCGTGGTGACCGGTGGCATGGATGTGGCAGGGCACGAGCACGCACCCGCCTTCGGGCACCAGCAGCAAGACAAGACGAGCGCGACCAAGGAGACCACGATGAAAGCACACGTTCAGGGATGGGGAAGGAAGACGGGTCAGATGACCTGGCTTGCGGGCGCGGTCTTCGCGTTCATGGCGGTCAACGATGACAACGGCTGTGCGCCCGACGTGCCCGCAGCGGGCAACCGTGGTGAATGCCAGGTCGCAAGCGACTGCCAGGGTGATCCCGGGATCGACTGTACCGGGGCCTGGGCCTGTAACTCCGGCACGTGCGCCTTCGAGTGCGGCGCGACCCCGATTGAGACCGGCTGCTACGGCGATAGCGACTGCTCCGACGGGCTCGTCTGCAACGCGGCCGTCGTGTGCCATCAGCCCCCGGGCTGCGGCACTGGCGACGCCGCCTGCGCCGCGGTCTGCTATGGCGAGTGCGTGCAGCCCGAGCCGCAGCCAGACAAGTGTACGGCCAGTGCCCAATGTCCCGTCGGCGAATACTGCACGACCGAGTCGGGCGCCTGCGACCGCAACTGCAGCCCGAACGAGACCTGCGCGACAGTGTGCTGGGGCGATTGCAAGCCGCGCGAGAACGGTACTATCTGCCACGGCGACAACGAGTGCCAGTTCGGCCAGTTCTGCGACCGCGACCCGTGCGTCTTCCCCGACGGTGACGGCCAGCCCGCCTCCGGTGACAGAATCGCGTGCGGCGGTGTCTGCGCCGACAAAGAGGGCTGCAACGGCCCCAATGACTGCGGCCCGGGCGAGATCTGCGGGTGCGCGCCGTATGGCGGCGATGCCCCGGCCAATGGCCTGATCCCGTGCCACCTCCAGTGCCAGCCGGCCGAAGGCGCCTGCAACTACGACAGCGATTGCAAGGAAGGACAGGTCTGCCAGAACGGCGCGTGCACCGAGATCCAGCGCAACTGCGGCGCCGACAGCGAGTGCCCGGTGGGCTGGCTGTGCCAGTCGGAGTGCAACGGTGGCGGTGCGACACCCGGCGACAGCGACTTCGCGGCGCCCCCGTGCGAGGGCATGTGCGTGCCGCAGGGCGGGACGTGCGCGGACACGGGGGAGGTCTGCCTGCCCGGTGAGACGTGCGTCAACGAGTGCTACACGGCCTGCCCGGACTGCGCCTGCGCCGAGGGTGAGCCCTGCGATTGCGGCCCGTGTCAGGAGGATTGCCGCTCGGCCTGCGTGCCGACCCAGGGTGGTTGCGACCCGAACACGTGCCCGGCCGGAACCCACTGCGGCTGTCCGGACTGGGGCCCGACGCCTGCCAACGGCCTGGTCTACTGCGAAGAAAAGTGCATCGACGACAAGCCGCCGACCGAGTGTTGGGGCGACACCGACTGCCACTCCGACCAGTACTGCGCCCCGTCTGACTGCACGATGCCGCCCGCGCCGTGCGACGATCCGTCGGGCCACAACTGCGATGCGGAACGCCCGGCGCCTGGCTGCGCCGGCACCTGCCAGCCCCGCCAGCGCGAGTACGACTGCAAGACTGATGAGAACTGCATCTCGCCCGACGGCCAGCAGGGCTACTGCAAGCTCGAGGTGTGCGAAGGCTTCGCGGTGCCTTGCTCGTCGGATGACCCGAACTGCGGCATGCCGCCCCCGCCCGTGTGCTACGGCTACTGCACCTACGAGACGACTGTCTCGTGCGACCCGAACGCGGACACGTGCCCCGACGGCACCCACTGCGAAGAGGTCGGCGGCTGCGGCTCGAGCGGCGAAGGGTTCATGCCGTGCCACATCGATTACCAGTGCGTCCCAGACGTTGCGACCTGCACGAGCGACTGCGACTGCGACCCGTCCCTCGCCTGCAACGAAGGTGTGTGCCAGCGCATGGGCCGCATCAACCTGTGCGAGCGTCGCTGCGAGACCGACTGTGACTGCCCCGAAGAGCTCGCGTGTGGTGGCGGCAATTGCGTGGTGATGGACCGCATGAACATGTGCGGTCACGAAGGCTGCACCTCGGACGACCAGTGCCACGACGGCGACTACTGCAATATCGACTACAGCCAGCCGGTGTGCGCCTGCGCCGGTTGCCCGTGCAGCATCCCGCACGGCACCTGCGAGCCCAAGGAGATCGTCGCGTGCGATGGCGACGCTGATTGCGGCGAAGGGGAAGTGTGCGGCTGCGGTCAGGACCCGAACTGCCCGATGTGTGACGTGTGCTTCTTCCAGTGCATGCCCAAGCCGGACGATGGCAGCTGCGACACTGATACGGACTGCGGCAGTGGCCAGCAGTGCACGTTCTACTACCCGCCGTGTGCGCAGCCGCCGGAGGGCTCTGAGATCCCACCTGCGTGCAATCCCATTGGCGTTTGCGAGGATCTCGGATGCCGCGTTCAGGGATGCTCGGACCAGGTGTGCTCGGACGCCGCTGACGTCATCACGACGTGCGAATACGCGGACTACTACCAGTGCTACAAGTACGCGATCTGCGACTACAACACCGAGGGCGTGTGCGGTTGGCAGAAGACCGACGCCTACGTGTTGTGCATGAGGGACTACAACCAGCCGCAGTGATGGCACTCTGAGGTAATGGCTCGCAAGAGCCGCGAGAGGGCCCGCCGATGTGCGGGCCTTTCTCGTTCTTCCGTCTCGCGCTAGCAGCGTTCGGGAAAACTCGCTGACGCGAGCCATCCCGAGCAGCTAGCGTTGCCGATGCGTTCGCTTCGCTCACTCAAAACGGCCGCACTGGCGGCCGCCGCGCCCGTGGCGCGGTAGCAGCAGTTCGGGAGGATGTCGCTTCGCTCCATTCTCCCGAACGCTGCTAGGGCGACCGGGTCAGCGCGACGCAGCGATGAAGCCCTTGCGCAGGAGCTCGGCCAGGCTCTCGCCTATCGGCTCAGGGCTCGACGCCTGTAGGGCGGCGGGGTCGCGAGTCCCGTCGAGCAAGGGCACGAGCGCGTTCATCATGGGGCTCGCCTCGAAGACCTCGTGCGTGAGCGACGTGAGGCCGGGGCGCCGCTCGCGCGCCATATAACGTTGATAGGCGCCGGTCTCGGGTCGTTCGGGCAGCGTGCGCGCGATCGCCGGGCAACGGGTCGTGAAGCGCACTGCGTTGGCGAAGAAGGCGCGTAGCAACTGGGCCGCAAGCCTGTCGCGCAGCGTCGCGCGGTCGACGCTGGCAATCCCATGGCTGTCGAGATCCGCGGCCACCTCCTGCGCGAGCTGGTCGAAGCTCGGGGTCCAGCGACCGTGACGCCAGAGCCGATGCAACGCGAGCCGGATGATCGGATTCGAGACGGTCATCGGCGGTCGCCGCGCCACGAGGATCTGGACCGGCAACGACTCGCGCAACCCATCGAGGGTCGGCTCGGCTGAGAGCGCCTGGCCGATGTAGAACTGCTGGATGCGCGTGGCGGGGACATCGCGCGTGAGCGGGGCCGCAGCCTGACAGATGAGCGTCTCGCGATAGCGCGTGTGCATGATGAAGTCGAGGTACTGCCCTTGCATCACGAGGTCACCGAGGGGCTTCAGCGCCTCGACGATCTCGGGGCCGTGATTGTCGAGGTACATGCCCCACGGCGACGAATCCGCGAGGTATGCGAGACCCGCCCCGCCGCAGATCTGCACGAAGTCCCGGAAGTAGAGCGGCTGACTCTCGCGCGCGCAGTAGTCGTGCTCTAGGAGGTCGAGACCGGCGTCCTGCATCTGGCGGATCTCGCGTTCGAAAAAGCCCGTGCGCCAATCGCCTTCGACCTTCTTGCTCATGCGGTGCAGAAAGCGCATCACGGCGAGCGCCTGGTCGTTGCGAGTGACGAGGTCGGGCGCGTTGGCGGTGTGGACCGTCAGCACCTTGCGCACCATGTCGACCATGTGATGGCCAGGGTAGGTGTTGTAGCTCACGAACGCGACGCCATTGGGCGCGAGCCGCTCGTGCATGAACGTCAGGAGTGCGGCCTGGGTCGGCGCATCGACCCAGGCGAAGACGCCGTGACAAATGATGTAGTCGAATGGGCCGCCACGGCCTGAAACCTCTCGGAAGTCGCCGTGAATGAAAGTTATATTGTCGAGGCCAACCGTGCTTGCGGCTTCGACCGCGCGGGCGATCTGCACGCCGGATAGATCGACTCCGACGAACCGCGAGCCTGGTAGTGCGGCCGCCATCGGCAGCAGATTGCCACCGACGGCACAGCCGATCTCGAGCACGCGACAGCGTTCGGACGGTGCGGTCGCGACCCCGAAGAGGCGACCGAACATGCCGAGATGATCAGGGTGGGTCGCCCAGAACGCGAAGTCCGGATAAGGCGTTCGGTCGTAGGCACGCGCGATCTCGTCATTCATCCGGCAACGCTACCATCGCGCCTGGGAGCCGGATAGACCGCACGCAGCCTGGGCATCTAGGCAGGTTGCCGCGTCAGTTCGATCGCGGCCGCCTCGAGGGTCATGCGATTGGCACGGACCTCACGCTCGATGTGCGCGAGCTCCGGATGTTGCCGCACGCGCTCGTGCAGGCGCTCGTCGACGAGCGTCCAGAGCCAGCGGATCGCCTGATCGGCGCGTTGCTCTCCAAGGCGAGGCGAGGACGCGAGCGTCTCATGGTGCTTGCCGATCGCCTCCCAGGCGGTCGCCATCGAGGCCTGCGCGCTCGGGTCCTGCAACGCGGACACCGACAGGACCGGCGGCAACCACGCCGTGGGATCGCCGGGTGGATGCAGGAGCCGCAGCGCACCACGCAGTTGGGCCATGGCGCGCTTCGCCGGCACGACGTTGTCGCCGTCAGCCTTGGTGACCAGCGCCACGTCGGCGAGCTCCATGATGCCGCGCTTGATCCCCTGCAGCTCGTCGCCGGCGCCCGCCAGGGCGAGCAGCACGAATGTGTCACTCAAGTGCCGCACCGCGGTCTCGGACTGGCCGACACCGACCGTCTCGATCAAGACGATGTCGAAACCCGCGGCCTCGAGCACCAGCATCATCTCGCGCGTGCGCGCCGCGACCCCACCGAGGGTCCGCCCCGCAGGGCTCGGCCGGATAAAGGCATTCGGGTCGACGCACAAGCGCGCCATGCGCGTCTTGTCACCGAGGATGGAGCCACCGCTGCGCTCGGACGAGGGATCGACCGCGAGCACCGCGACGCGATGCCCGGCCGCCGTGAGCTGGATCCCGAGCGCGTCGATGAACGTCGACTTGCCGACCCCGGGCGCACCGGTGATGCCGATACGCTGCGTCCCCGCGCTCGCAACTGGGAGTTCATGCAAGAGCTCGGCGGCCAGCCGTCGATGCGTCGGGTGCTTCGACTCGACGAGTGTCAGCGCCCGCCCGATGAGCGTGCGATCACCCGCGCGCAGGCCCGCCGCGAGCACCTCGGTGGTCGGGAAGGCCCGCACCATCGGGGCCTAGCTGGCCCGCGTGAGCGTGCGCACGAGCTCGAGCGCCGCCTGCGCGATGACCGTGCCAGGCCCGAAGATGGCAGCGGCACCGGCGGCACGCAGCGCCTCGTAGTCCTGCGGCGGGATGACACCCCCCACGACCACCAGGATGTCCTCACGCCCACGCGCTGCGAGCTCCGCCTTGAGCTCGGGCACGAGCGTCAGGTGACCCGCCGCGAGCGACGACACGCCGACCAGGTGTACGTCGTTCTCGATCGCCTGCTGCGCGGTCTCGGCCGGTGTCTGGAAGAGCGGTCCGACGTCGACATCGAAGCCGAGGTCGGCCAGCGCGGTGGCGATCACCTTCTGCCCGCGGTCGTGTCCGTCCTGGCCCATCTTGGCGACCAGGATGCGCGGACGACGCCCTTCGCCCGCCTCGAATTCGGCGATCGCCGCCGCCAACGCTCGAGTCGCCGCGGGGTCGTTCAAGGTGCCTCCATAGACGCCGCGAATCGTGTGGATCTCCGCCTGGTGCCGCCCGAAGACGCGCTCCAGCGCGAGGCTCATCTCGCCGACGGTCGCCATTGCGCGTGCCGCTTCGACCGCCAACTCCAGCAGGTTGGCATGCCCCGCGGCACCCGCGGTCAATGCGTCGAGGGCCGCCGCGACGCGGGCCGGATCGCGTTCTTTCTTCAAGCGTGCGAGCTTGCCGATCTGCGCCTCGCGCACCGCGCGATTGTCGACTTTGAGTACGTCGATCGGGGCTGCGTTGGGCACAACCCAGCGGTTGATGCCGACCACCACCTGCTCGCCCGAGTCGATGCGCGCTTGTGTCCGTGCCGCGGCTTCTTCGATGCGCATCTTCGGAATGCCGGCTTCGATCGCCTTGGTCATGCCGCCGAGTGCCTCGGCCTCGTCGATGTGCGCGCGTGCCTTGCCCGCCAGCTCGCGAGTGAGCCACTCGATGTAGTAGCTGCCGCCCCACGGGTCTACCGTACGAGCGAGATCGGTCTCCCGCTGGAGGAACAACTGCGTATCGCGCGCGACTTTGGCCGACACGTCGGTCGGCAACGCGAGCGCCTCGTCGAAGCTGTTCGTGTGCAGACTCTGGGTGCCGCCCATGGTCGCCGCCATCGCCTCGAAGGCGGTGCGCGCGACGTTGTTCATCGCGTCCTGGGCCGTGAGTGACCAGCCCGATGTCTGGCAGTGCGTGCGCAAGGACAGCGACTTGTCGGACTTGGGCTGGAAGCGACCGACCAGCTCCGCCCAGAGGAGCCGCGCCGCGCGCAGCTTGGCGATCTCCATAAAGACGTTCATGCCGATGGCGAAGAAGAAGGACAGGCGCGGTGCGAACGAGTCGACCGACATGCCCGCCGCGATCCCGGTGCGCAGGTACTCGACCCCGTCCGCGAGCGTGTAGCCGAGCTCGAGGTCGGCCGTCGCGCCGGCCTCCTGCATGTGGTAGCCGGAAATAGAAATCGAGTTGAACTTCGGCATCTTCTGGGCGGTGTACGCGAAGATGTCGGCGACGATGCGAAGGCTCGGCTTGGGCGGATAGATGTAGGTGTTCCGCACCATGAACTCTTTCAAGATGTCGTTCTGGATCGTGCCGGCGAGCTTGTCGGGCGTGACCCCCTGCTCCTCCGCCGCCACGATGTAGAGCGCCATCACCGGCAACACGGCGCCGTTCATCGTCATCGACACCGACATCTTGTCGAGCGGGATGGCGTCGAACAGCGTGCGCATGTCGTAAATAGAATCGATCGCCACGCCGGCCATGCCGACGTCGCCGGACACGCGCGGATGGTCCGAGTCGTAGCCGCGATGGGTCGCGAGGTCGAACGCGATCGAGAGCCCCATCTGCCCGGCCGCGAGGTTCCGACGATAGAACGCGTTGGAGTCCTCGGCGGTCGAGAAGCCCGCATACTGACGGATGGTCCACGGCTGGCGCACATACATCGTCGAGTACGGTCCGCGCACGAAGGGCGCTAGCCCCGGCAGACCCGAATCGAATGAGGCCGCCGGTACGAGCTGCGGGATAGCGATCCCCTCGGGCGTCTGCCAGAGCGCCTGGGTCGGCGGGCTGAGTGGGGTCGTTGGCGGCGACCAGGTGATCTGGGAGAAGTCCGGAAGGTGCTTCACCGGCCCGCCTCCTGGGTCTTGGCGGTCGCCGAGAAGGCGACCTGGAAACGCGCCCAGGCCGCGGCACAGAGCGACTCCGTCAGCGTCTCGAGCGCGTAGCTACCGGCTGCCGGGTCGCTCACAGCCGCGAGATGGGCCTCGTGCAGGGCGAGGCGCACGACGTTGTCGGCGAGCCGCCGATGCTCGGGTGCGTCGCTGTGTGCGAGCGGGGTCACGAGGTCCGCGCCACCCGTGATGGCCGCGAACACCGACGCCGAGTTGCCGATGAGGTTGGTCGCCAGATCGGCGGCCGGCGCGGCCCGCACGGCGAACGCATGCACGCTCAACGCAGGCCGCGAGGACGCGCCCGAGACGAGCTCGCAGAGGCGCCCACAGATGCGGCGCAATGCCCGCAACTTAGCGATCTCCCGTAGGATATCAGCGCCGACCGGGACCTGTACGAAGACCCGCTCGAGGCTCTCGTCGCGCACGACCCCGACCAGCCGCAGGAGGCAGGTCGCGAGTTGCTGTGCGGCGTCGTCGCCAGCGTGTGGCCTCAGATCGATGACCGCCTCATTCGCGCCGACTTTCGAAGCCTCGTCCGCGAGCTGCGTCGCCGCCGCCGCGACATGGCCCGCATGGGGCGCCGTCACATACAGCGGCTCCAGCGCGAAGCCCTCACGCAGCGGCGTGCGCAACGTCTCGAACGAAGGCACCGGGGTCGCCTGGGCGAGCTCTTTGTCGACGCGTTTACGCCAGAGGTCGAGTCGTTGCTGGGCGGGGCTGTCGGGTTGATCGCAGGTCGCGGAGTCCATCCGAGGTTGTCTACCTGCGTCGGAAGAGCCCGTCGAGAGCCCAGATCCCAGGCCCGCGCAGCGCCATGTACAAGAAGAGGAAGCAGTAGACGACCGCCAGCTCGCCCTGGTTGACGATCGGCAGCCACTGCCAATCCGCGAGCACGAGCTTCCAATGAAACTGGATGTACGCGACCGCCATCATGCCCGACGTGATGAGCGCCGCCGGCCGGGTGAAGAGGCCGAGCGCGATGAGCGCGCCGCCCACGAGTTCGAGCAGACCGCCGACCCAGACCTGGGAGCCCACCTCGGGCCCGGCCCTCTCGCTGACCCAACCCAGGATCTTCTGGGCGCCGTGAAAGAAGAACAGCACGCCCGCGACGATGCGCAAGATGGCATAACCGTAGGGCTCGCCTCGCGCGAGCACGCCTCCGAGCGTGAGGCGCGGTGAGCGGTTGCTGGAAGCGGCGTCATTGTCGGCTGGCGGCATATCGACTCCCATCGGCGATACATGGCACCCGCTCGCGCGAGCGCCGGCCCTGGAGGCTCGGCACCTTCGGCGCCCAGCCAAGTGCGTCACGCCACGCTCGCTTCTAACCGATGGAAAAGGTGAGCCCGGCGTGGTAGCCCGGGCTGCGATGCATGAGGTTTCGGCCAGCGGCAGCGAAGACAGCGAGCACAAAGACGGCAGCTACGTCGCGCGCACCGCGTTCGTCGCCGCTTCCGCGTTCGTGCTGATAGCCTTTGTGTTGCTCCAGGTCGTGATGGGCGCGAGCCAGGGCAGCGGCCAGGCGCAGGCGAAGAAGCTGATGGCGCAGATCCGTGCCGAGGTGGTCGAAGCGCCCCTCACGGCTGTGCAACTGCAATGGCCGCTCGAGACCGGCGACGGTCGCACGACGACGCTCGCGCAGCTGCCGCGTGACCGCCTCATCTTCTTGAACTTCTGGGCGACGTGGTGCGCGCCCTGTCGCGAAGAGCTGCCGAGCATGTTCCGCCTGCGCCAGGAGCTCGCCGACCGCGACTTCATGATGGTCGCCGTGAGCTATGACGAGCAGTGGGCCGACATCCGCACCTTCTTTCAGAAGTGGGTGGGACGGCTGCCGGCGGACTCGCAGATGTACCTCCTGAAGGACCCGAGCCTCGAGGAGGGCCACACCCTGCGCGAGACCTTCGGAACCACGCAGATCCCTGATTCCTATGTCATTCTCAATGGTCGGGTGTTGGCCCGCTTCGTCAACTCGCGCAACTGGACCGACCCGTCGATCATTGACTACTTCCGGAAGCTCGCGCCCGAGATCGCGCGAGGCACTCCGTGAGTGAGCCCGTCGGGTCCCCGGGCCCGTCCGACGCGATCGCTCCGCGAGGGCTCGAGGCGCCGACCGGGACGCGACGCGTGCGGGGTCCGACGCTGTTCGTGCTCGGGCTCGCCATCGCGGTTGCGGGCGCAGCGATCGTGCGAACCTGTGTGCGGTAGGTAAGGGTGTCGATGTCTTCTCCAGAAAGGCCAGCGGCGCGCGCGGCCGCAGTCGCATGCCGTGCGCTCGTCAAACGCTACCCCGATGTGCTCGCGGTGGCGGGCATCGATCTCACCGTGGACGCGGGCGAGTGCATGGCGGTGCTCGGCCCCAACGGCGCAGGCAAGACCACCACGGTCGAGATGATCGAAGGTCTGACCAGCCCCACATCCGGCGAGATCGCGATCTTCGACAATGTCTGGGGGCGCTCCTCCAAGGGCGATCGCACGATCCGTTCACTGCTCGGGGTGCAGCTGCAGGAGACCCACTTCCAGGAAAAGCTGACGGTGCTCGAGACGATCGAGCTGTTCGCCTCCTTCTATGAGGCGACCCGCTCAGCGAGCGATGTGATGGCGTTGGTGGCACTCGAGAGCAAGGCGACCGCCCGCGTCGGCAAGCTCTCGGGCGGGCAGCGACAGCGGCTGGCGCTTGCGTGCGCGCTCGTTGGACGGCCAAGCCTCCTATGCCTCGATGAGCCGACGACCGGCCTCGACCCGCAGTCGCGGCGCCAGGTGTGGGAGATCGTCGAGGCGTTCAAGGCCGAGGGTGGCACCATCCTGCTGACAACCCACTATATGGAGGAGGCGGAGCGCCTGGCCGACCGCGTCGCGATCATGGACCACGGCAAGATCATCGCGCTGGATACACCGGCCGCGTTGATCGCATCGCTCGGTGCCGAGGACATCGTCGAGGTGCTGGCGGATCGCGAGCTCCCGTTGGCACTTCTCTGCGCGCTGCCTGGGGTCGGCAACGCCCGGGTCGAGGCGCGCGAGGCGCGTGAGGCCGAGGGCGCGTCATCGCAGATTGCCCCTGGCGGCGTGCGGGTGCGCTTGTCGGTGGCGGACATCGGCCTGACATTGCCAGCGCTGCTGGCCCTCGCGGCCGAATCGGGGGCGCGGCTCGATGGGCTCGTCACCCACCGT
>Ga0209490_10003056_pt1 | contig 15704 bp, 11 predicted proteins | sample MAT06_FD_187209 | JGI IMG/M metagenome (GOLD analysis project Ga0209490, IMG submission 187209) | Freshwater microbial communities from Lake Fryxell liftoff mats and glacier meltwater in Antarctica - MAT-06 (SPAdes) (version 2) | ecosystem: Environmental > Aquatic > Freshwater > Ice > Liftoff...
TCAACAAGGTGCCGCTGCTGGGGGACATTCCCTACCTCGGCCTCCTGTTCCAGAACCGTGTGCGCAGCACCCGCAAGACCGAATTGCTCATCTTCATTACGCCCAAGATCGTGACCGACAGGTCGGCCGCACGATGAGAACCCGCAAGATGACCGCAGCTGGAATGCCGACCATGAATCACCTGACTCGTATCGTTGCGATCCTCACCTTGCTTGTACTGGGCGCCTGCAGTGGTGGCGGTGGAGACGCGGGTACACCAACGCTGGGTGGTGGTAGCGGCACAGGCGCGCCTGGTACCGGTGGGGGCGGCACTGTTGCACAGCCTACGCTGAGCATCGCCCTGAACAACACGTCCATCAGCTCCGCCAACCCCGGCACTGTCACCGCAACGCTTCGCGACGGTCAGGGCAATGGCTTGGCTGGCCAAGTAATCACCTTTTCTGTCGTCCGCGGCTTGGCAGTCACCAACGTCAATACGGCGTTGACTGGCAGCGCGGGCACGGCCGTCGCTCTGCTCTCACCCACCAGCACCACCGGCGCTGGTGCCGACGAAGTCACGGCCACCGCCTCCGCCGGGGGGGCGTCGCTGACGGCTTCTACGGGCTTCGCGGTGCAGGCCACCAATGTGACCATCTTGTCATTCACCTCCGCCACACCGTCTCTCAGCGCTTACGGACAGACCAGTCTCACCGTCGGATTGACCGGAGCCAGTATCGGCTCGCCAGTGAAGGTCACCATCACGTCTGCGTGTGTCACCGCAGGCAAGGCAACTTTGTCGCCAGACCGTTTCACTGCCACCACAGCATCGGTCACGCTGCAGTACCGGGACAACGGCTGCGGCGCTGTGCAGTCGGCGGACACCCTGCAGGCGGTCATCGACGGCTCCGCCAGCAGTCAGTCCTTGTCCTTGCCGATCGCGTCACCTTCTGTGGCCAGTCTGGCTTTCATCTCGTCGACGCCCGAAACCATCTTCCTCAAGGGCTCGGGCTTCAGTGAGTCGTCAAGCATCGTTTTCGAGGTTCGTGACGCGAATGGCAGCCCACTGCCCAATGTGAACGTCTCGATGCGCTTGCTGACTCTCACAGGCGGCGTGACCATGGAAGGTGGCTCGGCCGATGTCGTGCGAGCGTCGGACGCGCTGGGACGCGTCACGGTTCGGGTGAACTCTGGCACTCTGCCCACACCCGTGCGCGTCTCGGCCACGATCGTCGGCAGCAACATTTCCACCGTGTCCAGCAACCTCAGCGTAGCCGTCGGCCTGCCCTCGCAGCTGAACTTCTCGTTGTCGCAAGGCACCCGGAACATCGAGGGCTACGACATTGACGGCACGAGCAATTCGTACCAGATCATCGCGGCGGACCGCAGCGGGAACCCCGTCCCGGCGGGAACATCGATCAACTTCGTCACCGAGGGCGGCCAAATTGAAGCTGTGAAACAGATCCAGCTCCAGAGTGGCTTGGCCCGCGTCACCGCCAACTTTGTGTCATCGAGCCCGCGGCCCGCCGATGGTCGTGTCACGGTCACCGCCTACGCCTTGGGCGAGGAATCGTTCCTTGACCTCAATGGCAACAATGCTTACGACACCGGTGAGCCGTTTCAGGATCTGGGCAGCGTGTTCAAGGACCGCAACTTCGACGGCAGCTACGACAGCGCGGTGGATGAATTTGTGCCCCTGCAAGTCAACAACAGTTCCGCCTGCACAGCGCCAGCCAGCAACTTGTTGTTGCTCGACGGCAGCATTTCCTCCATCCCAGGCACCTGCGACAGTGTCTGGAGCGGTGCTGGGCAGGTGTACGTTCGGCGCGCCTTGGAAACCGTGCTGTCAACCTCCGCTGCGCGCCCGTTGTGGACCAGTAGTGCCGGCCTGAGCGGCACCTGCCAGAAGATCACGATGCAGGTCGGTCCGCGCGTCACCAACACGGCGCAGTTCAATATCGTGGCGGGCAACACGTTTTACGGTGGCATTGCCGGCAACCTGAACTTCATCGTTGCCGATGCCAACCCGGGAAATCCGGTGGCGGGTTTGCTGCCTCGGCTGAACCCAATGGCCGCTGGCAGCACAGTGACCGCGGCAACGCCGACCACCGGCTTGGTAGTCACCGTCAACGGGGGCAGTCCGGTACCCAGCACTACCGAAGCCACGACCACTTCGATTGCGTACAACTTCACCGACCCTACGGTGACGTCCGGCATCGTGTTCGTCAGCTTCCGGTCGCCCAGCGGGCTGGTCACCACGACGTCCGTCAGCGTTTCCAGAGCGGCGGCACCCAGCACCTGTCCCTGAGACTCTGAAGCCGCGGTGCGACTGCACCGCGGCGACACGAACCCACACCCGCTCGCTGTACGGGCGGCCATGTTGCGCACCTTGTGCGCAACGAGAACTCCGACACCACTTTGTGGTGACGGTTTGTTCCACGGGCTCAAGTCCTTCCACGTTCGTCCGAAGATTCGAGCATGAGCAATTTCGTGCTTCGGACGCAACCCAGCCGGCGTCGCCTTTCGAGTAGGCACGGCGCCACCGAACGGGTTGGCGGTTTTACACTGATCGAGTTGATGGTCACGATCGCCGTGGCCGCGGTTTTGGTGTCTTTGGCCGCGCCGTCTTTCCGCGAACTTCTGCTGCGCAACAAAGCTGCCGGCATTACCAACGAATTCAGCGCTGCGCTGTCTCAGGCGCGGGGCTTGGCAATTGCCAACAACGCCTGCGTCACCCTGTGCACAGCCTCGGTCAGTGCCACTGGCGCGCCCCTGTGCCAAGCGCCCGGCGCTTCGGGCTATCAGTCAGGCTGGATCATCTTCATAAACCCGGCATGCAGTGCCGCACAGACCGATCCTGCCGAGGCAGGCGCAATCTTGCGCCAGACGCGCAACGGCAGCAGTGACGGGTTCTCGATAGCGGCGTCCGCCACCAGCCTGAACCGACTGATGTTCGACCCCCGGGGCATCTCTACAGCAACGGCCGACGGCCTGTTCCAAGTCCGCGCACCCGACGACAGCGCCAACGTTCACGCACGCACCATCTGCCTGGATGCTGCAGGCCGCGCAACCCTACGCCGCTACACCACCACGTGCAGTTGAACACCCGATGAAAAAATTTTCCCGCCCCCAGGGTGGTGTCACCATGATCGAGGTCCTGGTGGCACTGCTGGTGCTGTCCATCGGGTTGCTGGGCGTGGCCGCCACGGTGGCGAAGAGCAACCGCTTCGCCGCCGGCGCCTGGGCACAGTCGGCGGTGGCCAGCAGCCTGTCGGACATCGCGGAACGACTACGTTCCAGCCCCAACGCCGCCAATGCCAACTTCACCCTCAATGACGCGTACGCCACACAGCGCGCCGACATAGATGCAGGCAACGTGGTCGTGGCGACCAACTGCGACGCTACCGCCTGCACGCCCACCGAGTCGGCCGCTTTTCACATCACCACATGGCGGCAAGAGATCGACCGCACAATGCCGGGCGCGGCGGGCTGGGTCCTTCCGCTGAGCAGTGCCGTCACCGAGTCCAGGGCAACATCGTTCGAGTTGGCCGTGATGTGGTTCGACAAGTCCAACACCGACGGCTCCGGCGCCGCGAATGCCGCACTGGAGTGCACTGGCGCCGAAGCAGGCATCGACCAGCGCCGTTGTTGTCCGGTGGCGGCCAACGCGGCCGCTGGTGTGCGCTGCACTCGCATGGTGCTCGTGCCATGAATCAGCCCAGCTCGCAGCACCGCCGGCAGCAGGGTTTGACCCTCATCGAATTGATGGTGGCCCTGGTGATAGGGCTCGTGATCACCATCGCGGCAAGTGCTGTCTATGTCGCTACCGTAGGCTCGACACGCGTGACGCAGTCCGTCAGCGATCTCGGCGAAACCGGCCAGCTGGCACTGGAACTCATGGGCCGCGAAGCGAAGAAGGCGGGGTTTTTCCCGGCACAGTTCAGCGTCAACGGCCAACCTCTGCAACCAGGTAGCTTCGGCAACACGAAAGCCGCAGGCAATGCCGTGTTCGACCAGGGCGTGTTCGGCTGTGAAGGCGCCAACTACAACCCCGCCACCAAGGCCTGCGGCGCGAAGGTTAATGGCGCGCCCGACGGACTCGTCATCAACTACATGGCCACAGCCGATTTCGGTGACGCCGCAGTCATCGGCAACCACCGCGACTGCAACCGCGAGGTCGTGTCAGCCGACACGGACAATGCTGCGGCAGTGGCGTCAGGACGACCCCTGTTCGTTTCGAACCGCTTTGGTCTGGTGGGCACCACCTACACCGCTGCCAACGGCAATGCAGTCAACACGCAGTCGCTGGCCTGCCATGGCAACGGCAACGAGGCTGCAACGGCGCTGACGCCCCTGCTCGCCGGCTTCGAAGACATGGTGGTTCGTTACGGCGTCTACGGCACCGCGAACCAGCAGACACCCGACCGCTTCTACAGTGCCACGCAGGTGAACGCGCTGGGCCTGGTCGAAAGCCTGACGCCCTGGCAGCGCGTGACGGCCGTGCACGTCTGCCTGGTGGTGCGCACACCCGACGCCGTGCGCCAGGGCGAGGGGGCGACAGCGCGCACCTTCCGCGACTGCCGTGGCAACGACATCATGTTGTCCAACAACGACCGCACGCTGCTGCGTCGGTTCGAACGTGTGTTTGCTGTGCGAAACAACCTCAAGGCTTCATTGTGAAACGCACGCCGCCTCTGCGCCGCGGCGCAGCGATCTGCCAAGTCAGATCGAGCCGCGGTATCGCCCTGCCGGTGGTGCTGCTGCTGCTCGTGCTCATCCTCGTGGCCGCTGCGGTGGGCATCCGGCGAGCGACGCTGAGCGAGGGCCTGGCGCGCAACCAGGTCGATGTGGAGATTGCCCGCCAAGCGGCCGAGGCAGCCCTGCGCGACGCCGAGCGTGACCTGCGCCTTCCAGATGGCAGCACGGTCGGCGCCGCACCTTGCAGCCGCGGCGACGAGCGCGCCATCGATGCCCAGGGTGCACGCGGCGAGCCTTACTTTTCCGACACCTGCCCGCGTGGCCAGTGCGGCTACCCGCTGTCGTATTACGCGACCAGCGACTACGCAGCAGGCACCAACCCGCAGCCCTGGTGGCCCACGGCCAAATCCGGTCGCTGGTTGAACATCGCGCCAAGCCTACCCGCCAACTGCGCCACCTTCACTGGCGGCGTTGCGTTGGGCACCTTCACCGACACACCCCGGATCGTGGGCGTGGCACGTCAGCCTGAGTACCTCATCGAACACATGGGCTACAACGAAGACAAGTTTCTTTTTCGCATTACTGCGCGCGGCTTCGGGGCGGACGAGGCCACCGAAGTGGTGCTACAGACCTATTTCCGCGCCCGCGTCCAGCAGTAGCGCGCCTTGCCGTTCGCGGCCGCCAGGAGCTTGACCATGATGAACCGACTGCGTCCCTTCTTGTTGGCCGCATTGATGACGCTGGTGCCACACCTGGTACGCAGCCAACCCATGCCGGCCATTCCGCCCAACATCCTGGCCAGCGAAAACCTGCCGATGGTGATGATGACCATCGCCAAGGACTGGACGATGTTCAGTCGCGCCTACACCGACTTCGAGGACATCGACTTCGACGGCGTGCTTGACTACACCTTCAAGCCGAACTTCCGCTATTACGGCTACTTCGACAGCGACAAGTGCTACTCGTACAGCGGCGGTCGCTTCGTGCCCGCTGGCGCGGTATCGGTGGAATCGGGCAAGCTTTACTGCAACGCCGGCAGCGCCACCGGACAGTGGGCCGGCAACTTCCTGAACTGGGCCACGATGTCGCGCATCGACATCCTGCGCAAGGTGCTGTATGGCGGCATGCGCTATCTCGACTCGACCAGCGACACGACGCTGGAACTGTCCTTCGTGCCGCGCAACAGCCAGGCCATCGTCAAATACTACAACGGCTCGGACATCAACCGCCTGACACAGTACAACGACGCGACCTCGCTGGCCCAGGGCATCACGATGTGCCGCCGCCCGAACGAGAACACCGGCATCTCACACACCAACCCCTTCACGCCCGTGATCCGCGTCGCCAAGGGAAACCTGGTGTTGTGGAACATGTCCGAGGTGCGCACCTGCAACTGGGATTCCGAGGTGTCGTACACGTGGAAGGCACCCACGATCGCCTTCCTCAACAACAACTACCTCACGCCAGCCGGGGCGCTGGCCACGGCCAATGCCGCGTACCAGCACATGGCCAAGACGCCGACCACGGCGGACTCTTTCAACGCCCGCGTCCAGGTCTGCATGGCCACGCAGTTGGGCAACGAACGCTGCAAGAAGTACGGCTCAGTTTGGAAGCCGATCGGCCTGCTGCAGGAATTCGGTGAAAGCACCAGCTTCGGCAGCAAGCCGGCGCGCGCCGAGTTCGGTCTCGTGATGGGTTCGTACGACAACAATCTCGAGGCTGGTCGACTGCGCAAGAACATGCAGGAGATCAGCGACGAAATCGACCCCGGTAACGGTCAATACCTGACATCGGCGCCGGGCGCCGCGCGCACCTACCGTGCCAGCAACGGCGGCATCATCCGCTCGCTCGATGAGATCACGCTGTTCGGCTACAACGTGAACAGTGGCAATTACGGCCAGACCTGCTACTCGAACGACCTCACCAACGGCAACTGTCCGAGTTGGGGCAATCCGATCGGCGAACTGCTGCTGGAGTCGATGCTGTACTACGGCGGCAGGCCGGCCACCGCGGCCTCGGGCGACCAGACCAAGGACACCGCCGTCGGCCTGCCGCAGGTCACCACGCCGCAAGACCCGCTGAAGTGGAACCCCAACGTCAACGGCCTGAAATCGCGCCAGGCGCTCTACGGTCAAAACATGTGCCGGCGCCTGAATGCGCTGACCATCACCGGCGGCGTGAACAGTTTCGACGACAACGCGATGTCGCGCCTGAGCGAGCTGGGTTCGTCATCGAGTGCCGCGGCGCGCACGAACGCCCTGGGCGACCAGGAAGGCATCACGGGCTCCAGCAAGTTGATCGGCATCAGCGGCGGCAGCACGGACGGGCTGTGCACCTCGAAGACCATCGCCAACCTCGGCTCCGTCAGCGGCGTTTGCCCCGATGGCCCCAACTTCCGCGGTACCTACCAAGGCGCCGGCGTCGCGCACTATGCGAATACGAAGCGTATTCGTTCTGATCTCGACGCGACGGCGGCGCAGATCCCCGATCTGCCCTACAACGCCCTGACGGTGAAGCAGTACGGCGTCACGATGTCAGGCGGCGTTGCCAACATCCAGGTACCGGTTCCCGGCCAAGTAGGCAAGTTCGTCACCATCACGCCAGCTTCCATCGACCAGCAAGGGGGGCGAACGCTGCCCGGCAACATGGTCGACTTCAAGGTGCTGCAACGCTCCAACAATGGTCTGTCGGGCTCGGCGCTGGTGCTGTGGCAGCACAACATGCTGGGCGAAGACCAGGATCAGGACATGCTGGGCACCATCCGCTGGGCGGTCGATACCACCAGCACGCCGGCAAAGCTGACCGTCTTCACCCAAACTGTTGAAGCCGACACGGGTTCGACCGCCACCTTCGCCTTCGGCTACACCGTCGTGGGCACGCAGGCTGACGGCGCCTATTTCCACAGCGCCATCAATGACTACGTCGTCACCAACATCACGGGTGTGTCCACTGCCGGCGCGCTCTACAACGGAGCCAACAACTCGGACTGCATTCCGCCCGGCAACACCCGCTCGCTGTGCGCGCGCATGGGCGCGACCGGCAACTTTGTGCGTGGTGAAACCTCCCGCACCTACAACATGACCGGCAGCACCGACTCGACACTGAAAGAGCCGCTGTGGTTCATGACCAAGTACGGCGGCTTCGACTACAGCAAGAACGACAAGGCCGCTGCCGGCAGCGGCGAGCTATATCCGACGTCCACAGGGCAATGGGACCGCAAGCGCGCCGATGGGACGCCTTGCAACGGCACGGCCGCAAGCCCCTGCGACGGCAACCCGGACACCTACTTCGTCGCGCGCCGCCCCGACCTGCTGGAAACCTCGTTGCGAGAGATTTTTCAAGACATCGTCAACACCTCGAACACGGCGCCGGCCATCTCGTCGTCTCAGCTGCGCTCTGGTGAACTGAAGTACGTGGCGCAGTTCGACCCGTCCGACGGTCGCGGCGAAATCTGGGCCTACGAACTGCTCCCCTCGGGCCAGTTTTCCACCAATTTTTCCTGGGGTGCACATAACGCGCTGACCAGCGCCACCGGCCGCCAGATCATTACCAACAACGGCAGCAGTGGCGCAGCTTTCCTCTGGGGCAACATCGGCACGACCAAGCAAGGGCAGCTGAAGGGCAGCGGCAGCGACGCGTACGGCCAGGCGATGCTGAACTGGTTGCGCGGCGACACCAGCGACAACAGCAACTTCCGCAAGCGCCCGACCAGCTCGATCATGGGCGCGGTGGTGAACTCCACGCCCACCGTGCAGCAGCGCCCCGGCGCAGACATGCGCGGCGTCGAGTTCTCTGGCTACGGCACCTTTGTCAACACGTGGCGCAACCGCAGGACGGTGCTGTGGGTGGGAGCCGGTGATGGCATGCTGCACGCGTTCGACGCGTCCAAGGCCGGCGGCGGTGCACCGCTGCTTTCCTACCTGCCCGAGCCACTGTTCGGCAATCTGCCGAACTGGGCCTCGCCAAACGGCGACAAGGTGCAGGCGTTTGTCGATGGCTCGCCGCTGACGGCTGACGTGAAGGTGGGCAGCACCTGGAGGACCTATCTCTTCTCGTCGCTGGGTCGCGGCGGCAAGGGCCTGTTCGCGCTGGACGTGACCGACCCGTCCAATTTCACCGAGCTCAACGCCTCCAGCATTTTCCGCTGGCAGTTCACCGAGGCCGACGATGCCAGCGGCGACCTTGGTCATATCGTCAACGACCCGACCGTCAGCCGCGTCAGCGAACAGGCCGGCAACGTGGCCAAGATGAAGAACGGCAAGTTCGCCTTGATCATGGGCAACGGCTTCTTCAGCAGCAACGGCAGTGCCGCGCTGTACATCCTTTATGTCGACGGGCCGACCAGCGGCAGCTGGGCTGGGCAGTACGTAAAGATCGTGGCCAACACCGGTCCGGGCAATGGCTTGTCAGCACCCACCTGGGTCGATACCGACGGCGACGGCATCGCCGACGCGGTCTATGCAGGCGATCTCAAGGGCAACATCTGGAAGTTTGACGTCAGCTCGGCTGCGCCCGCCAATTGGAAGGTCGCCTTCGGAGGCCGTCCACTGTACGTGGCCAGGGATGTCAACAGCCGGCCCCTGGCCATCACCACTGCCGTGGAGACACGGGCCCATCCTGACGGAGGTCTGGTCATCAATTTCGCCACCGGCCGCGCGCTGCTGGCAGGCGAATTCACTGGCGTGCTCGAGAAGCACGGCGTCTATGGTGTCAGGGAGAAGCCGCTGTTCTCAACGGCACCTGACGGCGATCTCGACAGCCTGCTGCCCCGCGGCGTGGCAGCCATGGCGCCGCGTGAACTGGTGACCGTGGACAGCGCCGGCAACCGCATCATCACTGGCGGTGCAATCGACTGGTCCACCAAGGCCGGCTGGTACTTGCCCTTCCCTGCCACCGACGAGATGTCGCTGGCCAACCCCGCGCGGCTGCTTCAGGTGCTGGTTGTCACATCCATGGCCCCTCCCCCGCCGAAGGCGAACGCGGCAGACCCTGACTCGTGTTTCCAGAGTCCCCGCGCCTGGTTGAACGTCGTGGATCCACTGACCGGGCTTACGTCAAAGAGTGTGCTCGGCAACATCACCACGATCATCAACGGCAACACCGTTACGGTGCCGCTGAGCTCCAAGCCCATCAAGGACATCAAGTTCACGTTTGGCTCGGACAAGACCTGTACCTCGGACAAGGACTGTGCCCGCGCCGTCGGCGCCACAAGTGACGTGCAACTGGTCGGTGGCCAGGACCGCGGCCGCACGCAATGGCGCGAGGTACCGGGCCTGCGCACGAGGGGGAACTGAGCATGACGCAGACGCGGCGCCTGGCAACAGGCTTCACGCTCATCGAACTGATGATCACGGTGGCCATCATCGCCATCATCGCGGCAGTGGCGTATCCAGCCTACACCGACCAGCTTGCCAAAGGCCGCAGAGCCGAGGCCAGAACGGCTCTGCTTGATGGCGCCCAGTGGATGGAGCGCTTCTACAGCGAGAACTTTCGCTACAACCAGAACACGGCCGGCGTCGCAGTCGGCACCTTGTTCGCGGCGCAGTATCCCGGCGTACCGGCCTCTGGCGGGCGGACGTACAACCTCGGCTTCGAAAATCTGGCGGCCGGCACCTATCGCCTGGTGGCCACTCGCACCGGGACGATGGCGTCAGACCGCTGCGGCGACTTTGTCATCACCCACACCGGTGCCAAGGGCGTGAAGAACTTCGACAGCAGTCGTTTCGCCAACGAGGCGGCGGCCGTCCAGGCCTGCTGGTAGCAGGCTGTGGCACCGACGGCCAAGCCCGTCGGTGCCGGATTTCTGAGGGCTCGACGGGCGGATACTTGTCACTTGAACGACCTCCAGGCGCCGCTGAGCACGCCGAGCCTTCTTTTATGACGCTGCAAATCTCTCTCGTCGGCATGCCCGGCTGCGGCAAGTCCACCGTGGGCCGTCACCTGGCCCGCCAACTGGGCCTGCGTTTCGTCGATAGCGACACGCAAATTGAACGCCGCATTGGCCAGCCCATCCGCGACTTCTTCGGCGAGCATGGCGAGGACGCCTTTCGCGACATCGAACAAGACGTCATCGACGAACTGACGCAGCAAACCGGCTGCGTGCTCGCCACGGGTGGCGGCGCCGTGCTGCGGCCGTCCAGCCGCGATGCACTGCACTCGCGCACCCACGTCGTCTACCTGCGCAGCGCACCCGACGAGCTGTTCCGCCGCCTGCGCCACGACACCCACCGGCCGCTGCTGCAAGTGGCCGACCCGCAGACGCGCCTGCGCGAGCTCTACCGCGAGCGCGACCCGCTGTACCGGCGCACCGCGCACTTCATCGTCGAAAGCGCACGGCCTTCGGTGCACGCGCTGACCGGCATGGTGCTGATGCAGCTGGAACTGGCCGGGCTCGTCGACCCGTCGAAGGTGCCGGCCACCATCGGCCACAGCCCGACTTGAACAGCGCCGTCGCCAGCGGGTCGGGTGCACGGATAGAAGGGTGAGTGGTGGGTGAGTGGTAGGGGGCGGCGGCTTAAACTTCCGGCGATGAACGCTGCCCCCGCAAGCGCCGTGGTGGTGACGACCCCCGACACGCGCTACGACATCCTCATCGCCGGCGGCCTGTTCACGGATACCACCGCCTGGCGCGGCCTGCCGGCCTCGGCGCAGGCCGTGATCGTCAGCAACCCGACGGTGGACAGGCTCTACGGCCCTGCACTGGCCGCCGCCGTATCGCCCCACCACCGCCAAGTCAGCCGCGTCCTGCTGCCCGATGGCGAAGCGCACAAGACCTGGGACTCGCTGAACCTCATCTTCGACCATCTGCTGACCCACGGCTGCGACCGCAAGACCGTGCTCTACGCGCTGGGCGGCGGCGTGGTGGGCGACATGACCGGCTTTGCCGCCGCCACTTACATGCGCGGCGTGCCCTTCGTGCAGGTGCCCACCACATTGCTGGCGCAGGTCGATTCTTCGGTGGGCGGCAAGACCGCCATCAACCACCCGCTCGGCAAGAACATGATCGGCGCTTTCTACCAGCCGGCACGGGTGATCTGCGATCTCGACACGTTGGCAAGCCTGCCGCCGCGCGAGATGTCGGCCGGCCTGGCCGAGGTCATCAAGTACGGGCCGATCGCCGACATGGCCTTCTTCGACTGGATCGAAGTCAACATCGATGCACTGCGCGCCAATGACCGCGCCGCGATGGCCCACGCCGTGCAGCGCTCGTGCGAAATCAAGGCCGGGGTGGTGGGCCAGGATGAACGCGAGAGCGGGCTGCGCGCCATCCTGAACTTCGGCCACACCTTCGGCCACGCCATCGAGGCCGGCATGGGCTACGGCGCCTGGCTCCACGGCGAAGCCGTGGGCTGCGGCATGGTGCTGGCGGCCGATTTGTCAGCAGAACTCGGACTGGTGCCGCCGGCTTTTGTCGAACGGCTGACGCGGCTCGTGGAACGTGCCGGTCTGCCCGCGCGCGCGCCCTTCATGCCCGATGCACGCTGGCTGGAGCTGATGCGCGTCGACAAGAAGGCCGAGGCGGGGGCCATCCGCTTCATCGTCATCGAGACGCCGGGCCAAGCCGCCTTGCGCAGCGCCCCTGACGAGACGGTGCTGCGCGTCATACGCCGCCACAGCCAACCGGCCGGCGCGTCTTCAAACCCATCCCCAGGCATGGCGGCAGGCATGGCGGCGGGCATGGCGGCAAGCATGACGGCATGAGCGCCGCCGGCCTGGCCCCTGGGGCCAGCAACCCGCAGCACAGCCGCGGGCGGCGCATCGCGGAAGCGCTGTCGCCGCCACGCACCGAACACCAGCGTGACCGCGACCGCATCGTGCACAGCACGGCCTTTCGTCGGCTGGTCTACAAGACCCAGGTCTTCCTGAACCACGAGGGCGACCTCTTCCGCACGCGGCTCACACATTCGCTGGAAGTGGCGCAGCTCGGGCGTTCGGCCGCACGGGCGCTGGGTTTGAACGAAGACCTGGTGGAGGCCATCGCGTTGGCCCACGACCTCGGCCACACGCCCTTCGGCCACGCCGGGCAAGATGCCCTGCATGCCTGCATGCAGGGCCATGGCGGGTTCGAGCACAACCTGCAAAGCCTGCGCGTGGTGGACGAACTCGAAATCCGCTACCCGAGCTTCGACGGCTTGAACCTGTGCTTCGAAACGCGCGAAGGCATCCTCAAGCACTGTTCGCCGCGCAACGCACGGCGCCTGTCTGCGGCCGAACCGGGCGGCCCTGCGCAGCGCTTTCTGGACGGCACCCAGCCGAGCCTGGAAGCCCAGCTCGTGAATCTGGCCGACGAGATGGCCTACAACGCCCATGACATCGACGACGGTGTGCGCGCCGGCCTGCTGAGCCCGACGCAGCTGGACGAGGTGCCGCTTTTCGTGCGTTGGCGTGAAGCGGTGCTGGCCGACCACCCGGCGCTGGCCGAACAGCCTGGCCGCCGCCTGCTGTTCGAGACGCTGCGCCGGCTGCTCTCGGCGCAGATGGGGGACCTCATCGCCCACACGGCATCTGCCCTCAAAGAAACCGCCCCGGCAGATGCCGACGCTGTGCGCCACCTGCCGCCGCTGGTCGGGCTGAGCAAGGCGCTGCGTGAGCAGAACGCCGAACTCAAGCGTTTCCTGTTTCAGCATCTTTACCGGCACCCACAAGTGGTGCAGTCGACCCACTTGGCGCGCAACGTGGTCACCGAACTCTTTGCGGCCTACACGGACAGGCCCGGCGAAATGCCGGCCGACTTCGCCCAAGCTGACGACACCGCGCGTGCCGTGGCCGACTACATCGCCGGCATGACCGACCGCTTTGCGCTGCGCGAACACCACCGCCTCACGGGGCAGCGGTTGTTCGCCGACGCGGGCTGATCCCCCGAGACCATGGCACGCCTGCGGCGGCTGGAATTGCCGGGCCAGGCGCACTATCTGATTCAGCGCGCCCACGGCGCCTTGGCCGAGCGTGGTGTCTTCGCAGATGCCATCGACCGCAGCCAGTTCCTGGCAGCGCTGGCCGAGGCCGCCAAGGCCGAGGCGGTGCAGGTGCACGCCTATGCCTTGCTGCCGCATGAGCTGCAACTGCTGGCCACACCCGCCGAAGCCGGCGCCTTGGGCCGGCTGATGCAGGCGCTGGGCCGTCGCTATGTAAGCGCCTACAACCGTCGCCACGGTCACCGCGGCAGTTTGTGGGATGGCCGCTTCCGCTGCGCGGTGGTGGAGCCTGGCGCCACCCGCCTGGCCGTGCTGCAGCTGGTGGACGGGCAATCGGCCGAGCCCGAGCTGACCAGCGCCGCGCCACGCACCGGCGGGCCCCGCAACCCGCTGCTGACCGACCCGCCCGAGTGGTGGGCGCTGGGCAACACGCCCTTCGAGCGCGAAGCAGCCTACCGCGCGCGGCTGCAGCAAGGCCTGCCTGCGACGCAGGCGCAGGCCTTGAGGCAGGCGGCGCTGGGCGACTGGGCCGCCGGCTCGGCAGCGTTTGCCGCGCAAGTGGCCGAGGTTACGGCCCGCCCTGCAAAGCCGCGTTCACGCGGTCGGCCGCGCAGCCTTCTCTCGCGCGCTTGAACTCCCGGCACGGCGCCATGCCGGCTGGCGTGGCGTTCGCATGCCCGTCCCTGCTTTGCCCTGGATCGGCCAGCTCCAATCCCTTCGATGTACCGTCCCCATTTATTCGACGATCGAATCCAAACTCTAATTATTGGGGTCAGACACTTTTTTATAGCGATTGATGCATTTGCTGCACTGCAGTACCCTCCTCTGCCTTGCGAGGGACAAAGCTCGATCCGCACTCGCTCACGCCGGACAGGAAAGCGCCATGTCGAAGCACGAACACACGACCGCCACCGCCCAAGAGATCGCCTCGCTGGCGGAGCACGGCCTCTACAACCCGGCGGGCGAACACGACGCCTGCGGTGTCGGCTTCGTGGCGCACATCAAGGGTGCCAAGGCCCACTCCATCGTGCAGCAGGGGCTGAAGATCCTGGAGAACCTTGACCACCGCGGCGCGGTGGGTGCCGACAAGCTGATGGGCGACGGTGCGGGCATCCTGATCCAGATTCCCGATGACTTCTACCGCGCCGAGATGGCCGCGTCCGGCACAGCTCCCGATGGTCGAGTGGGCGTCACCCTGCCCCCACCGGGCGAGTACGGCGTCGGGATGATCTTCCTGCCCAAGGAACACGCCAGCCGCCTGGCCTGCGAACAAGAGCTTGCTCGTGCCGTAAAGGCCGAAGGCCAGGTGCTGCTGGGCTGGCGCGACGTGCCGGTTGACTTGGACATGCCGATGTCGCCTGCCGTGCGCGCGAAAGAGCCCGTCATCCGCCAGATCTTCATCGGCCGCGGCGCCGACGTCATCGTGCCCGATGCGCTGGAGCGCAAGCTCTACGTCATCCGCAAGACTGCCAGCGCCGCCATCCAGGCGCTGAAGCTCACGCACAGCCGCGAGTACTACGTGCCCAGCATGAGCTGCCGCACCGTCATCTACAAGGGCCTGCTGCTGGCCAACCAGGTGGGCGTGTACTTCAAGGACCTGGCCGACCCGCGCGCCGTCAGCGCGCTGGCCCTCGTCCACCAGCGCTTCAGCACCAACACCTTCCCCGAATGGCCGCTCGCCCACCCCTACCGCATGGTGGCGCACAACGGCGAGATCAACACCGTGAAGGGCAACTTCAACTGGATGCGCGCGCGTGAAGGCGTGATGAAAAGCCCGGTGCTGGGCGACGACCTGAACAAGCTCTACCCGATCAGCTTCGAAGGCCAGAGCGACACCGCCACCTTCGACAACGCGCTGGAACTGCTGACGATGAGCGGCTACCCGCTGGCGCAAGCGGCGATGATGATGATTCCGGAAGCCTGGGAGAACCACGAGCTGATGGACGAACGCCGGCGCGCGTTCTACGAGTACCACGCCGCGATGCTGGAACCCTGGGACGGCCCGGCCGCGATGGTCTTCACCGACGGCAAGCAGATCGGCGCCACGCTCGACCGCAACGGTCTGCGGCCCGCCAGATACATCGTCACCGACGACGACCTGGTGGTGATGGCCAG
>Ga0209490_10003059_pt1 | contig 15693 bp, 16 predicted proteins | sample MAT06_FD_187209 | JGI IMG/M metagenome (GOLD analysis project Ga0209490, IMG submission 187209) | Freshwater microbial communities from Lake Fryxell liftoff mats and glacier meltwater in Antarctica - MAT-06 (SPAdes) (version 2) | ecosystem: Environmental > Aquatic > Freshwater > Ice > Liftoff...
CAGTTTTTTTCTCTACCTTGAGACTGAAAACTGTTAAGTCTCTACCAGCTTTGTCGCCAACCCAGCCCAATCGCCACCATCAGTCACTCCAACAATGTAAACATCAATACTGCGATCGCCAACCCTGTAAACCTGCAACTGCAAGAGGTTTTGCTTCAAAGTGCTCACTAATTTCTGGAAGCGCTGCACCGTTTCCCGTTCCTCTTCGTCGTGCCAGTCTTCCTCTGCGGTGGCGATCGCAAAGAATTGGTCAACGCTTACCACTTCTACGGGAGCATCGGGTGGATGTTCGGTGAGTTGCAGGAGTATCGCCGGGGTGAGTTCTCCCTGTGTCTGCCAGTTAATGACTTCAAAGGGCGCGTCGGTTTCGCTGATGAAGAGCAAACCCTGGGAGGCTTTTTGGAGTTGGGTGGCGATCGAGTGAGTCATGGCGTAGGAGTTAAGAGTTGGTTTCTGAAGTTGCCCAGATTCTACCAAGCAAGCGGCATTGCTACTGGTTTACAGGAACTAACGCACTGGGGGTACGTTTATTCGTTACAAAACCAAGCTTTAGCGGAGTGGCAAATCGTTCGACTCGGAGGCAAACAAACACGGCGACGGCTTACCGATGCTATCAAAGCTTACATCGATCGCCATCCCGAACTTTCAGAAAATAATCGCAAATGGCTCTATGTCAACGCCAGCCAACGAGTAACCTTGGTCGTATTCGGACGCAAAGCCAAGAAACTAGCTGAAGACTTGGGCGTGGCTCCCGATAGTTTAAGGGATGCTTTGACTCCTGTTGAATTGCTGTTGCTGCAAGAAGTTGAGGATACAGCAATGAGGTTGATCGATATTCAGGATGTACACCCTGACGAGGCGATCGCGCATAATGCAGAAAGGTTGCTGATTCAAGTACAGACAAGAGCTTTACAGATGAAATAATTGTTGATTTAGCCTCGGTTTTTTGCCGGGGCTTTGTTGGTTGATCAGCGCAGGAACCGGAAACAGAGAATAGACTTTGAGCGGTTTCGATCGCCAACCGTAGCAAGATTGTAGGATGGGGCGATGGCATTAGCCCCGCTTTTAATCGAGGCGAACGCTACGAAATATCGCTTTATTCCTCAGATTCCATCTCCAACTGATACACCCGTAAGCTCGGATGTTCGCCAATCAGCCGCCAACAATATCCCTCTACACTGGGAGTAGGTCGCACTCCCAGGCGGTACAAGAATATCGGCTCTTTTTGTAGTAATGCCGTGAAAATATCGCGCTCTCTATCCTTTCCGTTATCCCAGAACAAATGAGCTTTTCCGAAATATTCAGCACCCATCAAACTGCTGAACAGCCATTCCATTAACTCTTGCTCTGCTTCCTTGGTGAGCGTGGTTTGTCCGTAGCTGTCGATACCTGGTTGCTGAGATTGGGGTTTGGGTTTGAACGAGGCGAGGAAGGCGCTGGCGAGGTTGAGGTATTTCATCGGTGTTGGAGGAGCTTTTGGTTGTAGCAACTGGTTGACACAGAACAAACTTTAAACGGTTTCGATCGCGCATTGCACAAATATTTCATTCGGACTGAGGCAAACCCAATACTGTATTGGATGGTAGCAGTTACACCATCAAAGCTGCCTGTTATAATTATCAACAATATCTTTTTGTTCCGATCGATGCTAACAGAAACAGAAATCCAACAAAATTTAGATCAAGTTAAAGTTGCTTTTCCTCACCTGACTGACTGGGAATACAACAACGAAAAGAATCAAGAATATTTTGGTTTCTCAATTTGGGGTCAATTTGCTGCAAACTCTGATGAACTAATGCCTCGTTTGTTCTATGTCACATTTGATATTTATGACATTGAATGGCAGGGACATTTAACAGTCGGTCAACCCTGCTACCTGTGGTCTAGTGCGGACGTAGGAGACGCTCACTTGCTAGAAACAGAGGCTTGTGCGTCGCTAGGAGAAGCTATTGCAGCGCTCAAAGTCAAGATAGCAGAACTGTGCCAAGCTTTTTCTGTAACTAGCAATTTGTTGGTTGAATAATGCGCCAACAGCCGACAATCTTGAACCATCTATGAAAACTGATGTTTCGTACAACATAAGTTTCACTTGCCAAACGGTTGCCCCCACCACTGCCAGCACTCTTTGTTAAAAGGCGATCGCCATTTGTAAATTAGCTCTGACTCCAACTTCAGCCTTTGTTTCCGATTCGCGGGTGCTCCAAACCAAAAAGCAATTCCTACAGCCACATCGAGAGAATAACGCCGATGCAGTTCTATGTAGTTGCCGATGTAATTGTAGCAATAGTGGTTTAGCCATCTTTGCTTGGGCGATCGCTCCGTTTCCCCGACGTACAAGAGCAGCGGTGTCGGTTTGGCAATGTCAATCGCGAAATAGAGACAAGTGCGATCGCCTGCATCGGGTTGATCGCAAAATGAGAGATTGTGGAGTTGCAGGGAAAAAGGGTCGAGGGTATCTGCGTTACAAGATTCTGGTGGTAGCTCGAATAGCGTTTGTTGTTGGGGTTGGTTGGATGAAGCAGATTGCTGGTAGTCGAATATGCGTTGCTTCCATTGGTGCAGAGCATCGGCAGTCATTACAAATTGAGAGGGTTGACTGACATAGTTGGGTTTTTGTGCTGGAAATAGTTCAAGTTGTTTCAATGCGATCAACAAATTAGTGGGTAATTGGGAAGAGTAAGACTTAGGAAACTACAGCGATTTTTCCATACCGATCGCAGCCAAGCGAGCTTGAAGTACCAACAAATTCAGAGGGTCAATTCTAATACCAAAAACCATGAGTTTTTGATGCAGGACGTACTTAACAAGCTGCCTTTCGATTTGGGGCGAACATACGACTAAATCAAAGTCCATCATACTTTGAGTATTTTGCTGCACCCAGTCTAAGGTGACTGGTATTGATTCTATGTGATTGATATTGCTGGTAGTCAGGTGTTGCATCATTTGACTGCCCGATTGGTTTTGACACACAAACAAAACCTTAGAATTGCGGGGTAGCGACGAGATACGGCTCAATAGCTGCATATCCGGTTGCACGTCTATCCCTATAATTTCTGTATTGGTATCTGGCAACGAATTAGCCACATTCCAGATGTGTTTTGTGCTGGTTATGACTAAATCAGCCTCTGCAAGTTCTGTTAATACTTGCAGTTCTTTGGCTTCTAGTTTTGTCCATTCAATCGATCGCACAAATAAACCTGTTTCTAATTGAAGGCTTTGAATTACATTGATAGTATCGGGCAGAAAGTTGACCAATACTAAATTTAGTAGGTGCCGCTCTTTGATGGCAGCTTGAGCGTAGGCAGCCGAAGCAAACTCGGATGCTGTGATGCCAAATTGAGATGCCGAACTGAAAGCTTGTCTGAGCAAATCGTAGAAATGTTTACGATTAGTCAGTTGCCGAACTTGGGCGGAATCAGCAATAAAAGTGCCTTTGCCACGATGAGCCACTAAGTAACCGCTAGCTATTAATTCGTTATATACCCCAGTTATCGTACTGTTACTAATCCCTAAATGCTCTGCTAAACGGGCTAGTGGCGGTAAAACTTGGTTGGGTTGGAGTTTACCCAGGACAATCAATAACTTAATTTGTTCGGTGATTTGTGCTGCCATTGTAATTGGTGAGCCAGAATCGACAACGATAGGCGGCAGCACCGGTTCTTTGATTTTGGTGGAAACAGGCATAATACTTTTTCCTTTAATTTAGATGCCTACTCCCAAGACATTAGGGTTTCAGGCTAATCATCTTTATCAATTAACTTACTCAGTTAATTTAAAAGCCCACATCCTACCGGCATAGATTCCGTTTGTCCATAGAGGTTTGGAGTGGCGTTCTATGTGGCGACCGTCTCGAAGCTGGATGATTTCGTGAAGCTCTAATTCTTGCTTCGCATATATCTCCGCCATCTCTCTCAAAAAAACTTGAGGATTGCCGAACTGCTCCGAAACCACATTCAAAACTAACTCCTCCGACCTCGCTCTCAATACAAGTTCGGGCAGATGCCAGATTTTCACCAAACTGGAAGACACCCCAGCTATTTGCCGCTGGCTGTTGACTAGCAACACGGCATTACCTGAGTTTGTGAAATCTGAGCCTAACTCTAAACCGAACGACATCCTGTTGACTAGCACGAGTGCTGCACCCTTAGACACTATGGAATCTAGTTTAACTGGCTTCCCACACCTTGCTAAAATTAACTTGATTGACAAGTATTATAAAATCGATCTACTATAGCCAAATCTACAAAAACTCTTAAGGGGGAGCTTATGAAGTGGCTTTTGGATTTAGCAGCAGAACACCGCCATGTCTTACTTTCGGGATCTTTTTACCAAACGCTAGCACAGGCGCACCATCCAGAAAATGTCAGGGGTTGGGTGCGTCAACTGTACCACCAATCCAGTGATTTTACGTCGGCTTTGGCTCTGCGCTACTCTACGTGTCGCGACATCCGCTACCAAAGCTGCTTTGCCCACCACGCAGCGGAAGAAGTAGAACACGCAGCCATGCTCATGGATTGGATGCACAAACACGATTTCCTAAAACCGGGAGAAAACCCATTTTCGATCGCCCCAACTTTAGAGACACAATTGGTCAGCGCCTATTGTTTCCGCTCCGTCCTCCGTGAATCCTGCGATCACCAAGTCATTGCCATGAACCTGATTTCTGAGGGCGTGAGCTTCGATTTCTTCTCGGCTGTTATCCCCGTGTTTGCCCGACTCGGACTCAAAACGAATCGGTATTGGACGGTGCATAAAGATGTAGACCAACAGCATTTAGCAATGGGCATTGACCTCATTTCCCAGTGCAGCCATGACTCGGAACAAGGCAAGGAGTACGCTCGCATCGTTGAAGAAACGGCTACTTTGTACGATCGGATGCTCGATTCTTGGAGTACCGCATATTGCCCAACCCGTGAAGCCAAACTTATTCCAGCTTTCACTGCACCTTTACCTTTGTTGGCTGTTGGCTAGTGTTTAGCACTAGAAAATAATGGCAATCGGTGCGAATTGCGTCACTGTTTTTTAGTTCAGCCAACTCTCGAACGTTGATTTAACCAACCTTCTTCTGCGATTCCCTCAAGCACCTAGCCATCAACAGCATTGCTTGATTCTCCTCAGTCTCGTCTTTAAGCTCGGATAGCGCCCGTTCGATCCTCAAGAGCGGGTGTTCTTCTCTTTCCCTTTTCTTATCGAAGGCGTTCTTTTGAGAGTTGACGATACGAATCACCTCCGCACACTCGCTGCGCGGGCGCAACTGGGCGATCACCTCCATGCACCGCCATAGCAAGTCACTCGACAAATCCTGCTTTCCCTGCCTCACCTTGCTCCAGGTCTGCCGCGCTATGCCGCTGAGTTGCGCTAATTCTGTGCCTTGGATGTCCGCCTGTTCTTCACAAAGCCATTTTAGTAAAGGAGATACAGGTTCAGCCATAGTAAAGATTTATTGAGTAATTGTCACTTTAGATGGACGAGAGCGATAATAGATTGTCACTAATTAGTGACTTGATTGACTTATGAGGTAATTACAAATTAACACATCTGACACGCAAGCAAAAAAAATAACCCGCAGCACAGTAAATACTTCGGGCTCAAACAAATTATTTCATTTCAATAATCTACTAGGAATCCACAATGACACATATTTTGGAAAACGGCAACACCAAAAAAGATATGAGTTTGCTGAAATTTTGGGAACAAGAGGTATTGCCCCGCCTCAACGCAGATTTGGTCTACGACCATCCATCACACAGCTTTCAACGAAGCACGCAGAAGTGGCGAGGAGGCAGCCCGTTCCGCAAAAGCAAATCGGGAACTTCGTTTGCAGTGTGGCCCGATACTCTCCGCTTTTACGATGCCGGGTGTGAATTTGCGGGCGACCCCATTGCCTACATCCACAGCATCAAGGTAGGTCGCTGGGAACATCCCAAGGGCATTGATTGGGTAGAAGCGCTGCGGGAAATAGCTTTGAGAGTCGGTGTAGCTCTCCCAGAAAGAGAACTCAATTCGCGGGAAATCGAAGTAGCAGCGAAGTGGGAAGCGCGCCGGGGGATATTGGCAGCGGTGTACGCTCAATGTCGGGATTGGCTGTGGAGTGAAGAAGGAACCAGCGCCCTCAACCATCTGATTGCCGAAAGGGGTATGAGCCGAGAAGCGATCGCCGAGTTGGGATTGGGCTACTACCACAGCAAAGATGCGGTTGCAGCAACACTCAAAGAACACAAACACAACTTAGAGATAGCTGAAGAAGTTGGGGTGCTGACCCGCAAGTGGGAGGGATACGTTACTTTCCCGTGGCATACAGCTTTTGGGCAACCGCTGACTGTTTACGGTCACTGTCCCACCAAACCTTTACCGCTCAAGAAAAATCATCAGGGTTGGAAGGGCGAAAGGGATGCAGCTTATCGAGCTTGGGGGAAACTCTCAGAAGCTCAGAAACTAGAGGAACCTTGGACAGAGCCGACCATCCCCAAGAAATATGCTTGCTGGAATCCCAAAGACGGGGAGGGCGCGTGGTTGGCAACCAAGGAATCACCGCTTTACTTCGATCGGGCGATTGCAGCAAATCACAAAGAAGTAGTAGTAGTCGAAGGAGTCACGGATGCAGCGGTAGCTCAAGCGCTTGGAGATACCAGAGTTGTAGCTTGCGTGGCAGCTAGTTTATCGGGAGAACAGGTGCAATCGCTGCGGCGATCGGGAATCGAGAGAGCGATTATTTGCCTAGACCCAGATAGCGCTGGGGATAAGGGCATTGAAAGCTGCATCAAATCTTTGTTGCTAGCGGGCATTACACCATTAGTAGCTCCCCGATTGCCAGAGGGTGAAGATGGCGACGGCGACCCGGATAAGTTCATCATTCGATTTGGCATCGATGCTTGGCTAGAGCATACAAGTTTGGAGAAAGCGACTCACGGGTTGAGGTGGAAAGCTCAACAGATTGCTGCACGATCGGGAAACACCGATGCCCACCAACAAGCAGCTTTGGCGGAAGCTACCAAATGGGCTGCACAGTTTAAGGATTCTGTAGCGCTCAACATATTCTATTGGCCCACAATTGGCGAAGCCTTGGGAAGTTCACCGCCTTCTTGGTTGGTAGAGTTTGGCAAGGAATTTAGTAACTCGATCGCTCCCCAGAATGAAGGTAACTCCGAATCTTCGGAAATCCGGCGGTGTCCCGAACGCAAGCGGGATAAGTTTTATCAAAACCTCTGCGAAAAGTTTGGTTTGGACTTCAATCACTACACCAGGGGACGCACTTTCGACGATTTTGCAGCTAGGAAAGTGTTTGGCTCGGATTACAAAGCCATAAACAGCGCTATGTACCAATACACAGGTAGCGGATGGTGGCAACGACAAGACGAGAAGCGATGCGAACACATGATTGCCGTTTCTAGCGAAAAGGTGTTCAAGCTCAGGCAAATTAACAAGTGGGAATGGGAGGAAACATTTCCCTTTTCTAGTGAAAGCTGCGCTAACTCCGCTCTCAAATACGCCATGAAGCGACTTTACTTAGAACCTCCACCGAACAGGCACTTTAGAGCTTTCTCGAACTGCACCGTGGATATGAGAACCGGGGAAATGCTGCCCCACGATCGCAGTTACTATTTGACATCGGCGATCGATTCCGAGTACGTCCCCAACCGCCCTTGCCCCGAAGTTTTCCTTAACTTCATCATCTCCGCATTCGGAGAAGACCAACTGGATGCAGTGAGGGCGTACACTTCCATGCTGCTAGACCCCACCGCACCCCAGGGCAAATTCGTACACATCATCGGGCCTTCGGGTTCGGGTAAGGGAACATTAATCAGACTCTGGGGAGAAATCTTCGGTTTGGAGGATTCCCATTCCGGTGATTTCTCTGAACTGGCAAATCCCGAATCGCGACACCAACACCTGACCGGCAAATCGCTCTACACCATCCCCGACACCGGGGGCTACATCACCGGGATTCGACCATTTTATGAATTAGTGGATAACGGCAAACTTTCGGGTCGGAGCCTCTATTCATCCTGTGGGTACACCAAAGAATGGAACTGCCGCTTTGTCGCAGCATCGGTAGACCATCTCCAAATCGAGAACGCCGGTGATGGTTGGGATAGGCGGTGTCTGCCACTGTTGTCTAAAGGCAGACAAGGATTAGAAGACCCCTATTTGCGCCACAAACTCTCTGCTGCCAAGGCTGATATCGTATCCTGGGCTATGGCAATGCCCCGAGAAGAACGCGATGCCCTGCTGCTGCAACCTTCCAAAAACAGCCGCATCCGCCTTGCCAAACTTGATGCCGCTACCTACGGCGACCCGGTACGCAGCTTTGTTGACCTGTGTTTGCGACCTTCTGAATCAGCTTCATCCATCCAAAACCACGAACTCCACAGTTGGTTCATCGCTTACTGCAAAGCGCACGGCTACTCGGATAACCGGGGTATGAGCAAGTTTACCTCCCACCTCAAAACCGTAATCCCCCAAAACCATCTACCCCGACACCGCCAAGATGGTGAGTTAGTTTCTGCAACCTGGACTCATATAACTCTCTTACCCAGCGTCATGGTTGATGTTTCCGAAGCTGCGGAAACTTCCAACGGCTACCAAGGTACACCCAACCAACACTCCGAATCTGAGTGGCGGTGTGCTAAATTCCGCTGTGTTGAAGGTGGCTTACTTGCTTTTGAGGAATTCTGGAGTGATCAGGCTTCTTTGGGGGGTATTACCCCTGATTCTGCCCCGATCGCCTTTAACAGTTTGGGGGGTAACACCATTCATTCTGCCCTGATCGCTCAAAATACAACGGAAAATCAAGGGTTGAACGGCAATCAACCAAACGATCAGGGCATAACGGGGGGTCAGACCCTACAATCTGCCCTGATCACCTTAAAGACAACGGAAAAGCAAGGGTTTGAGGGTAGTGATCAGGGCGATCAGGGTGATCAGGGTACTACTATCCCAAAAAATGAAGGGGTGGGGGTGGTTCCTAGTCAACAAACTACCCCCCCCTATAAAACAGAGGAGTTGTTCGATCGCACCCTGATCACCCCGGTCGATTCGGTTGATATTGATGGAATCCATACAGAACAAGGAAATGAGGGAATAAGTAAAGCCGATCAGGGTACTTCGAGCAGCCCTGATCACCCTGATCACCCTGATCACCCTGATCACCCCGATAGATTGGAGCGAATTGGTGAGTGGGTAATTCAACTCTCGGAAGTAGCGCAGCAGCAAGGTATTCGTTACGAAGCGGTGAAGGAACTGGGAGTGCCGGAATCTTTGCGCCAACAAGTATTCAGTGCTTTGTCTCCCGAAGTGAAGGAGCGACTCACAGAGTTGAGGGGAGAATTTGAGAGGCGGATTCCTCAAGATGTGGCGAGGTGGCGAGGCATCATCGAAACTTGGTCGGCTGAGGTTGGGGAAGACACTCTTAACGCTCAGTGGCAGCAATTCGATCTGTGGAGTCAGTGTTTGTCGGGCATCGGGGATTGCGTGGAAAGAATCGTAGCATCGGGGTTATTCGACAACGCTGCATCCAAATATGCCCAAGCGATTGAGGGGACAGTGGAAGCACAACCTCTAGGAGTTGAGACAAACACCGAGTCACCCATTGCACCAAAACAACTCGATTTACTTCCAGACTTCATCAAACCAGAGCCTAGTGCTGACACTGACAATCGATTCTCACCAGATAACGAGAATTGGTTCTGACTTGGTTGAATTGTCCATCAGTTTTAGCAGGAATATGAGAATCAATAAAACTCATATTTAACTGCTATTGCCCAACCTGAAAAAATAGTAATAATGAGGAATTTAGATGAGTTTTACTTAATTCGATAATTCTAAATTGATGGTTCTCGTTGCTCAAAATTAATCATTGATTTCTGAGAATCAAAGATATGGCTTTTTTCAAAAAAGTAAGGTACTAATTTTGACCTGAATAGCTTGATGGCTAAGCTTTTCGGCATACTTCATTTATCTAAAAATCAAAGATATGGAGAAAGAAAAATGATGCAATCGCCCTGTATTTAGGAGTAAAAAATAGTGATTAAAATATTCAATAAACCCTTGCAAAACTCTGCATTAATGTTGTAAAATTAATACATACAACATTAAAATAATAGCTACTAATCTTAGTAAAAAAGATAGTAACTAAGGACGCAGATGAATTGTAGTTGAGGTTTAGATTACGCTGCAATGGGCTGACTAGCGGATGGAGAGTGCATCAAAGAAAGCCTAAGCACATCTTACATTTTGAAAGCTAGCAGCGTAACAAACGATTTACGGGCGTGTTGGACGGCAAAAGTCTATCCAACAGTCAAGCAAAATTCATTAGTCCTTTGTTTTTGTGATTGACACGCAATCTGTTCGTCAAAAATTCCAGAAAAAGAAGGCGAACGGTTGAGAAACTTATTGCATTAGGAGACAATAATGGCAAAATTATCGACAACATTTACCACGCTTGACTTACAAGGATTTGACATCGACAAGAATCAGACAGCAATCAACCGAGAGATGCTTGATGTCGCTTGTGCGGTGCTTCAAAAAAACAGACTAGGGATTGTGAGTCGATCGGTACAATCGGCGCTCAAGCATATCTACGGCATTGGCGGTAGCACTGATGTTATCTGCCAGTTACTCAAAGAGTGGCGATCGGAAAACCTAGCGTCGCTCAAACAGGGACGCAGTGAGAAAGATTTAGCTTCAGTAATTCTTGAGGCAAGTAACGACGGTTTGCTTGAAGAGTCAGATATACCTGAAGAATATTTGGCAGTGATGCGTCAAATGGCGATCGCAGGTTTTCAGTTCGCTTACCAAAAAGCTGATACCAGTGTTTCGGGCGATCGCATGAAATGCTTGAGCCAAGAAAATAATGCGATGCAGCAGCAACTCAAGGATTTTCCTCTGTTGCAGACAGAGTTGAGCTTTTACAAGTCTGAGTACGAGCGCCAACGCAACGAACTCAAGGAAGCTTATTTGAATCTGAATAAACAACAGTTAGCGGATTCTGATACTTTCAGGCAACAACTGGAAACCTTGGGTGCAGAACGTAATGATTTACAGACATCGCTATTGGTTGCCCAAGGAAGGTTAGCAGAACTGGCAGAGATGGAAGTGAAAGAGCGTGAACGGACTTTAGAGTTAGCTCGCATCAACGGTCAAGTTGAACAAAAGCAGTCCGAGATTAGCGAATTGCACGGTGAGATTAAATCACTGCAAACGGTGGTTGGAGCTAAAAGTGCGATCGAATCACAATTACTGACTTTGAAATCTCAACTCAAGGAAGCCAACGAAACAATAACTCGCTTGCAATCCCAACAAAAGTCTACATCCGCTCTCGAAGTTGATGTAGATGTTGAAGGTTTACAAGCAGCTAATGAGAGTTTGGCTGCTGAAGTCAGCAATTTGCAGGCTCAGTTGCAAGAGTTTCAGTCAACCTCTGCCAAGAAAAACAAAGCAGTAGCGAATAGCAAATAATTGTTCTGCTACTCAAAAGCAAAACGTAAATCTTGCTTCTGAGTAGCGCTTTTAGTTCTTTGATACTTGTCAAGGTGTGAAAAATGAATAGCATTAAGAAAGAATTGGAGTTAATGTTGACTGCGCGATACCCGTTGCTATATGTGGTGAGTGCAGAAGAAGAAGTAGCGGAGGAAGCGCTACTAGAGGTGGCACAGGTTCGGAAATCACAGATTTATTTCTGGGATATTTCCCGTGGTTGGTCTGACAAAGAAGGTGCGGATAAAGGAAATCCGATGGCAGCCTTGGCTCGTGTTGGCAAAGCGTCTGTGGATGTGGGGAGTATTTTTGTACTCAAAGATGTAGCAACTCTCATAGCGCCAGGAGCTAATGGGCAGATAGCAGCAGGACAGTTACCGATCGTCCGTGAGATTAAGAATTTGGCAAGGGAGATGGCGCGCGATCGCCGATGTTTGGTTTTGATGTCAGAACAGTTGCGGTTGCCGATCGAACTACGGGAAGAAACAACGGTCGTAGATTTCAGTTTGCCGAGCATCGAGGAGATATCTGCTCAGGTAAATTTGCTTGTGGGCAACAAACTAAAACTGGCAGATTTAGACAAAGAACAATTACTGAAAGCCTGTCAGGGTTTGACTCGATGTCGCATAGCCAGGGTATTGGCAAAGTGTCTAGCGCGTAATGGGAAAGTTGATGAAAGTGCGATCGCTCTCATCATCGAGGAGAAGCGCCAGACTATCCGCGAGACAGGGATTCTTGAATTTATTCCCGTGCAAGTAGGTCTGGAATCTGTGGGTGGTTTGGAGAATCTGAAGAAATGGGTGAGAGTGCGATCGAACTCATTTACCGACGCTGCCCGTGAGTACGGATTGCCCGCTCCCAAAGGTTTGCTGTTGGCTGGGATTCAAGGTACTGGGAAATCTCTATCAGCCAAGACTATCGCTGCTGAATGGCGGTTGCCGTTGCTCAGATTGGATGTAGGAAAGTTATTTGGCGGTATTGTTGGCGAGTCAGAGTCGCGGATTCGACAGGTTATTGGATTGGCAGAAGCGATCGCGCCGTGCGTTTTGTGGATTGATGAAGCAGACAAAGCATTTGGTAATATCACCAGTGACAGTGATGGCGACTCTGGCACATCTCGGCGGGTATTCGGTAGTTTGATTACTTGGATGCAGGAAAAGACAGTACCAGTGTTTGTAGTGATGACTGCGAACAACGTTGAGATTTTGCCAGCAGAACTGTTACGCAAAGGAAGGTTGGATCAACTTTTCTTTGTTCATTTGCCAACGCAGTCAGAGCGGGAACAAATTTTCATAGTTCACTTGACACGACTAAGACCCGATCGCTTCTGCTCTTCCAGAAAAGATTTTGACATTGAATTACTGGCTCAAAAAAGTAAGGATTTTTCTGGGGCTGAGATTGAGCAAGTAATTTACGAAGCGATGCAGTTCGCTTTCAGTTGTGGCGAAGAATTCGTTAACGACGATATTCTGGACGCGATCGCCTGTTGCATTCCTCTAGCCAAAATTGCTCAGCCACAAATTGATGCGTTGAAAAGTTGGGCTGTGCGATCGGGTGCTAAATCTGCCAATCTTGAAGAAGTTTTACCAGCTAAATCTGATACCTCGTTTTTATTACAAGTAGACTCTAACTGAGTTTAATGCTTTAAATCGAGGCGAACGCTTAACATTTTGAAATTTACCAAAAGTAATACTGGTAAATTTCAAATGTTTGTTGATACGATTCCCAGCACAATTAATCAAGGATTAAAGAATGGAAAGAGTAATTGATTTGACAAAGCCTCCGATGATAGGAAAGAAATATTTGACCAGATGTGTACAAACTGTTGGCTTTCAGTATGGGAAAACTCACACCCTTCCTGTTATTGGGGAGTTTCATACTGACCAAGAAATTATTGGATTTGCTGACAATCATATTCACATAGACTGGCGATTTGTTAGTCGTCCTGATTGGTCTGATTTTTCCAAGAAAGGGCAGGGTGCAGATTCAGTTTACTCATCAGTTATTTCCCAACAATATGTTGTAGGTGAAATCGAAAAAGTGTTGTTATGTAACAGGGATTTCCCGCCATTTCCTGTGCAAACTCCAGACCATCATATTGCATGGTTCCCTCACCTTGAGAAATACTATTGCACATCATCATCTAAACCCTTTTATGCTGATTCTCAAGAACGTTGTCCACATCGGGGAATCAATTTGAGTTCGATCGCTTGCAATAAACATGGAATCAAAGTTTGTCCGGCTCATGGACTGCAATGGGATTCTAAAGGTAATTTGGTTCCACAAATCTTTTGTGAAACTAATGCTTCGCTTTAAGTTGTGTTGTTATTTAGCTAGGAATTAAGGAGATTAATCAATGAAAATTGAACACATGAAAGCTATAATCGCTGGCGCAGAAGCGAGTTTGAGAACAGTTGCAGATGATGAAAACTTCCAGACAATTTCAAGTAAGATTGATGTTGATTTACAAACTATAATCCAAGGATTGTATGATTTGTATGAGGCGATGGCTACGCCCCGGCTAACGCCTACGATGGTCAAACCTATTCCGAAGTTGAGAAAAAGGTTGACAATATTTTCGATTTACTAGGAACTAAATAATCGCGTTTTGGTGGGTCGCTCCCACCATTCTATGGACTCTCAACCTGGTAACTTTATTCATCCTTTGTCTGTACTTGAAACAATTTCTACAGAACAAGGTGACAAACAAGTCATGAATACTTGGGCATTTGCATCAATGATTTGGTCAACGGCTGTCACAGGCAATGAAAATGCTCTGAAAATAGCTGAAGAATTGTTTGCGAATAAACAGAAACTGGCACAATTTCTACGAGCTTCCAAAGCTGGAAATCAATCTATGACTTTAACAGCAGTCAATATTTTGGCTTTTGCTTTAGATGAAAAGCTTGATGAAACTTTTAACCCCAAACAACCCACATAACAACAATTGAGGTTTAGTTATGCAAAAATACGCAGTTTGTTTCATTTTTTATTCAGTCGGAAACGCCACAGAACATAGTCATATTGTTTGGTTAACAAATAATTCATTAGCCTGGGTAAGAGAGCTAGATGATGCAATGGTTTGGGACGATCGAGCTACAGCCGAAGTTCACATGGAACTTGCCAAAAGTTTGATACATGACAAAACACAAGTTTTTAATGTTGTCGCAATTAACTGGCATGAATGTGACGAATAAGTGAGAAAATGAATGTGTTGTTTCGTTAGCTGCAAACTGAACAACACATTAATTACTTTCTCGATAACTATTGTGGAGATTGACTCATGATACATAATTTTCAAAAAGCAGTTAATCATCGTCGCAATAGAACCTTATTGCTGACTGACTCAAAAAGAAATGCAAACTTATTAGAGTATAGATATGAAGATACAGGAGAAACTATTGTAGTACCTAACATTTGGTATAACCAAACAAATGATATGCAATCAAGTTTTCTTTTATTTCAAGCTGAACAGGCTATAGAAAAAGCTGATGTTTGGTCTAAAACTCCACCTGCAAACACATCCTCTACAACCATTACTGAAACAATTGCTGGTTATATAAAACAAGCAAATGTGCATCAGCAAAATGCACGGTTTCTTCAAATGGGTTGTTCTTTAAGTATTTACAGATGTTAATTCAATGTTTCACTTTGAATTTTGATGTTTTTTCAAATAAATCATGGGCAAGTATAAGACAAAGACCTTCTTAGTGCATCGACTAATTGCTTCTGAGAAATTAGGTCGTGCATTGCGATCGGGCGAAATCATCCATCATATTTCAGGGGATTCTCAAGATAATCATCCAGATAATTTAGAGTTGTGTTCAAGTCGATATGTTCATGCCCAGCATCATCGTAAGCATGAGAAAAAGTTAGAGCCACTAATCGAAATTGATGGTTTGTGGTTCTAACTTTTTTCTAACTTTTTTCTAAAGCAATGCTTTAAATCGTTCGCCTCGATTTAAGGCGAACGCTTTGAACTTTGACCTTTCACACTGGATAAACCCAGAATAACTACTTTGATTATAAAGACGATCGCAATCTCCTACGAAAGGAAATTTAACCTCGAAGATTTTAACAGCATTACTATAGGGTGCACGTTATGGGCTCAAATTGACCCATCTGAGAATGAGGATGCTTGCTTGTCGATTATTCAAGATAAATGCCGAGAAGCGGTTCGATCGGAATATCGAAGAGTCAAGAATGGTTCTGAACCTG
>Ga0209490_10003061_pt1 | contig 15690 bp, 9 predicted proteins | sample MAT06_FD_187209 | JGI IMG/M metagenome (GOLD analysis project Ga0209490, IMG submission 187209) | Freshwater microbial communities from Lake Fryxell liftoff mats and glacier meltwater in Antarctica - MAT-06 (SPAdes) (version 2) | ecosystem: Environmental > Aquatic > Freshwater > Ice > Liftoff...
GCGTGTGAACACAGGGGGGGTGAGACTGGCATTATTCGAAGTCCGCCCTTGACCGACCAACTAACTATATGGTTGGTTGGTCTGATGAAGACCGTCGGTATTTTTGAAGCGAAAACCAAGTTCACCTCGATTTGCGAGCAAGTGGTTCGCACGGGGCAGGCGGTGGTTGTGAGCAAGCGTGGGCGACCGATCGTTCTGGTGGCTCCGATTCCTTCGAGCCTGCAATCCAAACGACCGGACATATTGACCGCCTGGCGAGAATGGACCGAAGCGAAAGGCCGCGAGGAAAAGGAATTTCCTGAAGTTTGGAAATTCCGTGGACGAACAAAACCCAATCCTCTGACCGAATGATCGCACGGTATTTGCTGGACACGTCGGTCTTTTCCCAGCCTTTGCGAAAAAGTCCGGTGCTTAGGGCATTGGAGCGTTGGCGCGATACCGGAGATGCTGCCTGCGGTGTCAGTGCCGTGAGTGTCGCGGAAGTGGAATTTGGCTTGCACTTGGAAGACCGTTTAGAGCGGTGGGAAAAGTATCGCTCACTCGTTGAGGGGCGTCTTGAGGTTGTGCCGACGGACGTTGGTGTCTGGCAGGAATTTGCAAGGCGTAAGGCAAGACAGCAGGTGCTCGGACGAGTTGTGGCCGATTTGGATCTGTTGATCGCCGCTACTGCGGCGCACCACGGACTCATCGTCGCCACCCTAAACAGCAAAGACTTCAGGAGACTGGAGGGAGTCGCTTGGGAGGATTGGTCAGCTTGAGCGCTGCGCACCATGCAAGGACCGATCCCTGACCTTATCCTTGGACCAGAACGCGGACTTCAAGGTCGTTCACTCTTCGAAAATGCGCCTCATCGGCGGAACCTACAAGGACGCCAAAGCCAATGGCGCTGGCTGTCAGGCGGCCATTACTGGAGAGCTTAGAAAAAATGTCGGCGTAATGCTCGGCCACAAGCGGGATGAAACCTTCGATGCCGGTGACTTTCCGGATGGCTTCCAGGCTCGCCAACCGGCGGGCGGCGCGAGAGGCATGCGACGCCAGCCGCACACCGATCAATGCCTCAGCCCAGATGATTGCGGAGCGAACCCAACGGCCTGAGAACATAAAAAGAAAAAAATCTTGCGAGGGTGCGGAAGATGACATACCGTATGAATTATACGGTATTATGCTTACGAAACGACAACAGGAGATTTTGGACTTTGTGCGCGGCTTTATTCGTGAGCGGGCAGTATCGCCGACGTTTGCGGAAATCCAAAGACAATTTGGGTTCTCGTCGCCAGCAACGGTGACGACGCATGTGGATTTGATGGAAAAGAAGGGAGTCTTGCGGCGTGGGGTAGGGCATGGGCGCACGCTGGAGCTAGTGGATGCGGTGGTGCCGCGCCGGATTGTGGATGTGCCGCTATTAGGGGCCATCTCAGCGGGGTTGCCGCTGGAGCAGGAACAACAAAATGATCGCTTCATTGCGGTGGACGCCGATGCGATTGCCTTGCCGCGGAATGCGCGGACCTTCGCGCTGAAGGTGCAGGGCGACTCGATGATCGGGGCGGGAATTTTGGATGGGGACTTTGTGATTTTAGAACATGGGCCAGAGGCACGGCATGGAGATATCGTGGCGGCGGCGATTGATGGGGAAATGACGCTCAAGCGATTGATCCTTAAGGATCGCAAGCCTTTTTTGAAGGCGGAGAACCCGAAATACAAGACGCTCACGCCAGCCTACGAGCTCGTGATCGAGGGTGTCTTTCGTGCATTGATCCGGCTACAGGCGAAAGGAATATGAGGAATATGAAAAATGATTGTGCACTTAGATGCGGATGCTTTTTATGCGAGCGTTGAACAAGCGACGGATCCACGACTGCGGGGAAGACCTGTGGCAGTGGGCGGAGCGAAACGCGGCGTCGTCGCCTCCGCCAGCTACGAGGCCCGAAGACTCGGCATCTTCACGACCATGCCCACCGCGAGAGCCCGAAAAATCTGCCCGAATTTGGTCGTTGTTTCGGGGGACTTCGAAAAATACGAGCGGTTCAGCCGCTTCATGTTCTCCTACCTCTATGACTTCACGCCTTTTGTAGAAGTCGCTTCGATTGATGAGGGATACTTCGACCTGCGGGGAAACCAGAAGAAGTCGCCTCGGGAGATTGCAGACATCCTGCGTCGAGCGATCCGGCAGAGCCTGAAGCTCACGATATCCGAGGGTATCGGGAGCAATAAGCTCGTGAGTGCGGTAGGGTCGAAGCTGAGAAAGCCGGCGTCGTTTATCGAGGTGGCGGCGGGGGAGGAGAGGGCTTTTTTGGCGCCGCTGGAAAATAAGTGGTTGCCGGGAGTAGGGCCCCAGATGGCGCGAACGTTGAATCAGGCGGGCCTATCAAGCATCGGCCAAATCGCGGCGGTGACTCCACAGCAACTCTCGCTCTTTGCGGGAAACGGGGCGCGACAGATGTGGGAATTTGCACAGGGTATTGATCTGCGTCCGGTGGTGATGGAGCCACCGGCAGCGAAGAGCTGGGGTGAGCAGGAAACCTTTGAGCAGGATGTGACGGATGAGCATTTCTTGTTGGCGAAATTGCGAAGCATGGCGGATCGCCTCTTTGCGAAGGTGCGTGGCGAGAGAAAGGCGATCCGCGTGGTGGAAGTGCGGATTCGCACGAATGATTTTGAAGATTCGCGACGAAGTGAAAGTCTGGATGAACCGACGGATCTGGAGACGGATGCCTATGCGAGCCTCGCGCGCCTCTTTCGCAAGGCATGGCAGCGACGGGTCTCACTGAGGTTGGTGGGGGTGACGTTAAGCGGGGTATATCCGTGCATATTCCAATGTGGTCTACCGCTCGTGGATAGTGGCGTAGATCCGGCGCAACATCGGAGGCTGGCACCTGCGCTCGATACCTTGCGCAGTCGCTATGGCAAGCGGGCGGTGATGCGTGGGCATGATCTCTTCCTGCAACACTATGGGGAAAAGGCGAGGGGAGAGGCCAAGAAGGTCGTAAAGCCGTGCAGGAGCGTGCGGCAGGAGTGGGCAGCTTTGAATTTTAAAAGTGGATACTCTTTTCTTGATAGCCTGCTGAGGCCGCAGGATATCGTTCGGATAGCTGCGGAGCGGGGGTGTAGGGCGGTGGCACTGACCGATCCAAATTTGCACGGGGCCGTGGATTTTTTCATCGCGGCAAAGGCGGCGGGAATCCAAGCGATCATTGCTGCGGAAGTCGTGGTCGCGCAGGAGCCGGCTGTCGCTTATGTGCGGGATGCCGAGGGCTACACAAATCTCTGTGCGGTGCTTTCGACGCCACATCGGGTTCTTACCGATTCTCTTCGCCAAGGTCTCATCGTGCGTCCGGCGGGGTGGTTACCAGAAATTCGCTACGCTGACCGCAGTGAAAAACCGCTCTATGGCGTGTTGCAGAGTATCCGGACATTGACGTTGCTGAACGAACGCCATGCGGGCAAGAGAGTCGGCGATTTTCACTTTCCAGCGGAGCAGGATTTCGTGGCGAGTGAGGAGGCTTTGCGGGATTCGGTGAAAATTGCCGAACAATGCACATTTGAGTTTGAACTAGGAGGCTTGCGCTTCCCGCACTACAAGCCGAGCGATGGCTCAAGCGCGCACGACTTTTTGAGACGCATCACGCAGGAAGGCTTGCTCCGCCGCTATGCACATAAGCCGACATCGCTTGCACGAGCACAGGCTCAGATCGCGGAGGAACTTACGATCATTGCGGAGGTCGGGTATGAGGAATATTTCCTTCTGGTCTGGGATCTCCTGCAAGATTGCCGGGAGCGGGGCATCGAGTGGATCACACGAGGCAGTGCGGCGGATAGCTTGGTTTGTTACTGCTTGGGAATATCGGATGTGTGCCCGCTACGGTTTGAACTTTATTTCCAGCGCTTTCTCAATCGTGAACGCATGGCACTGCATAAGTTGCCAGATGTAGATATGGATTTCGCACACGATCGGAAGGACGATGTGGTGGATTTGATTTTTGAAAAATACGGTTCCCATGCCGCAGTCGTCGGTGGTTTTCAGACCTTCCAAGGGCGGAGTGCCTTTGCGGATATTGCAAAAGTGATGGGCGTGTCGGAATACCAAATCCGGCGAATGACAGAATTTCTCCCACAGACGTCGGCTCGGGGACTTCCAGAAAAAGTCGAAGCGAGCCAAGAATGTCGCGGGCTCGATTTTACGGAAGATCCCTACGCGACAGCCTTGCGATTGGCGGAGAAGTTGGATGGGTTCCCACGCCATGCCAAGATGCACCCATGCGGAGTTGTCTTATCCCGCGTGCCGATCACGCACCTCACTCCGGTCTTTGAATCTGCGAAGGGATATCCGACCACACACTTAGACATGGAACAAGTCGAGGCGATCGGACTCGTAAAAATGGACATCCTCGCGCAAGGCGGCCTTGCGGTGATGCGCGATACCAAGCAACTCCTTGCGGCGAAAGGTATCTCGGTGAATCTGAAATCTCTCGAACCGTGGGCCGACGCCGCAGTGTGGAAAATGATCGCCCGTGGGCAGGCCCGCGGAGTTCACCACATCGAGAGTCCGGCCATGACGACGCTAGAACGCATGGTGAATGTGAGGACGATTGATGACTTGATTGCGATTGTTTCCGTGATTCGACCTGGAGCAGCCAATAGCATGAAGAAGGAACAATTTGCGAATCGCGCGCAGGGACTCGAACCCAGCACATACCTGCATCCCAGCTTGGAACCCATACTACGAACGACATATGGCATCGTGGCTTATGAAGAACACATCCTGCAAATCTGCGAAGCCTTCGCGGGCTTACCAAGCGGGCGGGCAGATGTCTTGCGCCGAGCTCTCAGCAAATCACGAATGGATACGATCAAGGCAATCCAAGCAGAATTTGTGGCCGCCGCCGTCGCTCGTGGGCGCACGGCGGAGGAAATCGAGCGCGTGTGGGAACTCGTGTCAGGATTTCAGGGCTATGCCTTCTGCCGGGCGCACTCGACGGCCTATGGGATAGAGGCCTACGAAGCGGCATGGCTGAAGCACTACCATCCGGCAGAGTTTTTGGCCTGTGTGCTGGAGCACGGGAAAGGATTTTACTCCAAGCTCGTTTATAGCATCGAGTGCCGCCGACTGGGTATCGGGTTCTTGCCGCCGGCCGTGACCTCTCCGCACGTGGCCTTTCAGCCCGAGCAAGGGGCTATCCGCGTGCCGCTCCACCAAATCAAAGGTCTGAGTCACGGGCTGCTAGAGCGATGGGAAAATGGGCATCCCTTTGTCTCACTGCGAGATTTTACCATGCGGACGAAGCCATCGTCGGACGAAATGAATGCCCTCCTGCGTGTGGGAGCTTTAGATTGTTTCGGGGCAAGCCGCGCAGAGCAGTTTTGGGAATACCGACAACTTGCCCAATGGCCGTGCGACGGCGAGCAACTCCTGCTCGGTGCGGAGAAGGCTATACTGCCAAGCTGTGAGCTCGCGGAACCCTCTTTTCATGACCACCTCGAAGCAGAAATGGAACTCCTAGGATTTCCTGTTTCAGGACATCCGCTCGACCTCTATGACCATGTCGCATGGGAGACGTATTGTGAGATCAGTGGGCTCGCGGCCTTTCACGGAGAGCGTGTGACAATTGCAGGGTTGATTATTGAAGACCGCCTGCACCACCAAGCGGATGGACGTCCCATGAAATTTGTATCGCTCTGTGATCGCACCGGCACGCTGGAGTGCGAACTCTTCGCGAGTGCCTATCGGCGCTTTGGTTCGGAAACCATTCGCTATCCAGTGGTCGAAATCACAGGGCGCGTCATGCCTCTGACAAATGGGAATGGCCAAACACTACAAGTCGAAACAGTAAAGAAGGCACGGAGACGATGGAGCTAGCAAGTTCCCTTGATGCGGTTGTGAACACGCTTGGGGGCTAGGTAAGGCGCGCGAGTTCGCCAATCAATTGCGGCCCTCGATAAACAAAGCCGGTGTAAATCTGAACGAGGCACGCTCCAGCAGCAAGTTTCTCGGCCCCGTCTTCAGCGGACATGATCCCCCCCGAGGCAATGATGGGAAGATCGCATGTCGTCCGCAGGAGGCACACGACCTCCGTCGCACGCGCTCGGAGCGGACTTCCGCTAAGACCTCCAAGCTCATCGGCAGCGTGGGCCACAGCGGAATGATCGAGTGTCGTATTGGTTGCGATCACGCCATCCAGCGAATTTTTCTGTGCAAGGACGGCCATCTCTTGCACGGCGTCGTCGGACAAGTCGGGTGCGATCTTTACGAGCAGCGGCCGGGTGGCATCAATGTTTCGCAGGGCCTCGACGATTCGCAGCAACGACTCAGGATCCTGCAAAGTGCGGAGGCCGGGAGTATTTGGGGAACTTACGTTGATCACGAAATAGTCGCCGAAGGCCAAGAGATGCCGGTAGCTCGCGGCGTAGTCGCCAGCAGCGTCGGCGAGTGGTGTGATCTTGGATTTTCCGAGGTTGATTCCGACGGGGATTTTCGGCCAGCGTCCAGTGCTTCTCAAAGTGGCAAGCCGGGCGGCGATAGCAATAGCCCCCTCGTTGTTAAACCCCATGCGATTGATGAGCGCCGACTGATCGGGATAGCGGAAGCACCTCGGTTTCTCGTTGCCGGGTTGTGGATGCGCGGTAACAGTCCCGACTTCGACAAAGCCAAAGCCCAGAGCCTCCCACGCCGGAAGGGCAATCGCATTTTTATCCATCCCAGCAGCGAGGCCGACACGATTTGGAAATGTGAGACCGAAGGCACGTGTGGGTGAGACGCGAGGTTGAGAAAAACTGAACTGCAGAACCGCAGGTGGCACAAGGCGCAGGGCACCCATCGCCACATGGTGGGCCTTCTCTGCATCGAGGCAGAACAGGGCAGGCCGAATGATGTGGCGATAGAAATTCATTTCCCGATGCAGAACTTTGAGAAAATTTCTCCCAAGATTTCTTCCGTATTGGTAGCACCGATGATTTGTCCAACGGCATCAAGTGCCTCGCGAACTTCCAGCGCGATCAATTCCGCAGCTTCCGATCCGGCGATAAGAGCGTCCGCTTCGACCAACGCCGCGAGTGCTTTCTCAAGCAATACGTGGTGCCGGGCATTAACGGCCACGAGGCTCGGGGCGGTGGTGAGGTGAGCCGTCGAAGTGCGAGCGAGGAGTTCGCCAACAAGGTTGTCTAGACCCGTTCCATCGCGGGCGCAGATCGCGATCGCGCCATCTGGCGTGGGTGTTCCCATCGGCACGAGGTCATATTTGTTAGCGATGAGGATTTGATTTTCTCGCGAGATGCCTGGGAGTGGCATGGGTGAGTGACCAGCCGATATATCCACCACATGGAGGACAAGATCCGCTTTATCCAACGCCGCTTGCGCCCGCTCGACGCCCGCCCGCTCGACAGGATCTTCCGACTCTCGAAGACCAGCGGTGTCCGTAAATCGAAAGAGAATTCCACGCAGGCAAATGGATTCTTCGATCGTATCGCGTGTGGTGCCAGGAACTGGACTCACGATGGCGCGATCCATGCCGAGGAGGCAATTGAGCAAGCTGGATTTCCCAGCATTTGGCTTCCCCGCGATCGCAACCCGCACGCCTTCTCGCAAAAGTCGTCCTTCTCCAGCAGTCGCGAGCAGTCGCACGATCTGCGATTGACACTGTGCCAACTGCGCTCGGAGTTCTGCCCCCACAGCAGGGCTAATTCCTTCCTCTGGAAAATCAATCCACGCCTCTATGTGGGCGAGAGCCGCAAGGATGTCTACACGCAGTTCTGACACTGCATGTCCTAGGCGCCCCTGCAACTGCTCAGCGGCAGCGCGAAGAGCAAGTGGCGTTCTCGCCCGAATGAGATCCATCACCGCTTCTGCGCGAGTAAGGTCGAGCTTGCCGTTGAGAAAGGCACGATGCGTGAACTCGCCAGGCTCAGCAGCGCGGGCTCCCGCACGAAGGACGATCTCAAGGATGTGAGCGGCGAGGAAAATACCACCGTGACAAGAAATCTCCACCATGTCTTCGCCGGTATAGCTCGATGGATTCAAAAACGTTGTCGCTAGGACTTCATCAACCACATTTTCACCAAAAACAATCTGACCGAAAGTCGCCACTCGTGGCACAAGGTTCCCGCCTTTGGATCGTCGGAAAACGTGATCAAGGATGCGGCTGGAATCCGGCCCCGATATGCGTAGAACAGCGAGTCCTCCCTCCCCTACCGGCGTGGAAATCGCTGCAATGGTATCGCCCGTGATCATGCCAAACCCAACTCAGCCTGAAGAAGGCGCAGCTCCGTCACGAAGCGGCGGTTTTGCTCCATGGTGCCGACAGATACGCGAATCCAATCCGGCATTTTGTAGCTCCGCATGGCACGGACAATGATACCACGTCGCAGGAGGGCTTGAAAAATGGCATCACCATCGCCCACGCGCACGAGCACAAAGTTTGCCTGACTCGGAACAAATTCTAGCGACATCTGGGCAAACTCGGCTTCGAGATAAGCGCGTCCCTCGCGCGTGAGATCCCGCGTGCGCTGCATGTGATCTTCGTCATCGAGTCCCGCAAGGGCACCGGCTTGAGCGATGCCATTGGCGTTAAAAGGCTGGCGAGTTTTTTGAAGCACGCTGGCAATTTCTACCGGCGCGATGCCATATCCAATTCGCAGATTTGCAAGGCCTTGAATCTTGGAAAATGTTCGCATTACGATGACATTGCGTCCCTCACGCACAAATTTCAGTACGTCGGGTGCGTCGTCTAAAAATTCAAAATACGCCTCATCAAAGATAACCAAGACATGAGCGGGAACGGACGCCATGAAGGCATCAATTTCCTTCTGCCCAACCATGGTTCCCGTGGGATTATTGGGATTTGCAATAAATACCTGACGCGTTCGCGGCGTAATCGCTGCGAGCATGGCTGGCAAGTCGTGCGTGAAATTTGGGTCTGGCACCTCGATTGTGGTGGCCCCGAAGAGCTGAGCCATGAGGGTATAGACGGCAAATGCGTGTTTGGCTGTCACGACTTCGTCGCCAGCCCGCAAGAAAGCATGGCCGACGAACTCGATGATTTCGTTAGAACCATTTCCGAGAACCACATTCTCGCGTTCTACGCCAAGTCGCGTCGCAATGGCGTTCCTCAGCGCCCACCCCCCACCATCCGGGTAAAAATGCGCGCGTTCCAGCGTCTCACGCATGGCCGTCAAAGCCTTCGGCGAAGGCCCAAGCGGATTTTCATTTGACGCCAGCTTAATGACATCTCTCGCTTCAAGGCCCATCTCGCGAGCAAGTTCCTCGACGGGTTTTCCCGGCTCATAAGAAACAAGGCGGCGAATATTGGCGTGTGCGGATTCTGCGAGACGAGAGCTATCAGTCATGTTCTGACGCCTAATAAACACGCAAAAGCTCTCAGTGAAAACTGGAATTGCAGTGGTGCGCGACTTATGCGGACCGCCAATCCACCCAACCATAATCAAGAGCTGCCGCAGGAAAAGAGCCAAATAAGATCATCGGAGAGGGCGCTGGGTGTGATCTTTCGACTCAGACTCGTCGTTGTTTGACGCCGTTATAATCCGGGGAAACGCCAATTGTGCGGGTTCCCAATAATCGGAAATTCGCCCCGCGGTGAAAATCCTGAAAGCTTTTTGCACGCGCGCGGCCAGTTTGTTACGAATCATAAGGTTCTGGAATCCGATAATAGCAAAACCGCAAGGCAGACTCCCCAAAAGGGCTGGCCGCGTTGTAAAACGTGGCTGAAGCGCCTAGGGGTTGCGACCCTACTACTCGTGCTTTTGCTAGTCATATTTCACCGGCCGCTCATTTTCGAAGGAACGCGTTATTTCGTGGTTCGGGCTGCCAAGCAGCAAAACCTCGAGATCAATTATAACATGAGCGGATCCATTTTCACGACGCTATCGGTGAGAGATTTGCGCGCGAAGCCGATCGAGCCTGGGCCGATCGAGCGATTGGAGATCGGCGAGATCAATCTGCAGTATAGCTTGTGGGATCTCATACGGGACGGATTTCCCGCTTTTCTGCAACTCGTGGAGCTGAAGGATGTTTTTGTTGAGATTGCTCCCGGCGACCCGCTCCCACCCGAAAAGGAAGCCGAGCGGCAGGCCTTCAAGTTTCCAGCGCTGCTTCCCAAAGTTTTCAACTTAGAAAATGTCAACCTCAGGGTGCGAGTTCCCACAGGCGATACGATCATTGAGGGGCTCTATTTCAGCCTGCTTCCGCAAGATTCTGGCGTGCTTAAGGTCACAACCTTAGACATTCCTAGCGTCCGCCGATGGACTGATATCGAGGCTAAAACAACGTTCCGAGATCGGAACTTCATGCTGACGGATCTCGTGATCGGGGATGAGATCGCGCTCCGACAATTTCAACTCGATATGTCGCAACTCGAAAAAAGCGAACTCGGCGTTGCGCTCGTCGGCACGTTCTTTGACGCGTCGCTTAGTCTCACCGCACACGTCACGGATCTCAATGTTACCAACGAACTTTCGGTTTCGATGGAGCTCAATGGCCTCGTGCTTGAGCAGGTTTGGGACTACATCAACCTGAAAGTTCCCGTCGTCGGTAAGTTGGATAGCCTCAGGGTTGATTTTGCCGGAACTCCAGAAACGCCCGCAGACTGGAAGGCAACCATCATTGGGCGGGCTAGCGCTTTCCGATTCCAAGATCAACCGATTGGCGACATCAGCCTCGACACGAACACCAGTGGCGGCCTCGCGAAAATCGCTTTGCTCGTTGAAGCCAAAGGTGCGAACTCACTGGCTCTCCGGGCGGAAGCCGGGCTCCCCGCGAATTGGGATAACTTCATGAAAGCGACGACGCGCGGCAGCATCGAGCTCCTTGTGCCGGAGACGGAACTGCTGCCACTGCCCAAACCGATCGTTGGTGACGTCGCCGTGAAGATTGATTTTGAAACAAACGACGGCCATCTAAAATCCCAAGCGGTGTTGAAGTCCGAGTCGTTATCTATCCCCGACGCAACGCTCACAGACACCCATTTCACGCTGCATGTGGAGAAAGATCTCACCAAGATGCAGAAGAAAGATGTCCCTATTTTTGAAGGGCTCGCGACTCGCTTAGAAGGTGGGATCGGTATTGTGAAGGTTCAAAGTTATGCTGCCGACACTCTGCGCATTGCCTTGGGCACTCGCGACGCAGAGGTGGCGGTTGAGGAGATCGCCGTGGGCAACGGGGAGAACTCTGCGCGGGTCTCCGCAAGCTATGTCATGCCGGCAGATATGAAATCGTGGGATAAACAACCACTCGCCACGGAACTCACCGTTCGCGTTCCCGATCTGTCGGCATTTCTCGAGGCGGACTCCAAGGGTGATCTCGGTGGGAAACTCGATGTTGATGGCGTGTTATCGTCTAAAGGCGGCGCGATAACCGGTGCGTTCAAAGTTAACGGCGCTGACATCCGGCTAAATGGCTTGCCGGTGCGTTCGGCGAATGCGGACGTTGCGATTGGTGAGAATGTGGTTCGCATCCCGCAAGTCGCCATTGTTTTTGATGACGCTAACCGCATCACCGGATCCGGCGATGCAGTCATCGGCAAAAACATCACCTACTCGGGCAAGTTGGACGTTCAGCTCGCGGATCTCGCCCTGTTTCAACCGCTCTTCGGTGCTACGCCGGATTCGCCCGCGCTCGCCGGCAGTTTGTCGGTCCTATGGTCGGGGAGCGGCGATACCGGGACTCCCGAGCATGTCGGCACGGCGAATCTCAGTTTGGTCGGCGCCAGTTTCGGAAAGCACGAAAATCTCGCTGCCAGCTTCAACGCATCGTATTCCCCAGAGAACATCAACATCCCAGATTGGTTTGTGACGTCCGATTACGGGACTGCCGCCTTTTCGCTTTTCTGGAAGGACAACCGGCTGAGCGTCACCAATCTGGCGGTTCGACAACACACACTCACGCTGCTGGAAGGTGAAATAAACGTCCCCCTCTACCTTGCGGAGTTCAAGCAAATAGATCGCCTCATACCGCCTAACGAGCCGCTGCACGTCGCGCTCCGCACGAGGAAGCTCTCCGTCGCCGCGCTCATGCGTCATCTCGGAGAAGACAAACCGCCAGTTGCAGCCACGATTGATTTGGACGCGACTGCACATGGGACGATCGAGTCGCTGAGTGCCTCCGCGGACTTCAAAGCGTCGGGCGTGCAGTCGCGCGACGCGGATCAATTTGCTCCGGCGGAAATTGCCGTTCGCTTAGACCTGAAGGAAAATCGCTTGGCGATTAATGGAAGTGTTCGCCAGGCGTTGATCCAGCCGCTCCAGATCACAGGAAATCTCCCGCTCGACGTCGCTGGCATTCTTGCACGCGGGAACTTTGACACCTCCACACCGCTGGACCTGCGAATCCGAATGCCGAGGTCGCCTCTGGAGTTTTTGTCCACTATTGTTCCAGATATTCGACGCAGCCCGGGCACTGCCGAAATAGACGTGCGCGTGGGCGGAACGGTCGCATCGCCGAGCTTCGGCGGCAAGGTGATAGCGAACATCTCGGCGCTCCGTTTCGCCGACCCCAGCCTGCCCCCGATTAACGCGATGGAGATGAATATCGGCTTTGCTGGCAAGCGGATCACGATCAATCGCTTTGTCGGGATGCTTGGGGGGGGGTCCATCGCAGCCTCGGGTAGTGTTGACCTCTCGGACTCCAAGAAGCCGATTCTGAATCTCCAACTTGGCAGCAACAACGCACTCTTGCTTCAAAACGACGACATGACGGCACGGGTCTCCAGCAAGGTGACCCTACGCGGCCCTCTAGACACGGTGAACGTCTCAGGAAACGTCTGGATCACGCGTGGACGGTTTTTTCGTGAAATAGACATCCTGCCGATTGGACTTCCGGGACGCCCGGCACCGCAACCACCATCCGAGCCGATGTTGATCAGTTTCCCAAAGCCGCCTTTGCGCGGTTGGACATTTGATGTGGGGATCCGCACGTCGGATCCATTTTTGGTCCAGAGCAACTTGGCTGAAGGGCGTATTTTTGTGGACTTGCGGCTGGCTGGGAATGGTCTCCGACCCTATTTGGAGGGGACCGTGAATATCGAAAAGCTCACCACGTCGCTTCCATTTAGTAGTCTGAAAATCGAGGATGGGCAGATTTTTTTCCGTCAGGAGGATCCCTTTGTGCCGCAACTGAGCCTGCGCGGGACATCCGCGATTCGTGCTTACGAAGTGAATGTCAATATCACGGGGTCTGCTTTTGCGCCGGAGGCGGTTTTTACGAGCAATCCACCCCTGCCGCAATCAGAAGTCGTTGCGCTCATTGCCACAGGAATGACCACCGCCGAATTGTCCCGGGATCCCAACGCGATTGCCGGAAGGGCTGCGATCTTAATCTTTCAACGGCTCTACAACAGAGTTTTCCGCCGAAATCGCGCGCCTGTGCAGGACGAGTCGCTATTGAGCCGCATTCAGTTCGACGTAGGCACCGTTGATCCAAAGACTGGCAAGCAGGCCACCACAATTGGGATCCCGCTCACCCGCCAAATCACTTTGGTCGGCGGCGTGGATGTCGGCGGCAACTTCCGCGGACAAGTAAAATACCTCATACGATTTCGATGAAACGCTGCCTTCTACTCCTCTTGTGTGCGAGCGTAGTTTTTGCGCAGACGGATGCGCCGCCTGAGCTAGACCAACCATTTGCGCCCGAAAGCATGCCGCCTGTCGAAGTACCAATCACCGATCTGCATGGGAAGTTGCTGCTCGTTTTCGAGGGCAACTTGAAGTTCACAGAAGGGCAACTGCGCAAGGAAATCGCCCGGCAGGTCGAGCCGATTGAGCAATTTGGGTTGGATGATGCGAGTGCCTACGATGCTGCGTTTTTCGTGGAATCTTTCTATCGAAGACGAGGGTATTCGCAAGTCGTGGTTATCCCGCAAATCGTTGGTGCATGGACGCTCTCGCTCACCATTAACGAGGGGACGCTGACTCGTTTTGGGACAATTTCGATCGTCGGAAATGAAGCGTTCGATAGCAAAACCTTTTCGGATTATCTGCTAGGGCCGGTCCGTGAGAACCACCCTCGGATCCGCGTGGACAGTGACCTTCCATTTGTCGAGGCCGACCTTGAGGCTGGTGTGGATTTGGTGCGCCGTCTTTACGCATCGGGAGGGTATCTCAACGCCGAGGTCGAGCGACCAGAGATTTCTTTCCGCGACGATAACACCGCAGCCGATATCGAGCTCGTAGTCCACGAAGGAATGGCCTATCGCTTTGGTTCGATCCAGCTCGCCGGGGAGATTGTTTTTCCCGAAGAAGAAGTGCTGGATGTGATCGCCAACCTGACTGGGGACGTTTACTCCGATGGTCGTCTGGCCGCGGCGGCGCGGGCGCTCGAAGATTTCTACAAGCGGCGAGGGTATTTTCAGGTTGCCATTGTGCCGCAAGCCGAGCCGGACATAGCGTATGCTGGCACCGTGCCGACCAAGTTCGCCATCGAGCCTGGGGAAAAGTTTCGCTTTGGTGGCACTACCATAGAGGGCCTCGAGGGCGTTCGACCCTCATTCGTAGAAAAACGAATGCGGCGTCTGCGGGGGCAAGTCTATCATCCTAGCTTAATTGATAAAACGTTTCGCGAATTGATCCAGACCGGACTCTTCCGCACGCTCCGCATCACGCCTGAGGCCATTGCCGGTGACGAAGTTCGCCTTGATCTGGTGGTCGAGGAAGCGCTGCCGAAGGAGTTCGGCGTGGGCATCGGATACGCGAGCTTTTTCGGAGGGATTGTGAGCGCTAGTTATCGGGACTTGAATTTTCTGCGTTCTGGTCGAACGCTTCGGCTGGAAGTGGAAGCGAATCAGCGCGGTTACAGTGGGCTGGTGCAATACAAAGATCCGTGGCTTTTTGATAGCGATTACGAATTGCTTTTGGAGTTGCTTGCAGAGACGTCGGAGCGCAAGGGCTACTCAAAAAACGAGGTGGGTTTTCGCCCAACGCTCCTTCGCGCAATCACCGACAAATGGGAAATCTCCGCATTTCTAAGCGCGCGCCATGTCGTCATGCGAAATATTCTAATCGAGCCCATAAGCCTCGTGGGTCTGTTGGACTACTCGGTGTTCTCAATCGGCATCTCGCAGACGCTCGACTACCGCAACAACATCGCCCTCCCGACCCGTGGATTTATTTTCACGACCACTGCGGAGGTAGCGCCGAGTCACCTCGGTGACGTGGCGTATTTTCGAGTCACTGGAAATTTTACTTGGTATCTGCCAATCACCGCGAAATCCACGCTAGCGCTCGGAGCCCGCGCGGGCGTGACCTCGCCGCTAGGCACCACTGGGCTCCCGATTGACGAGCGGTTTTTTAGCGGCGGAGCGACGACGGTTCGGAGTTTTTCGGAGTTCAGCCTGGGCCCTCGCGACAGCGCAGGATACCCGCTTGGGGGCGAGGCGCGCACGATTTTCAACGCAGAGTATTCGTTTCCGATCTTTGGCGACTTGGTCGGAGCTGTGTTTATAGATGCCGGAAATGTGGTTTCGCGTGCGGCCGATTTTGGGTTCGAAGACATGCGCTATGCCGTCGGCGCAGGCCTTCGCTATAAACTCCCGATTGGGGCGATTCGTCTGGATTACGGCCTCAATCCACGACCACAACAAGGTGAAGCCCAAGGTGCCTTTCACTTCGCGATTGGCGTGGCATTCTGAATGATGGAATGCTTAGCAGGTAGGCCATCAAATCACCCACACAGGCAGGAGCTTTCGCTGAGCA
>Ga0209490_10003062_pt1 | contig 15685 bp, 9 predicted proteins | sample MAT06_FD_187209 | JGI IMG/M metagenome (GOLD analysis project Ga0209490, IMG submission 187209) | Freshwater microbial communities from Lake Fryxell liftoff mats and glacier meltwater in Antarctica - MAT-06 (SPAdes) (version 2) | ecosystem: Environmental > Aquatic > Freshwater > Ice > Liftoff...
ATGTCAGCGACCATCGCGCCGATCAGAGCTGCTACGATCTGCTCGCCAGCGAAGCCCGTCTGGCCAGTTATCTCGCGGTCGCGCAACATCAGGTCGATCATGAACATTGGTTCCGGCTTGGCCGCCTGATCACCGATGCTGGTGATGGGCGGGCCCTGGTGTCGTGGTCGGGTTCGATGTTCGAATATCTGATGCCCGCCTTGGTCATGCCCACTCCCGATCATACCTTGCTTGGCGAAACCTGTCGCGCGGTCATCGCGCGGCAGATCTCCTATGGTCGTGGCCGCGGCGTGCCGTGGGGGGTTTCCGAATCGGGTTATCACCGCACCGATCAGCATTTGACCTATCAATACCGGGCTTTCGGTATTCCCGGCCTGGGCCTGAAGCGCGGCCTGGCCGATGATCTGGTCATCGCACCGTACGCGTCGTTGATGGCCCTGCCCTTCGCCGCCGATGCGGTGTGGGATAATCTGCAGCGCCTGCTCGCCGAAGGAGCGGGCTGCGTCTATGGTCTGGTCGAGGCCATTGATTACACGCCGTCGCGGTTACCGCGCGGTCAGGATCGGGCCATCGTCCAGCAGGTCATGGTCCATCATCAGGGCATGGCGTATCTCGCCCTGGTGCAGGTGCTGGCCAACGCGCCGATGCACGCCCGTTTTCTTGCCGATGCGGAATTGCGTGCGATGGAATTGTTATTGCATGAGCGGCCGCCGGCTCTCGCCGAATTGGCCGAACCGCATGCCAACGAGGCCGCCGCCGCGGCGCAGCCCCCGGTCGCCGACTTGGTCCCGCTGCGGATCATCCGCGACCCGAAGCAGCGCGACGAAGTCACCCTGCTCTCGAACGGGCGCTACCACGTCATGGTTGGCGCGGGCGGCGGCGGCTGGAGCCGCTGGGACAAACTCGCGGTCACCCGTTGGCGTGACGACGCGACCTGCGAAGAACACGGCTGTTTTATTTATCTGCGCGATCAGGTCAGCGACGAACGCTGGTCGGCTGCGTATCAGCCCTTGGCCGAACGCTGTCGCGCCCCCGTCGAAGCGATTTTCACGCAAGCCAAAGCAGAATATCGCCGCTTGGTCGCCGACATGGATTGTCATACCGAAATCGCGGTGTCGCCAGAAGACGACGTCGAGGTCCGTCGGCTGACCCTGCGCAATCAGAGTCCGCGCGAACGGATCATCGAAATAACCACGTACGCCGAGGTCGTCATCGCGGCCCAGGCGGCCGATGAAGCGCACCCCGCCTTCAGCAATCTCTTCGTGCAGACCGAGGCGATTCCGGCACGCGCAGCCCTGCTCGCGACTCGGCGACCTCGCACCGCTGCCGAACGGCCGCCGTTCATGATTCATCAGGCGACGGTGCATGGCGCCACCAGTGACGTGTCGTGGACCACGTCGCGGGTGAAATTCATCGGTCGCGGTCGCAGTTTGGCCGATCCGATCTGCCTGGAGCAGCACGGCCCGCTCGACAAGACTACCGGCGGAGTGATCGATCCGGCCCTGGCCTTGCGTCATGTCGTGCGCATTCCCGCCGAAGGGCGAGTGGTGATCGATATTACCCTCGGCATCGCCGCCACTCGTGAAGGCGCCGATACCTTGGCCGGAAAATATGCCGAGCTGCGCTTCTGCGATCGCGTCTTCGAACTGGCGTGGACGCACGCCCAGGTCGCCCTCCGCCAATTGGGCGCTGACGAACGCACCGCTCAAGATTTCGCCCGTCTCGCGGGAGCCATTGTCCATCCGACGCCAGGTCGCCGGGCGCCGGCGACGGTGTTGATGCGCAATCGCAAAGGCCAGAGTGGCCTGTGGGCATTCGGTATTTCCGGCGATGTTCCGATCGTGCTGGTGCGCATCGATGCCATGGAAGCCCTCGACCTAGTCACCGCCGCGGTACAAGCGCACTCGTGGTGGCGCAGCAAGGGGCTGGTCACCGATCTGGTCATTCTGGTCGACGATCATTCCGTCTATCGCCAAGCTCTGGTCGATGCGGTCACCGGCATCGTCAGCGCGGGGCCGGAGTCGAGTCTGATCGATCGCCCGGGCGGCGTCTTCATTCGGCGTGGTGATCAGATGGGCGACGAGGACCGAATCATGTTCCAGGCCTGGGCCCGAGTGGTGCTCTCTGGTCATGACGGCTCGTTCACCGATCAGATCGAGCGCCGCACGCGTCAGGGTGAGCGCATTCCCAGGCTGGAACCGCGCCGGCAGCCGCCGACCACGATTGAGGCGCCGCTTGCCCGCCGCGATGATTTGGTCTTCCGCAATACCTGGGGCGGATTTACGCGCGATGGCCGCGAATATGTCCTGGTCCTCAAAGCGGGCGAGGCCCCGCCGCAACCGTGGGTGAATGTGATCGCCAATCCCAATTTCGGGGCCGTGGTCACTGAACGCGGCGGTGGCTATACGTGGCTGGAAAACAGCCATGAATTCCGCCTGACCCCGTGGTATAATGACCCGGTGACGGATCGCAGTGGCGAGGCCTTTTATTTGCGCGATGAAAGCAACGGTCGCGTGTGGTCACCCACCCCAGGCCCGGCGGGTCGCCACGGCAATTATGTCGTCCGCCACGGTTTTGGGTATAGCGCCTTCGAGCATTTCGAGGATCGCCTCGCCAGTGAATTCTGGACCTTTGTCGCGGTCGACGCGCCGGTGCGGTTCTGGTCGTTGACCCTGCGCAATCATGGCACCGAGCCGCGCCGCATTTCGATCACGGCCTTTGTCGAATGGGTGCTCGGTGAATTCCGCGGCAAGAATGCGCCACATCTGGTCACCGCCCGCGATCAACGCAGCGGCGCCCTGACTGCGCGCAATCCACATCATCCCGATTTCGGTGAACGCATCGCCTTTCTCGACTGTAGCGAACGCGAACGCAGCTGTACCGCAGACCGCAGCGAATTCATCGGTGTCGGTGGGCGTCTGGATCAACCCGCAGCCCTGCGTAATGCCCGCCTGAGCAATCGCAGTGGCGCCGGCTTGGATCCGTGCGCAGCGATGAGCGCGACCATTGACCTCGCGCCGGGGCAGGAACGCCAGGTGACCTTTATCCTCGGCGTGGGCGCCAATGCCGAAGACGTGCAATTACTGATCCAGCGTTTCCGTGGGAACGGCAATGCCCGTCGCGCCCTAGAACAGGTGTGGGCGCACTGGAACCACATTCTCGGCAGCGTGCATGTCGAGACGCCCGAACCCGCCGTCGACTACTTGGTCAACGGCTGGCTGGTGTACCAGGTCTTATCGTGCCGGGTGTGGGCCCGCAGTGGATTTTATCAATCCGGCGGTGCTTATGGCTTCCGCGATCAATTACAGGATGTCATGGCCCTGGTCCATGCCGCTCCGGCGACGGCACGGGCACAAATCGTTCGCGCGTCCGGGCGCCAATTCCGCGAAGGCGATGTGCAGCATTGGTGGCACCCGCCCGCCAATCGCGGCGTGCGCACGCGCTTCAGCGATGATCTGCTGTGGCTGCCACTGACCATCGCCCGCTATGTGACGGCGGTGGATGATCGCACGGTCCTGGATGTCGAAGTGCCCTTCCTGGAAGGCCGCCCCGTCGCCGAGGACGAAGAAGCTTACTACGACCAACCCGCGATCACTGAGGACAAAGCGTCCATTTACGAGCACGCCGCGCGAGCGATTGATCTGGCCTGCACGCGCAACGGTCCGCATGGGTTGCCGTTGATTGGCTGTGGCGACTGGAATGACGGCATGAACTTGGTCGGTGAACACGGCAAAGGCGAAAGCGTCTGGCTGGCCTTCTTTCTATGGGAAGTCATCCGCGTCTATGCCCCCTTTGCCGAGGCCCGTGGCGACCACGCCCGCGCGCAGCGATGGCATACCCACGCCACCGCCATCATGGCCGCGGTCGAACGCGAAGCCTGGGATGGCGAATGGTATCGTCGGGCGTCGATGGACGATGGGCGGTGGCTGGGCTCGGCCGCAGCCGATGAATGCCGCATCGATTCGCTGCCGCAGAGCTGGGCGGTTTTGACCGGTGCTGCCGATCCGGAACGCACCCGCACCGCCATCGCCGCTGTCGACGAGCTTCTCGTCCGTCGCGATGATAAATTGATCCAGCTCTTCGATCCCCCCTTCGACAAGGGCAGCTTCGAGCCCGGCTACATCAAAGGATATCTCCCCGGTGTGCGCGAAAATGGTGGGCAATACACGCATGCTGCGCTATGGACGGTCATGGCCTTTGCGCGCTTGGGCGATGTCGACAAGGCGTGGGAATTATTTGATCTGATCAATCCCGTGCGTCATGCTGACACCCCGGAAAAAGCCGCCGTATACCAAGCCGAGCCGTATGTCATCGCTGCCGATGTCTACGGGGTCGCCCCGCATATCGGTCGCGGGGGTTGGAGCTGGTACACCGGCAGCGCGGGTTGGTGTTATCGCCTGCTGATCGAAGACCTGCTTGGACTACGTCGCGAGGGAGGACATTTGCTGATCACCCCGCTGCTGCGCCCCGAATGGCCGAGTGCCACCCTGCATTATCGCCATCAGGACCGCACCTTTTATCACATCGTGCTGACCCGCAAAGGCGCGGGGTCAGCGGTACTCCGCTTACGCCTGGATGGAATTGAACGCAGCGATGGCCGCATCCCCCTGGCTGCTGACGCCCAGCATCATCGGGTGGAGGTTGATGTGGGCTGATGGAGCGCGCTTTCTCCTGCGCCACGGACTTTCATCCAGCTGCCGTGTCGCAGTCGGCGGTTCGGAGAGTGCGCATAGCGCTGCGGTCTACTTCCTCTCCGGTGCAGCTCCACTGTGTGGGCTGTCGGCTTCGCAAGCTGACGCTCACTGCACCGGAGGACGTAGCGCAAAGAATGCGACAGCGCGCGGATACCGCTCAGGCCAGGGTCTGATTACGGGCCAACGCGGCGTAGGCGCCGCCACGCTCGATCAATTCCGCGTGCGTGCCCGATTCCATGATCCGGCCCTGCATGTCGCCGTCGTCCTTGCCGCCCAACACGTGAATGCAATCCGCGTGGCGCACGGTCGCCAGACGATGGGCGATGATCACCGTGGTGCGCCCTTTCATCAATTCTGCCAAAGCAGCCTGCACGTGCGCTTCGCTGCCCGCGTCCAGGGCGCTGGTGGGTTCATCCAGTAACAATACGGGCGCATCACGGAGCAACGCCCGCGCAATCGCCACGCGCTGGCGCTGCCCGCCTGACAACCGTGAGCCGCGGTCCCCGACCGGCGTCTGGTAGCCTTCGCCCCCTTCGAGGCGCAAGATATCGTCGTGAATATTGGCGCGACGCGCGGCCACCTCGATCTCGGCCTGGGTCGCCTCGGGACGTCCGTAACGGATATTTTCCAGGATCGAGTCGTCGAACAAAAAGGAATCTTGCTGGACGATTGCACAATTGCCGACGATCGAATGCGGCTGATAACCGCGGACATCGACGCCATCCCAGGTCACGGTACCACCGGTGACCTCATGCAGGCGCGGGACCAGATCCAGCAAGGTGCTTTTGCCGCCACCGGAGGCCCCGACCAGGGCGACGGTCTGACCGACCGGGATGATGAGATCAATACCACACAGCACATCTTGTGCCGCGGGGTCATAGCGGAAGCGCACCCCGGTGAGCGCGATGCAATTCCGCGGCACCGGACAGGCCGGCAGCGCGGGATCTTCGGGCAGGCGCGAACGCTGATCGAAGATCGCGAAAATGCGTTCAGCCGAAGGAATCTGTTCGATCAGACTGGCCACCGCCTGTTGGATTTCCCGCAACACCGTGGTCGCCCGCGACAAGGCGACCAACACCGCCAAGAGCACTGCGGGTTCGATGGTGCCTTTGCCGAACATCAACGCGCCAAGGTACAGGACCACGGCCAACATGAGGAAAATGGAGCCGTTGGTGATCGCTTCGCTTTGTGCTTTGGTCCGCGCCATGCGCATCTGACGATTATAGACCTGTTGATTACTGCCCGAAAAACGCGTGCGTTCGCGCTCGGATGAACCCATCGATTTGATCACGCGAATCCCCGAGGTCAGCTGTTCGAAGACCACCAGATTCTCGGCCAGAGCCTCGCGGGCAGATCGCGCCCGGCGCTTCAATTTGGTGATCAGACGGATCAAGACGATGCCGACGGGGATAATGCAGCCCAGGAAAAGAATACCGCTACGCCAATCCAGATACACGGCGTAGGCGACATAGGCGAAGAATTCAAACGGGCGTTGCAGTATGCGACTATAGATACGCTGGACCATGACCCGCACGCCACCGAGGTCGGCCATCATTCGCGTCAATAAATCCCCCTTGACGATACGGGTATGAAAGCCCAGGTCGAGTTCAACTAAATGCCCGACGAAATCGATGCGCAGATCGCGGATGCACATGTTGGCGAGTTTCTCGGCGGTCAGGTAGGCGGCCCAGGCGGTGACCGCCACCACCGGTGCCAGCGCCAGCAGGGTCAGGGCTATTCTTTGCAATAATGCCTGCGATCGCGCCAGGGTCTCGGCCGGGCTTGCACTGTTACCGTCCATGACCCCCTGCACCGACGAGAAGGCGCGCACGATTTGATCCACGGCAATGACCACGTACCCGGCGGAGGCCGCCGCCAGCGCCGACAACAGCAACGAGAGCAGGAACCACCAGCGGTATTTCCATCCCAGGCGCAAGACCCGCAGAAGCAGCTGGGCCGTGCTTCTGGAGCCGGATGCTTCACTGCGCACGCGCAGACGACTCATGCGTCGGACCGGATCAAGGCCGGACCTCGGTTGCTGCTGGTCATGGGATGGCAGGGTCAGAGGACCCCTGCACGGTGCAAGCCCGGGGGACGGGCCGCTGCGCACCGGCGGGGCGGACTGCACGCATCACGGCCGCTCCGGGGGCGGAACCACGCGTGCGACCCAGCTTTCGGCGTCTGGATAATGCCGACGCAGATGGCGGATCTCCAACGCCGTCACTTGGTCTGCGGGCAGGGCGACAATCACGGCCGCGACCTGACCCGGGAATTGGACTTCCAACTGGGTCAACAGGATGCGTCGATCGCGGCCCGGTTCACAGCGGCTCAATTGCAAGGCGGCCTCGTGAGTATACGCGGGCAGGGCAAGCCAGCGCGGCAGCAACTGCGGCCATTGCAGCACGGTATCGACAAAAGCCGCCGGCAGGGCTAGCCCTAAGCGGCGCGCCAATTCTCCTTCGTAGTACGGTGGAGGTCGCGCCGAGATGTCCTCCATCAGCTCGACGGCGGCGTCCTCCCAGGCCACGGCTGCGGGCAGCTGGGAAAGGCGGTCTGGAGCCAACACCGCGAGGATCCCCACCTGTCGGTACCCATTCTCGCATGGCTGCACGGCGAGCGCGGACAGCAGATGCTCACGGCGCTGCGGTGAACAGCAGCCACGCTGCTGCTGCACCAGAATTCGCACCAGGAGTTCACTGGTGTCGATCCGCCAGCCCCGGCACAGGCGGTGCACGCCCCTGGCCCACAAAGAATCCTGCAGGCGCCACCACCCCGGCATCAGCGCGGCGATGACGATCGCACTGAGCGCGAATGCGCCCAGACTTTTCCGCCACGCGCGCTGGTGCGGACGCAGGTGAAAATACCAGCTCACCGCAGCAAGAAAGGCGCCTCCGAGGAAAAGCGCCGGCGCCACGACCGGCACCGCGATAAGGCCCGCGCCAGCCACCAGAAAAAGACTGTTGTGCACGCCGTGCGCAACCATGCAGGCTCCAAGTCCGGCGCCACGCACGCGCATCCAGCCCAGCAATATTCCCACCGGCAGGGCAATGATTGCCTGAATGACCTGACCGTGCGCGGCGGCAAAAAAACCGGCACTGATGGTAACCGCGGAAATCGTTCCCAGGCGAGTCCGCAACCACGGCAGCAAGCGGCCACGAAAAAAGAATTCTTCGCCTATCGGCACCACCACCACAAATATCAGGATCTCCACCGCGAGACCGGATCGCCACCCCGGCGCGCCAGCCGGAAGCAAAGCCTGCGCGCCAGCGGTGGTTAGGACAAGCCCGCTAACGGCGAGGACGGCGAGATGGAGGACAGGTTCCAGCATCAACAGCACTGCCACTGTCAGCACCGTATAATCAGGGCGCCGCTGGCCCGTGCGCGGAGCCGGAGGCAGCAGGCACGCCGCGGCGCTCAGCCCCAGGGCGACCAACAACGTCCACCCCATGGCGGGCAGACCGACCTGCTGGCGGACCCACGCGGCGAGCGGCAGCACCCCGGCGGGCTGGGCAAGAGCCACCACCAGGATCGCCACGAGTATTCCAAGCCACGCACGCATTCACGGATTATGGACACCACTCGCAGGTGACCAGAGCCAGCCGGGTCCCGTGCATAGCCCTTGCGATGGCCTGGGCATGCGGATATCCAAGCCCCATGCCCGCACTGCGCATCGTATATCTGCTGCCGAATGGTGAAGAACACGAAGAGGAATGGCCTTCTGTCTCGGCCTTCCGGGCGTGGGCCGAAAAGCGTCACCAGCGCCTGCAGTATTCGGCGTTCACCCAGGACAGCGACGGCGAATGGGTGTTGCATGAAAAGGGACGGGTCGCGGGCGACACCGAAAGCGTGGAAGATTCCCCAGGCCGCTAACTCCCCGTGCTGCGCTGGGAGCAAACCCCGCACGCGGGTTGTCCTTCGCTCCTTGCCGAAAACGCTGTGAAGCCAAGATGGCGCTGCTGCTGATGCCGACTCCCGCCCCCATTCTGCACGTCAACGCGGAAACCACGTGGCGCGGTGGCGAAAACCAAGTGTTTCTGTTAGCCCGCGGCATGCACCCGGTACGCCCGTGCATCGTCGCCTGCCGCCGCGATTCCCCGCTTGAGCGCCGTCTCACTGCCGCCGGCATTCCCGTCTACCAGATCCCCGGCGATCGTGGACTGCGCAGCATCCTGGCCTTGCGTCGGGCATTTATCGATTTGCAACCTGCCCTGGTGCACGCGCATACCAGCCGCGCACACCAAGCCTGCATGCTCGCCCGGGTGGGCCTGAACATTCCCCTGGTAGTCACCCGGCGGGTCGATTTTCCGCTGAAGTCAGGACCCATCGCGCGCTGGAAATATGGCCCGGGCGTGCGTCAATTCGTGGCCATCTCCGCGGCCATCGCCACCATTCTGCGTGCCGGTGGGATCCGTGATGAACAGCTGCGGGTCATTCCCAGCGGCATTGATTTCGCTCCCCTCGATGCCGTCCCAGTCGGCAATCCGTGGCTGACCTTGGGCCTGCCCGCAAACGCCGAGGTCGTTTTAAACGTCGCAGCGCTGGTGGATCACAAGGACCACGCGACCCTGCTGCGAGCCTGGATCGCAACGGAAGCCCAGCATCCTCGCGCCCATCTGGTCATCGCCGGTGAAGGGGAATTACACTCTACCCTCGAAAAGATGATCACCGAACTGGGCTTGCGCCGCGTGCATCTGCTCGGCTACCGCACGGATGTGATCGAGCTGATGAAATCCAGCCAGATTTTCGTCATGAGCTCGCACCTGGAGGGTCTGTGCACTTCGATCATGGACGCCAAGCGCTGCGGCCTGCCCGTCGTCGCCACCGCTGCCGGCGGCATTCCCGAAGTGGTTCGTGACGGCGTGGACGGAATCCTGGTGCCGATCCGCGCACCCGACGCGCTCGCAACCGCCCTGCACGATCTCCTCACGGATCGACCACGACGTCAATTATTCTCCGTCGCCGCGCGCGCCGATAGCGACCGATTTTCTGCCGAACAGATGACCGCCGCGTACTTGGCGTGTTACCGCACTATTCTTGCTATTCCTGCGGGAGGATAAATATTCCGCCTGCCTCGGGAAATGCCGGGAAGAATGTGGCAATTATCCGCTGACGGTCGTGCGTACATGCACCGCTAACTTACCGCGCGAATAGGCCCGCCGAAATCTGCTCACGACGCAGGTGTGCTCGCGTCTGCAGATGAACCGATACCACAAGCCTGGATCACCCCGAGTATGGTTTCCGCCATGCGCTGCGTACTGAATTGCTGACATACGGCCTGACGGCCAGCCTCGGCAAGGGTGGCGCGCAGGGCCGCATCGTCCGCGAGCAAGGCCAGGGCTGCCGAGAGCTCCGCCTGGGCAGGGCTGACTTCAGCGACAGGACCCAGATCCAAATCCACGGGACTTGGCTTGGAGATGACCCGGGCGTAGGTGCCATGACCGGCAAGGAGATGCAGGGGACCCTGGTCGCCAGCGATCATCGCGGTTTCTGCCGCCATTCCCTCCAACAGGGCACTGCCACCCCCGCCCGTGCCGGGATGACAAATAAAACCAACATCCAGGGCGGCCCAAAAGCCGGGCAGATCACCCGTGGGGCGATGGAACCCTACCCGGGAGGAAATCTGATGACGGTCAGCGATGGCACGGAATGCAGCGGTGATTTCTGCACTCCCATCCCCAGCGAGAACTGCCCGCAAGTGCGGGCGGGTGCGCGCCGCTTCGGCGAATGCACGGATGAAAAGTGCAAATCCTCGTTCGGGTTTATAGGCCGCGAGCATGCCGCACAGCACCTCGTCCGGCTGGACCCCCAGCATGTCGCGCCAACGTTGGCGGCCTGGAGCGAGCGGGTGGAATTCTTCTGGCGATACTCCCGCGGGCACAAAGGCCGCACGCCCGCTCCGCACCAACTCAGGGGTGTACGTCAAGGTCGCCGGATCGGCGGCAAGTAGGCCACTGGCGCCCCCGTAGCGCAGGATGAGCCCCTTACCGCGCCTGAAATCCTGACGAGGACCTGCGCCAAGGGCGAGGCCACCTGGCGAGCCATTGGCAAAACGGATAAGCGGCACGCCAAGTCGACGCAGGGCGAAACTGGCGATGAGCTGTTCGTTGCTCCCGTAGGCGATAACCGCCTGGATAGCCAGATTTTTCACCAGATGTCGCAGCCGCAGAATGTCGCCGAGAAAATTCCACGGCTTTCCCCGGCGATCAAGGATCAAAGAATGGTCGGCCCAGAAATTTTCTGCGCGGCATACTTCCTCCAGTTTTTTCCCGGACTGCCCTATAAGGAAGACCTCTGCGCCTTTCATGCGCAGCCCGCGGGCGTGACGCATAGCCACCAGCGCAGTCCCAGTGGGGCGATGATCGGCGACAACAAGGAGGATGCGGAGGCTGGGAGTCATAAAACTTGGAGTGGGGGAGGCCGGACGGGCTGAGACGACCAGGAAATGAACGGAAGCTATCCTTTATCCATCTTGATTCTTGGGTGGTGTGGAGAGACCCTGTTCACCAGGATCCATCCCTGATTTTATTCTTTCGGTGCAACATCGGGATCGAGCATACCATGGATGATGGCCTGTTCGTGAATGATGCGGGTGCCATCCGGCCAGCGGTCATTGCGTTTGAAGCTTTGCTGCATCGCCCATAGCTTCAACCACCGCACGTACAGGCTGATCGCACTGAGCCCGGCATACACGAGACCGGGAAATCCATCCAGAAATCCTCGTTTCAGAAAATACATGTTTATAAAACGGTTAACCGGCTTGAACACAAGCATCACCCAACCACAGCGTCGTCCTCGGCGCCACAGGTCGTTGGCCCCCCAGGTCGTATAGCGGCGCATTTTTGTTATATAGTCGTCAAGATTATAGCAGGTGTGGTGAATCATCATCGCCTGAAGACGCCCGACCTTGCCCACGACGACCAGATCCGAATGCACCTGAACGTCGGGATAATGGGCTTTCCGGCGATCAAAAAGACGGGTGACCCGGTCGGATTGCAATCCACCAAAGCGCAGACGGCTACCGAGAAAGATGGTCTGTCGGCGGATTTCGTACGCAGAACATACCGGATCTCCCCGCGCCAGAAGACCACGGACTTCCGCCTCCATGGCGGGCTCCAGGCGCTCATCCGCATCGACGATAAGAACCCAATCATGGCTGCATTGCGGCATCGCCCAATTTTTCTGCTGCTCAATCGTCACACATTTTTGCGCAATGACGCGGGCACCAGCGGCAACCGCGATCGCAACCGTGCGGTCCGAGCTGAGCGAATCGACCACCAGGATCTCATCGGCCCAAGAGACGCTATCCAGACATGCCTGCAGATTCCGTTCTTCATTGAAGGTGGGGATCAGCACGGTGATGGACAACGGAGCAGGCATAGACGGTATCAACTTTCGTGACTTACAGCGCGGTAATGAGCCGGGATAGACACGGGCACGGCCCTTTCTGGCCCGCAGCTTGCGCGTTTCCATACTGCGACAAAGGATGTTTTCCGCGTCTGCTTGAATCACAGCCGAGCTCGGCGTGGAGTGGAGCTGGACCATGCGCTAGCCCCGTCGAGACCGCGCCCAACCCCGGTGACGGCTGGCAAGACATGACGGCCCCGGGTGGCCCCGCCGGCAGCAGATGTTGCTCTGGATTGTTCTCCTTCTCAGCTCACGATCCGCCCCTCCCCTACATCCCCCCAGCAACCATGAGCGGTACCTATGTCCTCCTCAATCAGCGATACGATCGATGGAAAGCCACTACGGCCTTATTCGCACCCCGCTACCTCGGCTGCGGTCGTAAAGATCATTCTTCAGCACGGGCTGCCGGGTAAGCGGGTCCTGGATGTCGGTGCCGGAAAGGCTATTTCGCAAGTCTGGTCGAAGCCGAATCGCGCCGTTAGGGCCTGGAACCGGCAGAGGTGCTTACCGCCTGTGATTTGAACCCCGAGAATTTCCGTTATAATGGCTGCCCCTGTCAGCGTATCGATGCCAATGGTCGTCTGCCGTTCGCGGATGCTTCTTTCGATTTCGTCTGTTCGATTGAAGTGGTGGAACATCTCGAGGATCAATTCGCTTTTGTCCGTGAACTCTTCCGGGTCGTTAAACCGGGCGGACGGGTGATCATCACCACTCCCAACGTGCTGAATATCAATTCACGCATACGGACCCTGGTATGCGGGTTCCCCTTGTTGTTCAACCCCCTTAAGCCGGGGGAATCGACGGCAGGAGGTGCAGTTCATGCCTCGACGGGGCACATCCACCCCGTCGCCTACTATTTCCTCGATTATCAATTTCGTCAGGCTGGGTTCAACGAAGTGAATTTCCACTTTGACCGCCTGAAGCGATCGGCTTACGGATGGATGCTGCTTTTGTCGCCAATCCGGCTGTATGGACGGCACCGCTTCCACCGAAACCTCAAGCGGGAAAAGCTCGACGGCGGGCCAGCGATCCCGCACCTCAACAGCATGCATATGCTCGCTGCGCGAACGGTTATTGTCGAAGGGGTCCGTGCGTCTTGAGGCAGCGGCAGCATTCCCAAGAATCGGCACTGTCCTTGCTTGGGAATCCTCAGCTTTTCCGCGCCAAATCCTGTAAAATGACCGCAGCCTGTTGCAATTTATCCGTGAGGGGATGCAACTCTGCCGCTGCCCGCGCACGAGGACGGGCCGCTTCGAGAATGCTTGGGTCACTCCAAGAATACATCACTTCTCCCAGTTTTTGCGCCAATTCTCCGTAGGCGATAACTTCGCCCGCGTCGGCTGGCACGACTTCACAACCGCCATTGGTATCACTGGTGATGACTGGCAGGCCACTTGCGAGCGCCTCGAGGGTGGAGTTGGCAAAGGGATCGTAACGTGTGGGGAGGACGTAAAGATCAGCTGCGCCATAACAAGCTGCCACATCACTCCGCCCACCGACGAATACCACAAACTTTTCAACCCCAAGACTGCGCGCCAATTCCTGGTAACGCGCAACCGTAGAATCGTAGCCGACGACCAATAGCCGCACCGTCGGACGCCGTTGCACGACGGCAGGCAAGGCGCGCAGGATAAGATCCAATCCCTTGCGGGCGTATCCGCTACCCAGAAACAACAGCACCTGATCCGAGGTGGTGAATCCGAACTCCTTGCGCAAGGCAAGGCCGCCCTCGGCGCGGTGGCGGGGGTGAAAGCGTTCACCATCAACCCCATTGTGGATAACGGTCACGCGCTCCGGATCCAGCCCATGGCGCACGCACACATCACGCTTCACCATCGCGGAATTGGTGATCACCAAACGACAATTTTCCGGTGCGACCTGACGGGCTTCAATGGCCACGGCCGCACGGTCCCGGAGCCATAATTTGATCGACGGCGGGAAACGGCGGCGGTCCAATCCCCCGACCAGATTAAGAAAGGTTTGATGGCATCCACCGCCCATGCGAATGAGGTCATGACTCCAGGTCTTGCCCAATCCATAGACGACATCATAGGGAGTCTTCGCCACGTGGCGCTCAACCGCCTTGGCAAAAGCCCACAACCTCGATGCTCCACCGAGGTGAAATGGGCGCAGGCGAACAAAACGCACCCGTGGATGCGGGGACTCCGCGTGGCGTTGGCACACAATCGATACCTCATGCCCCGCTTCCGCAAGATATCGCGCCAAATTACTCAGATAGGCTTCGACCCCACCCGAAAGGGCATGTTTGATGTGGATCAGGGCGACGTGCATAGGGTTGGCAAGATACGTCGAAGGAGCCGCAAGCAACGCCAGCCGAGGGGTGAATCCAGGTGAGATCGCACCGTCCCCGCCGAAAACGTCTATGCCACATTTGGGCCATCCCCCGAATGGGACGATTGAGAAGCCAATAAGGTCCCTCGTTAAGCTTGGGGCGACCACGGCCATGCAGCGTTATGTCCGTGCAGCGTCCATGCAGCGAACGAGACTGCTCGTCGCACGACCCACGGACAGGTCCCCAAGGTCTGCTGGCGTTGCGGTTCAAGTCAGCACATGCAGTCTATGCAGACATTCGTCCCCTGAGAGTACTTGGCATGCCTTCCCCCAACATTCCTCTCTGCCCTATCTGTGACGCAGAGCGCGAAAACGCATTCCAGATGACCCTCCTCGGCGTACATAAGGTTGCTTATTACCGCTGTCGGTCGTGTGGATTTTTGCAGACCGAGCAACCCTGGTGGTTAGCCGAGGCCTATTCGCGCGCCATCGCAGTGCTCGATACCGGCTTGGTTCGTCGCAATGTGGAGATGGCCAGTAAACTGACGCGGTTGCTCGGGACCACCCGTGATGTGCGTGGACATTTCGTCGATTTGGCTGGCGGGACTGGGCTGCTTACCCGTCTCATGCGCGATCGCGGGTTCGACTTCCGTTGGCACGACCCACACTGCGAAAATGTCCACGCACCAGGCTTTGAAGTACTCGATGACGGGCATCCAACCGAGGCAGTCACTGCCATCGAGGTGCTTGAGCATCTTGCCGATCCCCACCAATTCATCCAGCAGGCGATCGATCGGCATCATCCTCAGTTACTGGTCTTCACCACGGTGCTATTCGAGGGCGAGCCCCCCCCGCCGACGTGGTGGTATTACCTACCGAACACCGGGCAACACATCAGTTTTTATCAGCGCAGCACACTCCAACGACTCGCTGATCGCAGTGGACTCCATTTCGCCAGCTACCATCAGATTCATGTTATGGCGCGAGAACCCATCACTGCGCTGACCCTTCGCTTCCTGATGGGAAAATGGGGATGGCTGGTCGATCGTCGGTTACGACGCCGGCTGTCTTCCCTCACCAGAACGGATCTTGCTACATTAGAGGCAGGACTAATCGCTAAGCGTGGGGCTACCGAGGATCACTCATGAAGATCTTGTATGATCACCATATTTTCTGTGACCAGCGCTACGGAGGCATCACGCGTTATGTCGAGGAACTGGCCCTGCGCTTGGGGCCCAGCGAAGATGTTTCGGTCTTCCTTGGCTGTCACAAAAGCGATACACGTCTGCGTGAGC
>Ga0209490_10003068_pt1 | contig 15672 bp, 13 predicted proteins | sample MAT06_FD_187209 | JGI IMG/M metagenome (GOLD analysis project Ga0209490, IMG submission 187209) | Freshwater microbial communities from Lake Fryxell liftoff mats and glacier meltwater in Antarctica - MAT-06 (SPAdes) (version 2) | ecosystem: Environmental > Aquatic > Freshwater > Ice > Liftoff...
CAAAACCTACAACCGCTTCCATAATGCCGAGGAGACAGCGAGTGATATTGAGAAATTGCGATCGCTGCACATTGAAATGGATCAAGCAGTGGCGATCGCCTACGGTTGGCAAGACCTCGACTTAGAGCACGGCTTCCACAAAACCAAACAGGGCGATCGCTTCACCATCAGCGAGAACGCTAGGAGGGAAGTGCTCGATCGCCTGTTAGCGTTGAATCATCAGCGATATGCTGAAGAAGAAGCGCAGGGGTTGCACGATAAGAAAAAAGGCAAAGGGAAAGGGAAGAAGGCAAAAGGAAACCCAAGCCCCGACCAAGATCAATTAAGCTTGCTTTAGGAGGCACCTATGAACCAACTCACGATCGAACTTCCTCAAACCATCTCCAGCGACGAAGCAAAGCTGCTGCTTGCCGCCAAACTGTACGAAGTGGGAAAACTCTCTTTGGGCAAAGCCGCCAAACTCGCAGGCTACTCCAAAGGCACATTTATTGAACTAATTAGCAAAATGGGTGTTCCTGTCATTAACTATCCAGCCGAAGAGTTGGAGCGAGAAATCAGCTTATGAGTGACCCGGCTGTCACCAATAGCACCTGCCTAATAGGACTAGAACGAATTCAACGGCTTGACATCTTACCGCAGGTGTTTTCACCCATTACCATTCCTCCCACTGTTCAGACTGAAGTTGGCAACAAGGCATCCTTTCAGAAATAAAACCATTGCTAATCTCGCTTAATCAGGCTGATTTTCGGGTTTCAGAATCAATTATTCAAAAAGCCTTGCAAATTGCAGATGAACTATGAAATTTCACTACTACCCCGAAACAGATTCACTCTATATCGGCTTAATCGACAAACCCAGTACTGATTCTCAAGAAGTCCCCACAGGAGTTGTTTTAGACTTCGATCGCAGAGGCCATTTGGTGGGAATTGACATCGATCGCGCCTTTCGTCCCGACAGCGACATCGATATCCTCGTTGAATTTGAACCCAGACACACTCCCGGTTTCGCTTTCATCGACATTCAAGACAAACTCTCCAAAATCTTTGGGCGCACCGTTGACCTCAACACCCCTCAAGACCTCAGCCGCTACTTCCGCGATCGTGTCTTAACCGAAGCCGAGGTTTACTATGAACAATCGAGATGAAGTGCGGTTGCGTCAGATGCTAGATGCAGCCCGGAAAGCGATCGCCTGTTAGCATTGAATTATCACTGCCGCCTTCGGCTACCAACAGAGATGAGGAATGACGCCAGGAGATAGCCTTTTTTTAAGAACTGGAACAATTGATGTTGATGCTGCTGTCATTGGGGTGAGTCGTGCTCGGTGGGGTCACTTGAACTCTGAAGAGGCATCTATCGAAAAAGCTATCCCGCTCATGGAAGCAAACCGCTTTGATGTTTTGCCAATTGACAATGGGAGCGATGATCCCATTTATGAGTATTTTCATACACAGCATTGGGGAAAATGGACCAATGAAACAGTAGTGCGATCGCAAATCACGTTCAGAGATGTGTTACCTGCTCAGACCTCTGTACTGAATTTAATTGAGAAATTTGTCATGTGCGATCGTTTATTCTTCTTTCTCACCTACGAACATCGTATAGTCGGACTTGTTTCTGCCGCAAATTTAAATTCTAGGCAAGTTAATTTTTATCTTTTTGCTTTGCTTTGTGAGTTGGAAACAAGGCTAAGTCGGCTTATTAAGCATCATCTGGATAAAACCTTAATTCTTGCCTGTTTGAAAGAGAAGGCTCAGGAAGATTACCAAAAGGATTGCGAAAAAGGATTTGAAAATGATGCAGTTCAATATTTATACTTATCTTCCTTACTCACTTTGGTTCACAATCAAAATCTCTATAAAATTCTGGGTTATTCAAGAAAAAAACAATTTAAGGATATGAACTCGTTGAATGAGTTACGAAATCAAGTCATGCATCCTGTGCGATCGCTTATTCATGATAAAAGTTCGCTAAGTAAACTGTGGGAAAGAATAGAAAAACTCCAGGATGTTCTCTTTCGGTTACGACAGGTGCAAGGTATTAACTAATATCAGCGTGCAAACTCTATCCTTCTTCTAAATCCCCTCTCTAAGATTATGGCAACCACTCAGAAAATTCAGTCCCTCATTGACGATATTCAAAAGAACCGCTACTTCCTCCCAGAATTCCAGCGGGGCTTTCGGTGGAACTCAGAGCAGGTCAAAAAGTACTTTCAGTCCCTTTATCGAGGCTATCCAACAGGTGCTTTCCTGGTTTGGAAAGCTGAAGTTCCCTCCAAAATTAAAGGCAACACACCCTCCGAGGAAAACACTTTTACTCGGTTGATTCTAGATGGACAACAACGTCTAACGACCCTTTACACGCTGCTCAAAGGCTTCCCTCCAAACTGGATCGAAGGAAAACCGCCCAGAACAGACCTCTATTTCAATTTAGTCACTGAAGAATTTCAATATTTCACCCAAACCCTAATGAGCGGGAAACAGGAATGGATTGCCGTTGCTGATTTATTGCAAAAGGGAGCAGGTACTTATATCTCCCATGCAGTCAGCACCAACCCCGAACTTGCTGTATATCTTGTCACGCAGCTAGAGCGGTTAAACCGACTCGATAACATCAAAAATTACGAATACTACATCCAGGAAGTCGAACAACAAGACCCCATGCAGGTAGTCGAAATCTTCAACCTCGTAAACAGTGCTGGCACGCCCCTATCCGATGCAGATTTGGCTTTAGCTTTGGTGACAGGTCGATGGGAAGACTGCAAAGACAAAATGCGGGCTGCTGCCGAAAAATATCGCAAGATCAACTTTCACTTTGACCTGGATTTCTTTACCCGCTGCATTTCTGTCATTGCAACAGAGCGTGGCGTTTTTGATAACGTCTCAGCCTTAACCAGAGATGACCTCATTATCGCCTGGAACAAAACTGAGAAATCACTAGACTATCTGGTAAATGTTCTCCCACAGCACGGCTACATTGATGACACCTCATTTTTGAGTACACCGTATATCTTCTTCCCGCTCATCTATTACATCTCCAATAACAAATTCAAATTCCCAGATCCCCAAACTCGTGATAAATTTCTCTACTGGGTTTACAACGCCCTCATGTGGGGACGATACAGCAGCAGTTCTGAGTCATCCCTAGACCGAGATATCAGAATTCTAAAAGATACAAATTCCGTTGATGAATTAATCAAGATGGTTTCCCTAGTTCGAGGTGGAAATCTTGAAGTCAATGAAGCCGATTTGGAACTACAAGGCGTTAGAAGTCGCCTCTACCAAATTTTCTATATTCTCGTCCGTCGCAATGGAGCCGCCGACTGGGCTGACTCCTCACTCCCGCTATACAAGAACATCGTAGGTCGCACCTACTTCATTGAACGACACCATATTTTCCCAAAAAGCAAGCTTTATAAGCTCTTCAGCTCCAGTTCTTCCTATGACAAGAGCCTGGTCAACGAGTTAGCCAATATTGCCCTACTTACCTCGGCTACTAACCACAGCATCTTTAACAATGACCCTTCAGCCTACTTACCCAACGTAGATGCAAATCAACTACGGTGTCAGTTTGTTCCTGTTGAGCCAGAGCTGTGGCAAATGAGCCGAGATGGCTACTTAGCTTTCATTAAAGAGCGCAGACGGCTTTTGGCGCTAGGAATTAACAAATTCTTAAACGAGCTTTACCAGGGTAAATCTACCATCCATATCTCACGAGATGTAGAGCAATGGCGACAGCGCCTTGAAGAAGTAGAACTCGCAATTCGCCAGTTAATTTTAGACATTGCCGCAGAATACGAGGAAGACATCAATCCGAACTCCTACATCCCGCCTCACATCCTTGTCAAAGTTGATGGTAGAGCACAGAAATATTTGAGAGATAGCCCTTCGGAAAATCCAGAGGAATTCAAATCGCTTAAGAAACGGCTGCAATTCTTCGACACCTCGGAATACTGCGAATTAATGCTCAGTAACAGCAATTGGCAATACTTTGAGACTTACTTTGGCAGCAAAGGGGCGGTTCAAAGCCGCTTTACTCAGCTTCAAAACCTCAGGAATACTTTGGCGCATAACCGTGACCTTACCGATGTGATCATCAAAGATGGCGAAGCCGCAATTCTCTGGTTTTCTAGCATTTTGAGAAAATACTCCTTATCTGAGGCATAGTCGAAACGATGATACATAAGCTAGATATTAAGTTGGAAGAGGCTAAGCAAGCGATCGCCATTACCGATTTTACTCATGACGACCTGCTCAAGCTTGCTCTCACAGATCTCTCAACGCTTCAACTGCCTGCCGTTTTGAAGTCAGAGCAACAAGTCAGCGTGCTTCAGTATCGGCGACTCGCTTTCCTAGGCGATCGCTTGCTTGACGCTGTTTTAGCAGATTATCTCTTTGCGGCGCACCCAGAATTGAGCAATCAAGACCTTGATGGCTGGAGACAAGACATTACCTGCCGAGAATCTCTAATTAAATTTGCAATTGATTTAGGCTTACCCAACTTTTGCTCATCCTGGAATAGACCAAAACGAAAACCGCCTGAATCAGAACCAGGGGTCTACGGAGAAATGTTTGAGGCTCTAGTTGCTGTGATCTACCTAGATGGCGATCGAAACTTTGAACGGGTATATGGGTGGTTGCGCGATCGCTTTATCAAAAAAGCAGTTGAATCTTATGAAGAACAACCATGAAATTTCGCTACTCCCTAAAACTGATTCACCCTACACTAGTTTAATCAACAAATCCTACACTGATTCTCAAGAAGCAGCCACAGGTATTGTTTTAGACTTTGACAGCAAAGGGTGCTTGGTTGGAATCGACATCGATCGCGGCAGCCAGGTAATAGACTTATTTTGTTTAGATGAAGTGCTCCAGGGGAGCCTACTCTAATGAAAGATCTATTTCCTATTATTGAAATCCCAGACAATGCCGCCCAAGCTGAAGAAGCAATGGGCACAAAGTTCAAATTTTGGTATCAACATCCGACATTGGGCGATTGCCTCTTCAAACTGGCTCGTTCTAACACTGGCGAAGACTGGTCAGAAAAAATTGCTGCTGAACTTGCCCAACTACTAGGCTTGCCCCATGCCACTTACGAACTCGCGACCTGGCAGGGAAAACACGGAATAATCTCGCCCAGTTTTCTGTTAGAGAATACTGATCTCATTCATGGTAACGACATCCTTGCAGGAGTTATATCTAGCTATCCCAAAGACCAGGGTTACAATCTATCCCAACATACAATCACAATCGTCCTTGAAGCCCTTAAAAGCCCTGGGCTACAACTCCCCCTTCACTGGACTCCTCCAGCGGGCATCGTCGAAGCCATATCTACATTTGTCGGCTATCTGATCCTCGATGCCTGGATTGGCAACGGCGATCGCCACCATGAAAATTGGGGTTTTGTTGTTCAATTGCCAGAAGGCATTCCCCACTTGGCGCCCACCTATGACCACGCGTCCTGCTTGGGTCGAGAACTTCTTGATGCGAGACGCCAAGAACGAATACAACGCCAAACCATCCAACAATATGCCAACAAATCTAGATCTGCTTTTTACCGACAATCGAGCGATAATCAGCCCATGATGACATTCGATGTGTTTACAGCTATGGCTCGCTACTATCCTAGGTCGGCAGCGATCTGGTTAGACCGATTGACCCAAATCTCACTTCAAGAGGTTAGAGAGCTTTTTGACCGAATCCCACCAAGCCGAATTTCACCAACTGCTTTAGAATTTGGATACCAACTCTTAGAAATTAATAGAAGTAGATTACTGCATTTGCGAGAGGATTTGACTTGAAAACTCTATTTCTGGCTTGGCAAGACCCTAGCACCCGAACTTGGTTTCCAGTAGGCAAGCTAACCCATGAAGATGGAATGTATCACTTTTACTACATTCAGGGCGCGCTCGTAGCCAAAGAAAAGGCTAATTTTCATCCCCTCTGGTCATTCCCTGACCTCTACCACAGCTATAGCTCTATTGACCTTTTCCCCCTCTTCTCGAATCGCCTTCTGCGCCCGTCCCGTCCCGACTACAAAGACTTTGTACAATGGCTCAACATTCCTGAGCAACAAGACGACCCGATCGCTCTCCTTGCCCGCAGTGGTGGCAAACGCAAAACCGATAGCTTCGAGGTTTTTCCATGTCCAGAGCGCGACGAGCACAATAACTACCACATTCACTTCTTTGCCCACGGACTCCGACACTTTCCCCCTGAAACTGAGCAGCACATTCAGTTTCTTCAACCAGGCACAAAGCTCCTCGTCACCCATGATGTTCAAAACCCAATTGATTCTCACGCCCTTATCTTACGGACAGAAGATTTACATCTTGTCGGCTACTGCCCACGATATCTGACCCAAGACTTCTTTGAGCTAATCTGCCAATTGCCGCAACAAGTCAGCGTAACAGTAGAGCGTGTTAACCCCTCTCCAACGCCCCTTCAGTTTCGTTTATTGTGTAGTCTGACAGCCCAATGGTCAAAGGATTTTCACCCGTTTTCTGATCCAATTTACCAACCGCTGATTGGAGAGAAATTGGGGGCGATCGCTTAATGATTTCACCTAGAGAGTCTTAGTACCATCAAGATCTATCCATGCCCGAAGCACTCCAAACAACACATTGGGGAAGATGAATCTTTATGAAACTAGAACTGAGGCATAAAGATTCATATCTTTTGAATCATAAAGTTCACATACAAATACCAGTCCACAACATTTCCATTAGAAATAAATGACTATACTGTAAGCGGACTCCCCCGCCTCTTTGGAAAAGCCCGATCGCAATGCCCTTTGAGATCATCCACAAGTCAACCTTCACCAATCAACTCCTTTCAATTCCCAAAGAGCGAGTCATCCAGATTTTAGAAAAGATTGAAGTTCTGCGGGACGATCCAAAACCCCACGGTAGCCTCAAGAAAAAGCTCCAAGGTTATAAAGGCGATATTTACCGTCTACGCTCCGGCGATTTTCGTATTATCTATACCTATGGCGATCAATGGGTCGCCTTACTCGGAGTAGATGCCCGCAAAGATGTCTACAAAGGCGACAAGTTAGTTGCCGAAGAAGCTTCCGTCGATGTATCTGCCTTTTCCAACTTAGACGCACTGCTAGTTCCAAGCTTGCCCCATCATCCCACTCCTCACCCGGCAGTACAACCAGCAGACCTACTTCCAGCCGAATTAACCCCCGATCTGCTCGATCGCCTCCTCATTCCCAAAGAATGTTTCCCCATCCTCCTTGCTTGCCGCACCTTCGATGCTTTGCTAGAGGCAGATGTTCCCGGCATAGTCCGTGATCGCCTCTTCGACTGCATCACCGCACCCAACTTCGATCAAGTCCTCAGCCAACCCAACTTCATCACAGGCACCCCTGACGAACTCCTTCGCTTTAAAGAAGGCGATTTATTCGGTTTCTTGCTCAAGCTCAACGCCGAACAAGAAAAATTTGTCACCTGGGCAATCAACGCCACAGGACCAACACTCCTCAAAGGCGGTCCCGGTACAGGTAAAAGTACAGTCGCCCTCTATCGCACCCGCGAAATCTTGCAACAACTCAAAAGCAATACAGCTTTTCCCCGTATTCTCTTTACTACCTACACCAACGCACTCGTTAGCTTCTCGGAACAACTTTTGCAGCAACTCCTAGGCGAAGATGCTCAATTTGTAGAAGTCAAAACAGCAGACGCATTGCCCTACTCGCTCCTCTGTAACACCACTGGACAGCCACAAATTATCTCGACTGATGACCTGCTCAAGTTGATCAAATTTGCAATTCCCAGCACTATTGCAACACTAGAAGGAAACCTACTTCAGCAGCAAACCCAGCGATTGCTGCTGCAAAAACTATCGCCCCATTATCTAATGGAAGAAATCTGCGATGTCATTGACGCAAGAGGCATTACTACCTTAGAAGATTACGCAAACACCCCGCGTTCCGGGCGCACCGTCTCGCTCAATAAGACCCAGCGGCAGGCTATTTGGAAATTGCGATCGCACCTCCACCAATCCCTCGCAGACCAAGGGCTAGAAACTTGGATGCAGGTTCGTAATCGAGCATTGGCACTCAGCGCTGACAATGCTCCTGTTTACGATGCTGTCATCATTGATGAAGCTCAAGATCTGCCGCCCAATACCCTTCGTTTTTTGACCCAAATTTGCTGCGATCCCAGTCGCCTCTTCATCACCGCCGACGCGAACCAATCCATCTACGGCAACAGTTTCCGTTGGTCAGATGTTCACCAAGACCTCAAATTTATTGGACGCACAGGTATTCTCCGCGTCAACCATCGCACAACCCGCGAAATTAACGAAGCTGCCCACGACTATCTACAAGCAAGCATCCTAGATGAAGATGCACCAGATCGGCAGTATATTCACACTGGTCCAGCTCCAGCCGTTCGTGCCGTTGCTGACAAACAAACCGAAGCCAACCTTCTCGCCCAGTTCTGTCGCAGTGCTACCCGCGAATTCCGCGTTGGCATGGGAGCCTGCGCTATTCTCACTCCGACTGAAAAAGCAGGCAAAAACATTGCTGGACAACTCACCTACTTGGGCATCGAGGCGCAATTTATGGGCAGTAGGGAACTCGACTTAAACAGCAAAAGCGTCAAAGTTCTGACCCTCAAAGCTGCCAAAGGTTTAGAATTTCCGATTGTGGCGATCGCTGGCTTCTTAGAAAGTAAATTCCCATATATTCCTAAGGGCACACCCGAACAAGCCAAAACAGAGATTTTACTCCGAGAACGCCGCACATTATTTGTCGGCATGACTCGGGCAATGCGGGCGCTCCTAGTCGTAATTCCATCTGAAAAGCCCGGAGCTTTACTAGAAAACTTTGAAGAAATGCTTTGGAACTTGGGCAACGTAGCAACATGAACTTAATTCAACTTCCCCCCGTCCTTCCTGGCGCTCTAGATTTAGCCGACATTAATCGGCAGTTGCGCGATCGCACCGCCCAACTCGATTGGGGTGCAGTAGTTTCTGCAACAGAACCTGCACTAGCAATCTTGTTAGAAGGTCTAGATCTGTTCACCTATGCCGAAGAACTAGGAGTTGATGGAACAATCAACGATAGCATTGCCAATGACATCACCCGTTGGTTGAATCAGCAAAAACCTCCAACCCTACCTCAATCTTCCACCCTCAGAAAAAACTCACGCCCAAAGCCTGCGGTATGGGAACAGCCCAGTCTGCTTAAAACCGAAGTCATGCTCGATGAAGGACAAGATGCTGACGGTCAAGGAAACTTCATTCAAACTCGCATCGTTGAATTAGAGCCAAGTTCGGTTTCGCAGCCCTTTCCAAAGGGTGAACCTAATGAAAAAATACTTGCCACCCGCACCGCATCGCCCTTCCAAATTCGCCAAGAGTTAGAAGAAAAAGTCCTTAAAGATTTGTTGGGTCCAGCGGGAGGCGAGTACGAAGAAATTGACGAAGGACGAGTCAGCGATCGCTATCTGGTCGGACTCCTTGCTCCCCTCCATCGCCGCAAACGTCAAGATGCAGTCGTCGTGGATCTAGACCGTCTCGAAGAAGATTCAACCTCTCGTTTAGGTTCTGTCGATCAAAGTCTTGAGGAAATGGATGAGTTGGCGATCGGCGGCGAACAAACCGCTGAAGATGGGCAAGCCGAAACCGCCAATGCTCTTGCCGAAACCATCTTTCCCTCCTCAATCGGCATGACCTTTTGCGTCAGCGGAACTGCTACCGCTATGCAAATTACCGCAGGTTGGGGACAGTACGAGCGCACCCAAAGCGAATCTTTAGAAACCGCAGCAGGCAATCCTAAACCCGTCTGGAAACGATTCCCAATTGCCGCCCTGTCCCAACCTATTCCCCTAAAAGCAGGCATCCTTCCCGACTGGCAAATTGATCCAGACTACCAGGTTTACGTCAAAGGTCAAATTCGCCAGCAGGGTAATGATTGGATCGTTAGTCTTTTTCTCATCAACGCTCAGCACGAATTAGAGAAACAGCCTGATCGCTCCTGGTTATTTCAACCTGAACTGACCGTACAATCTGCTCAATCCCAACAGTCCGATATTTTCATCAAACGTCCCCAATCCCGTCGTTCCAACCATAAGCTCGATGCCGTGTTCTATGACGAAGAGCAAGATATGCAAATGCTCTACCGTAAACAAATTGAGTTCGCCGTTGGTCATGGCGTAGGCATTCATGCCACCATTCTTAGAGCTGATCCTTGTCGAGCGATCGCCCTCTCCACGCGCATTGTTCCAGTCTACGAAGTTCCCAAAACAACTCCGCCCACCGCCCAAGAAATTCCTGCCTTGAGTGGACTGGTACTGAATATGCAACAGTTGGCAGAATCCTCAGACTTGCCCGCCCAGCTAGAAGCATTACCCACCGCCTACGCCCAATGGATTGCTCAACAGCAATCGCGCCTCGCTGACCCCGCAGAAGAATTGCACACCCATCGAGAAGCCGCGCAGCGGGCAATGGCAAACTGCGATCGTGCCTTAACTCGAATTCGAGAAGGCATCAAAACGCTACGGACTAATCCCCAAGCTGCACAAGCTTTTCGGTTTATGAATCAAGCGATGTATCAGCAACGAGTGCGATCGCTCTATGCTGCCAAGATTCGTCAAGAAGCCGCCGCTGATCTCGATCAGATCATTCAGTTTGATGCACCCACTTGGTTTCCATTCCAACTTGCGTTCATTTTATTGAACCTGCCCAGTACCACTGACCTGCATCATCCCGATCGCTACCATGAAACAAACGCGATTGCCGATTTGCTTTGGTTCCCCACGGGCGGCGGTAAAACCGAGGCTTATTTAGGATTAGCGGCTTATACAATGGGTCTGCGACGACTGCAAGGAACCGTCGCTGGGCGATCGGGAGCAGCAGGTGTTGCCGTTCTCATGCGTTACACGCTCCGTCTTCTCACTCTTCAACAATTCCAGCGCGCTACCGCCCTCATTTGCGCCTGCGAAGTCATTCGCCGCGAAGATGAAACCACTTGGGGCGAAGAACCCTTCCGCATTGGGCTATGGGTGGGTATGAACACCACACCTAACCGCACAGAAGACAGCGATGCCTTTGTCGATTCTCTGCGGGGGCATCGTGCGCCTCCCAGCGGCGGCTCTCCCCATCAATTGACCAGTTGCCCTTGGTGTGGTTCTAAAATCGATGACGGCAAACACCTGGAAGTCAGTTCGTTTAAAAAAGGAATTGCCCGCACCCTGACTTACTGCGGCGATGTCTTAGGACGATGCCCGTTTAGCAAAAGACAATCTAAAGAAGGATTACCTATCGTCGTCGTTGATGAGGAAATCTATCGACGTTTACCCACACTCCTAATTGCCACCGTCGATAAATTTGCTCAGATGCCCTGGAAAGGCGAAACTCAAATGCTCTTTGGGCAAGTCGATGGATACTGCGATCGCCACGGCTATCGATCACCCGAACTTGATGATTCTGACTCCCACCCCGCCCGCTACGGATTACCTAAAGCTACCACTCGCCCAGTCAATCCTCTCCGTCCTCCCGATTTAATTATTCAGGACGAACTCCATCTCATCAGCGGTCCTCTAGGAACCTTAGTGGGACTCTACGAAACCGCAGTCGATCAATTAGCCACTTGGGAGGTAGATGGCAAGCGAGTCCGTCCCAAAGTAGTCGCTTCAACCGCCACCATTCGCCAAGCACAAGACCAAGTTCATCATCTGTTCGTGCGGCAGGTTCAGGTCTTTCCGCCCCACGGGTTAGACGTAGGCGATAACTTCTTTTCCCGCCAGCGAGAACCTGGGGAAGACCAACCCGGACGACGATACTTAGGCATCTGTGCCACAGGACGCAGGCTGAAAGCTGCCACTATTCGGGTCTATACGGCAATCCTGGCATCCTCTCAATTGTTGTATAATGATTATGGCGATCGCGTTGATCCTTGGATGACGCTGGTAGGATATTTCAGTTCAATGCGCGAACTAGGCGGTACTCGTCGGTTAGTCGATGACGATATCCAGCAGCGCCTCAACAAAATGGAACGTCGAGGACTCGCAAATCGTCCCCGCCTTGCAGTTGAAGAACTCACCTCTCGCAAATCTTCCACCGACATTCCCAGAACTTTGGACTGGTTGGAAACACCTTTTGAAGGCGAACGAAAACGTACTAAAAATAAACCTACACCGCTAGATGTACTGCTGGCAACCAACATGATTTCTGTAGGCGTAGATGTTCCTCGTCTCGCTGTCATGGTCGCCACAGGACAACCCAAAACAACGGCTGAATACATTCAAGCAACCTCACGGGTGGGACGACGACACCCCGGTATCGTGTTTACTATTTTCAACTGGGCACGTCCCCGCGATCTCTCTCACTATGAACGGTTTGAACATTATCATGCCACCTTCTATCAGCATGTTGAAAGCCTCTCGCTGACGCCCTTTTCATCAGGAGCGATCGATCGGGGCTTATCGGCAATTCTAGTGACTCTGATCCGGTTAGCTAAGGGTGAGTTTAACCTCAATAACCGAGCAGGTCGCATTCGTCGTGACGACCCCGATGTGCAGGCGGCAATTCAGACCCTAGTGAATCGAGCTTGGCACGTTTCTGGTTCCTCGGAGGTACGTGACTTTGTACGACGAGAACTGGAATCCCGACTAGATTTTTGGCTTGACCAAGCCCAAGACACAACCAGTGGAAAAATCCTAGGTTATCAATCTGAAAAAGATGGTTTAACCCTTGGTTTGCTGAAAAATCCATCCCTTACTTGGGAAAAGTTTACCTGTCTCAATTCACTTCGTAATGTTGAACCTACTATTAGTTTAATCCTCAACACTAACGTTCCCAGTGATGATCCGAGCCGTATTCCCCAACCTATGCCCCTTAAAAACCTATGAGCGATCGCTATAAAGTTGGGGATCTACGCCCCAGTCAAATCATGTTTTCTTTCGGTATTGGATCAGTGGTCGATTTGCCCAATCTGTCTGTCATGGTCATGGGCACAGATGAATGGGACACCACACAGTCTGATCCACTGGCTGAAGAACGCCTGCTCACAGTTGTCAAAGAAGAACTCGGAAAACAAGTCTATAAACTTGTGCCGCCGCCTACACCACCGGAAACTAACGGGATGCCCGCCCTCGATCGCAACGCCAAAATTGGTATTCCAGTCTCTCCCTTTCCCGGTTGGGGTGTTTGCACAGCTTGTCGGTTACTCGCCAAATTTGACGACCAACTTTTTCAACTCAAACCCGACTCCTACCGTTCCGACAAAACCCGTTATGTTCACGTCAATTGTCAAAAGTCTAGAGGCAACTATGCGCCCACGGTAATCCCTGCCCGATTCCTGGTAGCTTGTCGGCAAGCACATTTAGATGACTTCCCCTGGCTCTATTTTATTCACAAAGGTAAAGCAGACTGTCCGGGTTCATTGCGACTTTTAGAGGTCGGAGTCACTGGCTCAGCAGCAGATGTAGTAGTGCGGTGCGATCGCTGTAACCTGTCCCGCTCAATGTCTGACGCCTTTGGAAGTTTAGGCAAACAAAATATGCCCCAGTGCCGAGGTCGCCATCCCCACCTGCGCTGCTTTGAAGATGACGGCTGTGAAGAACAAATGAAAGTGATTCTGTTAGGAGCCTCGAATGGCTGGTTTCCCATGACCCTGGCGGTGCTTTCCATTCCTGGCACAACAGACAAGTTAGGACAATTGGTAGAGACGCACTGGGCAGTATTACAAGAGGTGACTCATGAAAGCGACTTATCCCTACTCAGGCGAATCGGTCAGCTTAAGCCCTTCTCCCACTACTCAGATGCCGAACTCTGGGCACAAATTCAGCAGCACTCCAACCCTGCCAAAGACCAGCCCATTGGCAACCTCAAACTTCCTGAATGGCAAGTGTTCTCAACGGCTGATCCAGATCTCAACACTGACGACTTTCGACTGAAGCCTGTTGAGCCGCCCAGAGGCTATGAATCCTATTTTTCAAAAACAGTTTTGGTCGAACGATTGCGAGAAGTGCGAGCATTGATTGGATTCACCCGCATTGAGTTTCCAGGGGACTTGAGTGAAACAACCTCGTTAGAAAATATCCCCATCGCGCCTTTGTGCAAAGACCGAAAACCGAAATGGGTTCCTGCCACCGAAATTCGGGGCGAAGGCATTTTCCTCCAGTTTCGAGAAGATGCGATCGCTCAATGGATCGACCAACATCCTTCACTAGAAAATTACGAAACCAAAAGTCATTCAGCCCATACTGCATGGCGAAAAGCACGAAACATTGACAAGCCCGAAGACCATTTCCCAGGGCTGCGCTATATGCTCTTGCATTCTTTCTCTCATGCGTTAATGCGGCAACTTGCTATTGAATGTGGCTACGCCGCCGCTAGCCTGCGAGAACGCATCTATTCCAGCCGTCCTGAAGATGATTTTTCAATGGCAGGTGTTTTAATCTATACTGCCGCTCCTGATAGTGAGGGAACGCTGGGCGGATTAGTTAGCTTGGGTAATCCTGAAGTTTTAGGACGACACTTAGATCAGGCGCTGGAACAAATGCGCCTCTGTGCCTCTGACCCCCTTTGTTCCGAACATCAGCCTGATCCTAATGATTTGCATTGGGCAGCCTGTCATGCTTGTTTATTCAGTCCCGAAACCTCTTGTGAACGAGGGAATAAGTATTTAGACCGGACGCTCTTGATTCCAACCCTCAAGGCTGACCCGTTCGATATTGCGTTCTTTCAGGGAAATTAATGCTGCCTCCTCGCCTTCTAGCCCAAATTCGTCGGGTGGCTCAAGAATTACCTCCAGTTATGCTGGAATCGGTAATTAAAGGCTTGGAACTTTGGAGCGATCGCCCTCCACCTGAAGATGATGCCTATATTCTCCGAACCTTGCCCCACACTCACTGGCGACAACTCGTTTCAGAATTACTAGAAATCTGGCACAAAGAAACCATAGATTTAAGTGGACAAGCGATCGCAACGGCTCTGGCGACCGCCGCTTATTGCGAAACAGAATCGCAAAAAGAATTGTCATTAGAAATTGTTTGGACAGGACCAGAAGGCTCTGGCATTCCTGTCCGACGAACTGAGCAGGTTTTGCTGCAACTGATTCGGGAAGCTAGACACGATCTAACGATCGTCAGCTTTGCAGTTTACAAAGTGCCAGAAATTTCTCAAGCATTAATTGCAGCCATCAATCGAGGCGTTGTCGTCAAAATTATTGCAGAAACACCAGAGTCCAACAGCGACTTAGCTCCTTTCGGTGTAAAAGCAGGACTAGGGGCTGAGGTCGCTAAACGAGCAGAAGTTTTTGTCTGGGATAGACAGAGCCGACCGAAAGATGCTGAGGGGAGGCATGGGTCACTGCATATGAAATGTGCGATCGCTGATCAGCAACATCTTTTTATTACCAGTGCAAACCTGACTGGTTATGCGCTATCTCTCAACATGGAAATGGGGTTACTGGTTCATAGTAATGATTTAGCGAGCCAGGTGGTAAAACATCTTGATAAACTAATTCATCAAAATGTTCTAGCCAGAAAATAGTGTCAAAAAGACAAGTCCTGATTTTTCGTCCCTCTATCAGTAGCCTGTATTTTCTATTGCGCAACAAGCTTAATAAAGGCGATCGCTTCCCCTAAGCACAAAATCAGAACGACATTTAGACACCGCAAGTCACAGTCTCACTCACTCATAGGATCAGAAAACAGCA
>Ga0209490_10003070_pt1 | contig 15669 bp, 11 predicted proteins | sample MAT06_FD_187209 | JGI IMG/M metagenome (GOLD analysis project Ga0209490, IMG submission 187209) | Freshwater microbial communities from Lake Fryxell liftoff mats and glacier meltwater in Antarctica - MAT-06 (SPAdes) (version 2) | ecosystem: Environmental > Aquatic > Freshwater > Ice > Liftoff...
GCGACGCAACGTAGTAGAGCCAACGGCTTTCAGGATCCACAGCCAGCACGGAGATTACGTCACTCGCACCGGGCGTCAACAAAACCGGATCGCCGCCTGAAGCAGGCACCGAATAAGCATGACGCCACCCATCCCGTTCGCTCAGCCAGAGTGTATTCTTGCCGCCATTCAAAGTGAATGCTTCGTCATCAAGTTCATGCTTATCTACCCAGGCCTCGTCGACATCGCGAAACACTTCCTTTACCTGCCCGGTACGTACATCTCCTGCGAAAACAATCAGAGTATTCTGCTTGCGGTTGAACTGTTGGATCTCGATCTCACGGCTGCCCTCGCGCCACTTCATCGCGGCCAGATAGTGATTGCGTGGGTCCCCCGGCACTTCCATCCAACGGGCCGGGCCACCCTCGGCGGGCACAACACCCAATCGAACTGAAGAGTTCTTCGTGCCTGCCTTCGGATAAGCGATTTTCGTTAACTTCGGATAGAGCGAATCGGTATTGTTGATCAGCGAAAATTCTTCGACGCCGGTGGAATCAAATTGCCAGAAGGCGACATTCTTGCCGTCCGGGCTCCAGCGAAAGCCATCGCGCACGAAAAGCTCTTCTTCATAAACCCAATCGGAAGTGCCGTTGATCAGTGTCGTTGAGCCATCGCTTGTCAGTGGCTTCACCACACCTGATTTCAAGTCTTCGACATAGATGTTGTTTTCGCGCACATAGGCAACCCGGGTGGCATCAGGCGAAAACTTGGCAAACATCAGCGAAGAAGGCGGTGCAGAAGCACCGATCTTCATCAGCGTATTGGCGGCTAAATCGAGCACCCAGTAGTCGCCGCGCGTGTTCAAGCGCCAGACCTTCTTTGTTTCCGTAAAGAGCAGCAACCGCTTGCCGTCGGCTGACCAGCGATAGTCTTGCACAAGCAAAGGCTTTGCGTCTTTGGGTGTAAGCTGCGCAGCCGATACCAGCACCGTACGCTTTGCAGTCGCAGTATCGTAGCGCACGATTTCAGAATTCTCGACCGTCGAGTAGGCGGCACCCTTTTCGATCCAGCGTGCCGGCCCAAAACTTCGCCCAGCGAAGGCACTGGACGAGAAGATCCGTTTGAGCTGCTGCTGGAATTCTTCAGACCCAATCAATTGCGGCGCAATCAACGCCAAAAGGGAAACAACAAGAAAGTTTCTACGCACGAGATTCAGCATACGGCAAATCTGCCCTCAGTTTGGGCTAAGATAGGTCTTTCGTAACCATACGCTCATGAAGATCCTCCACGCCCTGATGCGCTTTTACAGCTACCTGTTCACGCTGTTTCTCTCTGTCTTCCTTACCGGCTTCGGCGTTGTCGCCTACATCTCCGGCTTACACAACTGGAAGCTCGATACCTTCATCTGGACCGGTGAAGACCTCTCCAAGGCCATGTTGATTCTGGGTATCCTCGGCGGATCTAGCGTTCTGCTAGCCTTCTTCAATATCTTCAAAGGTCTGCTTCCGGTGATGGCGCTGATCTTCTTCGGCCTGATGATCTACGGCTTCTTCTATCAGGGTTATCGTTTTGCCGACGCAGACGCATTTCAGGGCACCGCCGCTCTCACGTTCGGTGCCCTGGGTAGTTTCTTCTGCAGCTTGTTGATGTTTAAGCGCGAACGCTAGGCTACTTCCAGAGTTCGTGAATCGGCCCGTATAGATCCTGATCGGAGAAGGGCACGTATTCAAAGCCGCGCCCTAACGGATCATCCCGGCGAACCGTAGTCCAGTCAATCCCGAGCGCCGAGTAAATCGTCGCCTCAAGATCTTCCGCACGAATGCTTCGTTCGCGGCTCCAGCCGGGGCTGGCCGTATCGCGACCATTCGCATCTGTGCTCCCGATAGCTCTCGAACCCTTGACGCCAGCGCCGGCCACAAGTGCCGCCTGCTGCAGGAAGTGATCGCGACCCACTGTCGTGTTTAGTGTCCCAATCGTACGGCCGAATTCTCCCATCGCCACAACCAGGGTTTGCTCCAGCAATCCGCTCGCCTTCATATCGGCGATCAGAGTGCCCAACCCGGTGTCGAACTGACGACCGAGCGAATTCGCGTTAGTGGGATTCAACGGCCCGGTGTAGATATTGGCATGGTTGTCCCAGCCACCCACATTCACCTGTACATAGCGAGTGCCACGATCCGACGCCAGCAGATTTTTCGCCACAATCAGCGCATTGCCGAAGCCGGTGTTGCCGTAACGATTGCGTTCATCGGTAGAGAAGCGGAAGAGGTTATCGATTTCACTGCGATACATCAACTGCCGCGCTGCAGAATTGAAGGCGGACATCTCATCGCCCTTGGCACCAATCGCCCCCTTGCCACGCATCTCGGAATCGAGATCGTTCAACAGGGCAAAGCGGCGGTCAAAGGCTGGCTGGCCATCCGGGTGCGTTGTGCCGGTAGGAGGGTTGCCGCCTGGGCTGAAATAGAAGGGAGCGAAGGCAGGCGGCAAATAGCCGCTACCCACACCACCACCGGCATTAAGATTAAAGAATGGCGGCAGAGTCTTATCGCCCCCACGGGTAGCGAACTCAAGCGAAACAACCGAACCGATATGCGGCGCAATCCGTGACAAGGCGCTAACCGGATTACGGCCAATCTGAAGCCAGGTGCTGGCCAATTCATGCACAGCCGCCCAGGGCTTGATGCTGCGAACCAGGGCCACTGATTCCATCTGCTCTGCGATCTTCGGAAAGAGCCCGCGCGGCCATCGAATGTCACCGTAACTAGTCGGATCATAAGAAGCTGGGAGCCACGGACCTTCCTTCAAGTCGAAGGTATCGATGTGGCTGGGCCCGCCGCCCATCATGATGAAGATGACGTTCCTGGCGCGGTTGATCGGCGTCACTGCCGCCTTGGCAACGGTCTCCATAGGGCGGGATGGCATAAGAAAATAGCCGCCCACAGCCGAGCTCATGTGTTTGAAAAACGTGCGCCGGTTGAAATGCGGCGCCTTCCAGAAACAAGTACCCTTGATTCCGGTCCAGTCTTTGCCGAAGCGGTCTTTACCGGCCGGCAGTTCTCCGTAAATGCGATCCATGATGACGTTTCCTCCCTTGCCCTTAATAGCTAAAGATGAACTCTTGTTTGTTCACCATCACCCAAGCCAAGTCTTCGACAGCGGTGTTTTTGGCGGCCTGTACCGTACCGGCTTTCGCCAGAAACGCCATGGTCTTTGTCTTCTCTATTTCACTCGGAATTCGGCCAAGGAAGCGCAAGAAAAGTTCGTCGGCCATCGAGCCGCGATCGGTCATCAAGGCAATACTTCGTAGAGAGGTTGAGGCAGCTACTTTTACCTTACCCGTTACGAAGCCATTGTTCATCAGGTTGAGTTGTTGCAGGATGCTGCCATCCTGACTGCGTTGCTGGATATTGCGATTGCCGCGGAGGAAGAGGTTCATGAAATCGCGGACACCTCCATTGCTGTTCGGCTCCACCGGCTCAGGCATCTGCATCGCCCAGCTTACTGGATCAGCCCAGCCACCAATGGTGTAACGGCCTATCGCATTGGTCGCAGTCTGAATCGCATCGTGGAGTTCTTCGCCTTCGAGGCGGCGAACATAGTGGCGGGCGAAAAGAGGGACATAGTCCGCCTTCCATCCATCGCCATATTCAGAGCTCAACTGATAGGCATTCGATTCCACCAATTTGCGCATGAACTCGCGCAGGTTGTAGTTGTTATCGATCAGCTCATCGGCCAGCTTCTCAAGAAGTTCAGGATGTGTGGCCTGCAGGCTCCAATCGCCGGTCGGAGGATTCTTCGGGTCGAGACGGGCGGGATCGAGTTGATCCAGTGGCTCCACCAGAGCCATGTTGAACATTTCTTTCCAAAGGCGGTTTGCGAAGTTGCGGGCGAACATTTTGTCGTTCACCAATCGCTGGGCGAACTGGGCACGCCAGTCGGCACCATTCGGCTCTGCTTCGCCCATCCGCCATGCGGGGTTGGCTGCTCGCAACGTGCCGATCTGGACTCGCCGCGGCCGATTGCCAAACGTCGTGTTCATGCTGTAGGTTCCGGCAGTGGCGTCAGTGATGTCGGTCGAGTTGGGAAACTCAGCCGCCATTTGATTGCGGTCTGCAAAGCGAACTCGCGAGAAGTAGGCAGCCATCTGGTAGGCTTCCATACGAGTCGCACGGCGTCCCCACAGGCTCAACTGCTCGAGATGCCCTCTACCGTCGTGGCACATGATGCAGTCGTAGTGCCCCATACCCATAAAGGCGGAGGCACTGCGGGAAAACAGAGTGTCGTAGGTGTCTTCGATCGGCCCACCGGGAGTGCGCCAGCGATTGATCCACGTTGACGGACCTTCGCTGTCGCCTCTTACAGTATTTCCCTTGGCCGTGATGACTTCAAAGACAATATCCTTGATCGACTTGTTCTGCGAAACGCTCTGTGCGATCCAGCCGAAAAAGTTGTTTCGGGCACCAACCGGCTGGTTGCGGAAGGAATTCGCCATCGCATTCTGCAGCAGGTCGCCCCACCACATCGTCCATTTATCAGTGAACTCGCGCGAGTAGAGCAGCCGGTCAATCAGATCTTCACGCTTGCGTTCATTCTTCTCTTCGATAAAGGCACGATACTGTTCGATCGTCGGGATGCGTCCGGTCAGATCGAGATAGATGCGGCGAACAAATTCTTCATCCGTTGTCAGGCGAGCGCTCGGCACCCCAGCCGAGGCAAGCTTTCCAAAGATCGCTTGGTCAACGGTCCCTTTGAGTTCAATCGACCCCGGTGCAGCAGTCCGGCTTGAGGCCATTTGCCGTCCCGCCTTGAAGTTCATAGCCCGCTCTTGCACGGTTTCGCGCACACGTGCCTCGCGTGCGGTGTACTCGTCAGGATCGGCTTTAAATGTGCAGTTGGCACCACCCATTTCAGTCAGAGGCAGAACGGCCTCTTGTTCCTGGGCGATGGAAGATGGAAGGATGCTGAGTGCGATCAGGATCGCAATCAACTGATGGGTCGACAGGCCTCGCAATGAAGGCTGATTTTTGTACATCATGATTCCCCGTTTACCTTTCGGCTAGCTGAAATTATAGCCGAGAAAAAAAGTTGTGGATGAACCGTTAGTACTAAATAGTCCCGATTAGCGGATGATCCCTGCGACGAAAGCGTTCGGCGAAGGAGCGCCATTGGGACGCGTTGTGCCGTCGGTCGTTTGCAGATCACTCGATGCAGTGTACCCGGCGACATAAAGCAGCCGCGGGTTCGCAGGATCGAAGCTAACGGAATTGATGACGTCGGTTGAAGATCCACCGAAGTAGGACAGGTATTCGAGGCCCGCGCTTCCAGATAAAGAGGAATTAATCACCGCCACCATGCCGTCGGCAAAGGCAGAGGATGGAATCTTCTTGACTGCGGTAGCCGTAGTCGGGAGCAAGCCAGACATCGAGTAGCCACCGACGGCGACGCGATTCGCGTCGATCAGCGTTAGCCCATAGACAAATTCATAGCCTGTGCCACCGACATAGCTGCAGTAGAGCAACGCGTTAGTACCGCTCAAGAGCGGATCGACCTGCATCACGAATGCGTCCGTACCACCAGACAGAGTAGGTTGTGCAGCGCGAGCGGTCACAGGCAGATCCTTGCTAAAGGTGATCCCGGATACCCACAACTTGCCATTGACGTCGATGGCAAGGCCACGAGCTTCATCGCTGCCGCTGCCGCCAAGTAGAGAGCCGTAATAGAAAGAAGCCAAACCAGAAAGGGAGGGATCGACAGCAGCAACGTATCCATCAAAAAATCCCGAAGAGAACATCGACACACCGTTGTCAGTGAGTGGGAAATCGTCAGAACCAGTCGATCCGGCGAACCAGATCCGGTTGCTCCTGTCGATCGCGACGGCCACTGCAGAATCGTTGCCGTTGCCGCCGAGGTACGACGCGTAGCTCAAAGTGCTTTCACGAGGATTGAAGTAAAAAACGAACGCATCGGAATTGCCGCGTCGCACAGGCTGCGCGCCGTTGCTGACTCCTGGCAGGCCATCCGCAGAAGTTGTACCGACAACTGCGATATTCCCTGTCGGCCCAATTGCAACCGCTTTGGCAAGTTCGCGACCGGTGCCACCGTAATATGTGCTGTAGACCAGCGCGCTGGCTCCACCCTGGTTCGGGTCGATAACGGCAACAAACGCGTCGAAATCACCGCCAAGCTTATTTTGAAATGGTGAAGCCGCAACGGGGAAGTTTGCAGAATTCGTAATACCCGTCAAAACGATGCGGCCTTGGGCGTCAAACTTCATGTCGGCCAGTTCTTCCACGTCGACACCCCCAAGCCAGGTGAAGAAGAGCGTCGTCGCGCTGCCATCGGGGTTGATCCGGAATTTCACCAGGAAAATGTCGGTGCGCCCGGCATTGCTCACCTGAAATGGCTCATTTGGCCCATATGCCTCATATTTGCCAGCCGAGTGGCCACCCACCCAAACGTCGCCAGACGGCTCCACGAGCACATTGGTGGCAACATCATACTCGCCACCCGGAAGGTAACGAGACCAGCCCAAAGTGCTGGTAGACTGACCCTGCATCGCGGCGAGGCAAACGATCGTCAAAGCGGAAAAGCGAACGAAGAAATTCATGGTTAAACAAAATGAGACGGAGATACCATCTACTAGGTTGCCACAAACCGAGCCATGACATCGATTGAGACTTTTTTAGGATTGCTTTTTGCCGCTATTTTGATCGCCCTGATCGCCAAGCGGCTCGACCAGCCCTACCCCATCGCGCTGGTGCTGGGTGGGCTCGGAATTGCCCTAATCCCGGGCGCACCACGTATTGCCCTCGACCCCAATATAGTCTTTTACCTGCTTCTACCGCCAATCCTCAGCGAAGCAGCCTTTTTCACCTCCTGGCGTGATTTCTGGCGCTTGCGTCGCGCGATCTTCCTTCTCGCCTTCGGCCTAGTCACAGCAACCAGCGCCCTGGTCGCCTTCCTTTGCGTTCAATTTATCCCTGGAATGAACTGGACTACCGGCTTCCTGCTCGGCGCAATCATCTCCCCACCAGATGCCGCTGCGGCCACCAGCATCACCCGGGGCCTCGGCCTCCCCAAGCGCGTCGTCCAGATTCTCGAAGGCGAAAGCCTGGTCAACGACGCTTCCGGTCTCATTTTGTACCGATTCGCTGTGATCGCACTTGCCGGCGGCAGCTTCTCCTGGTCCAACGCCTCGCTCTCTTTTTTATGGATCGTCTTCGGGGGTGCCGCAATCGGATCCCTGCTCGGCTACGTCTTCGTAAAGCTCTATCGATTCCTGCGTGACCCGGAGGTGGAAGTCCTCTCCACCTTTCTGCTTAGCTACTTCTCCTACTTTGCCGCGGAACAAGTACACGCGTCTGGCGTCCTCGCCACCGTCGCCAGCGGACTCATCCTGGGTTGGCACGCTCCAGAGCTCTTCAACGCAAATTCACGCATTCGCGGCTTCGCCGTTTGGAAGACCTTTGTGTTCTTCATCAACGCAACCATCTTTCTCCTGATCGGTCTGCAAATCCCTTCGGTCCTCCAAGGTCTCGGCGGCTACCCGTTCAACCTCCTCGCCTGGTGGTCGGGCATCATCTTGCTTGGCGTGATTGCGATGCGGTTGCTCTGGGTCTTTCCGGCCGCCTACCTGCCTGCCCTGCTTTCAAAGGGCGAGCCGATGCCAAACTGGCGCGGGGTCTTGATTGTAGGCTGGACCGGCCTACGAGGGGTCGTCAGTCTAGCCGCAGCTCTCGCACTTCCGATGGAGACCGAACGCGGCCTCCCCTTCCCGTATCGCAATCTGATCCTCTTCCTGACTTTCGCCGTCATCCTCGGCACGCTATTTTTCCAGGGCCTTTCTCTGCGCTGGATTGTCCGTCGGCTGAACCTGCCTGAAGACAAAGCCAGCGAAGAAGAACAGTTGAACGCCCGTATTTATGCCACAGAACAAGTCCTGGAACACGTGCTGGAACTTCAGGAGACAGGCAAATGTACCGGTTCGGCTTTCGAGCGAATCCGCGGGTACTACGAGGATCGGCTCTCAGACCTTCGCTCTCGCCTCGAAATCGAAACAGGTATTGAGCGCATCGATTCCCCGCAAGACTTCCAAAACCTTGCCGAACAACGTCTTTGGTTCAGCCTCGTCAAAATCGAACGCGCCGCAATTCTGGACATGCGAAAAGAGCATAAGATCGGAGACGAAGCGCTGCACGAAATCGAGCGCGACATCGACCTGCTCGAAGCCCGCATTACACCGAAAAACTAGCCATGCGCCTACTCATACTCCTCGCAATCGCCCTCCCGCTCAACGCGCAACCTATCCACGCCCTCATCGTCGACGGCCTCAACAACCACGATTGGCAAGCTGCGACAACTTTCCTCAAGACCACTCTCGAACGCACGGGGCGATTCACGGTCGACGTTTCCACGGCTCCCCAACAGGGGGCAACGTGGCACCCCAACTTCGACAAGTATCAGGTAGTGATCAACAACTTCAACGGTGGCCACCTCGAAAACGGAATCCGCTGGCCGCAAGAAGTTGAGCGGGATTTCCTCAACTATCTGAACAAGGGCGGAGGTGTTGTCATCTTTCACGCCGCCAACAATGCCTTTCTCACGTGGCCTGAATACAACCAAATCGTGGGGCTCTTGTGGCGCGACAAAAGCTTCGGCCCAGGCCTCGTGATCGACATCCAGAAGAAGCCCATGATTGTGCCTGCTGGAGAAGGCTTCGCCCCTGGCCACGGCCCCCGCCATGACTTTCGCGTCGACATTCTCGACACCAAACACCCCATCACAAAAGGGTTACCCCAATCGTGGCAACACAAAGCCGAACAACTCACTCACGGCCAGCACGGCCCGCCCGAGGCCCTCAAACAGCTCCGCATCCTCACTTACGCCTACAGCAAAGATTCCAAGCGCAACGAACCCATGGATTGGGTCCGCAATTACGGCAAAGGCCGCGTCTACACAACCATGCTCGGGCATACCTGGACAAACGAAGCCAACCCCAACCTTGAAGTCCCCGAGTTCCAGCGCTTGCTGGTACGAGCCATCGAGTGGACGGCAACCGGCAAGGTTACGCTTCCCGCCAATTAAGTTCGGCATCGGTGCGCCGCACGTAGTTGGCATCAAGAGCCGCCGCGTCAGGCCGCTCCCCGGCCAACCACCTCTTCTCGGCCAGCTTGCCCACCGCACCGGCAATCACTCGCGGAGCGATTGCCACCGCCATACCTTCGACAGCATCAAAGCTCACCCACTCCACATCTTTATTCACCAATGCCCGTACCCGTTCTAGAGGCATCACAACTTCGCTTCCGTCCAGCAAACGCGCATAAACATCTCCACGCCGCGCATCATAAAATGGCACCACCAGACCAGCACCATACCCGAGTAACGCATCCAGATTGCTTACACCATAGACAGGCTTGCCCAGCGCCTCGCCTAATCCCTTCACCGCAGTCAATCCAATCCGCACACCCGTAAACGTCCCTGGCCCGCAAGCTGCCGCAAAGCCATCCACATCCTTCATCTGCACGCTCAAAGCCCCTAGCGCTTCAAAGAGCAAGTGCCCATAGCCATCACCCCCATCAAGCGTCACTTCTTCCACAACCTGCCCGCCCTCCACCAGCGCCAGACTTCCCACTTCATGCGTAGTATCAATCGCCAGAATCACTTCACCAGCCTCACAATTCGATCCACAAAATAGACCTTTCCGTTCGAGTTAATCCCGGTCACGCGCACATTCAACACAGCCGGGAACCGGGTTGCAAGCGCCGACGGCAACACCATCTGGCCCTTGTCTTTGGTCGTGATCACCCGCATGCCCTGCAACTCGGTCGGCACATCGGCCGTAATCAGGTACTGCATAAACCGCGTGGCCCGGGAATCCTTCGTGATCGTCACTTTATACGGTACAGGCGCATCCGCCTTAAGGTCGGCATTGTCCTTGATGTCAACGGTAAAGGGGATCCGTTTCGGGTCAATCTCAAACTCCTGCATCATGATGACTTCGCTCTCAAACTTGTAGCTCCTGAGCATCCCTTCTTTGCGTCCCTCGCGAGACAAGTGCAAGATCCATTCGCGATCCTTGCTTGGCGGCTCACCAATAAAGTGCTCTCCCTTGTACTCCTTCATCGGAGTTCGCTCACCAGTAGAGGCATCTACCCAAGCCGCATCATAGCTATGCTTTTCTACTTCTACTTCCACGATCCCGGGCCGCTCGACATAGACAAGATAGTCGGTACCGATGAGCGCAAGCCCCCGCCCGTTCGACACATCAAAGTAAGGCTCCAGCTCCCAATAACGAGTGTTCTCAAGAATCTCCGCCATCGCCTTTGTAGCCCCATACCCAAGGTAGCTACCAGCCGTAATCGCATTCCACAGCACTTTCGAGCTCATCTTCTTTCCCACCGTCACAATCGGCATCGCATACAACTGATGCTCAATCGCCGGCACAGCGGGGTCTTCTCCGTTACAGAGAATATGAGTCATCCAGCCATCGCGAACAAATGCCGAAGTGCTGCCCACCGGATAAGCACTGCGCGGATGATTGTAGGGGTCAATCTTCAGGATCAGGAGCCCAAGATCCTTCAGCAACGCACGAGCATCCTTGTAAGTTTCCCAATCCTGCACCAGTTCCCAAGTCACATTCAGAGGCGCAAGCCGCGCCATCGCATAGCGAAAATATTTCTCACGAGTGGCCCAATCCGGCAATGCCTTCACTAGCGCCCCATTTGGCCCAGCCAACACTACATCGACAATAATCCCGTCGGCATTGAGCTTCAGCACACGCTTCTCAAAAGCCTCAAAACGCTTCGGGTCTGGAGGCCAAACCGGATCAAACACAGTCCGCACATGCGTCGCCTTCTGAGCCTTCGCCGTCTCAAACGATTCCTCTGCCGCATTGGCCAGATCCCAGATCTCCATCCCCAGCCATAGATGCGCTTTCTGATTCCCCGAATATCGCCAATGATGAACATTCGCCTTATGGATGAATCCCTTGAGCTCACTCACCAACCCGTTGAATTTCAGCGTCTGCTTGTCAAAGCGAGTCAGGTTACTCGTGATCTTCAGTTCCCAGACACCATCCTCGATAGGTGCCACACGCACCACCATCTTCCCCCCGCCATCCCAAAACGCATCAGCCAGAAAGGTGCGAAAACGAGGGCTCTTCACCTCTGCCGTAATCTTCACGGTCTTCCACGGCTCCGGATGCGCCTTCACTTCATCCTGATCCAGATCAAACACAATGTCGCAGACGCTGTACACCAGCGTGTCCGGGCAGACCTTCTGCCCCCACGCTGCAACCGTTAATAGCAAAACCAGCAAGCCGACCCGCATAATTAACAGTATGATGCGTGCGCTTCTCATTGGATTACTGCTTTCTTTCGCGACCTTCGGTCAATCGATTCTCACAACAAAAACCGCGAACCTCGAAAAGCAGGATGGCTACTTCCCGCTTTACTACGACACCAAGGCCGGCAAGCTCTTTTTGCTGATCGATAAGTTCAATACCGACTTCCTCTATTACGAAAGTCTCCCCGCCGGGCTAGGCTCAAACGACTCTGGCCTCGACCGCGGCCTCTTGGGGCAAGAGCGCGTAGTCCACTTCGAGCGTGTCGGCCCCAAAATCATGCTCGTCCAGGAAAATCTCGACTACCGCGCCATCTCTCCAGACGCCACCGAGCGCCAGGCCGTCGCCGACAGCTTCGCCAAAAGCATTCTCTTCGGCTTCACCGTTGAGGCAGAAGAAGATAACAAAGTCCTCATCGACATTACAAGCTTTGTAGTCCGCGATGCCATGAACGTCGCCAGCCGTCTGCGCGAGATGAAGCAGGGCACCTTCAAACTCGACCTCACCCGAAGCGCCATCTACATGCCGCGCACCAAAGCCTTCCTCAAGAACACCGAAGCCGAAGCCACCATCACCTTCGCCGGTGAAGGCGTCGGCAACTTTGTCTCGAGCGTCACCCCTGCACCCGACTCGCTGACCCTCCGCGTCCACCACAGCTTCCTCCAACTCCCACCTCCAGGCTTCAAAACTCGCGCCTTTGACCCCCGCTCTGGCTACAACCAACTTCGCTACAAAGACTACGCAACCCCAGTCGAACAACCCGTCGACAAGCGCTTCATCATGCGCCACCGCCTCGAAAAGAAAGACCCTAGAGCCAAGATGAGCGACCCCGTAAAGCCACTCATCTACTACATCGACCGGGGCGCACCAGAACCGATCCGCACAGCCTTGCTTGAAGGCGCCCGCTGGTGGAATCAGGCCTTCGAAGCCATCGGCTATCGCAATGCCTTTCAGGTGGAGATCATGCCAGAGGGCGCAGATTCGATGGACGCCCGCTACAACATCATCCAGTGGGTGCACCGTTCTACGCGCGGTTGGTCTTATGGAGCTAGCATCACAGACCCGCGCACCGGAGAAATCATCAAAGGCCATGTCACCCTCGGCAGTCTGCGCATCCGTCAGGACTTCATGATTGCCGAAGGCATGCTCGCTCCCTACATTGGCGCAGACGCCTCCACCAAGCGCATGATGGACATGTCGATCGCCCGCATCCGTCAGCTTTCGATCCATGAAATCGGCCACACCCTCGGCCTCGTTCACAACTTCTCGGCCAGCGCCTTCGGCCGCACCAGCGTCATGGATTACCCGGCACCGCTCTTCACCTTCAAGGCCGACGGCTCGATCGATTTGAGCGACGCCTATGCCGTGGGCGCAGGCGATTGGGATAAGGTCACCATCGAATACGGCTACCAGCACTATCCAAACGGTACCGATGAAGCCACCGAACTCCGCAAGGTTCTCGACCGCGCTCACGAGCGTGGCATGTACCTGATTGCCGACACCGACTCACGCGCCACCGGCGGCGCACACCCTACCGGCCACCTCTGGGACAACGGCTCAAACGCTGTCGACGAACTCAACCGTATGATGAAGGTCCGCGCTAAAGCCCTCGAAACTTTCGGCGAAAAAGTAATCACCATGTGGACCCCGATGTCGGAACTTGAAAACAAACTGGTACCGATCTATCTGAGCCATCGCTATCAGGTGGAAGCAGCGGCAAAGGTTATGGGCGGCGTCGATTATCGTTACGCCATCCGTGGCGACAAGCAACCCATCGCCAACATCGTCGCCCCAGAAGAACAACGCCGCGCCCTCAACTCTCTACTCGATACTCTCAAGCCAGAATCCCTCGCACTCCCCGAACGCATTCTCAACCTGATGCCCCCACCGGCACTCGGCTATCCCCGCACGATAGAAAGTTTCAAGGGCCGCACCGGCTTAACCTTTGACGCTCTGGCCCCGGCTGAAGCCGCCATCAACCTGGCGGTCGGCCTCATTCTGCATCCCGAACGAGCCAGCCGCATCGCACAGCACAATGCCCGCGACAAGAAATACCCGGCATTGGGAGAAGTAGTCAAAGCCCTGTCCGATGCCGCTTTCATGGGCAAGCCAGTCGACTACGGCATGGAGTGGGAACTAAGAAACCTGCTCAAGGTTTCAATCGTTTACCACCTGATGGCGCTGGCCGCAGACCAGCGCACTGCCCCAACAGCGCGCTCGCTCGCCTTCACCGCACTCACACAAATCTCAACGATCAACTATGACCTCTGGCTCAACAACGAGATCAAACGTTTCATTGAAGACCCAAAGGTGATCCCGCTTCCTCGCCCAATCGAAGCTCCTCCCGGCATGCCGATTGGAGACGAAGAATCGCGTCTTTGGTAAACCGTTCTACCTCTGGATAAAACTCCGCCACATCCTCCGCCAGCCCTTCATAGTGCTGGCGGAGTTCTACTTCAGCTCCTGTCAATCCAACAATCCGCTTCCGCCGTGCCTCCATCCGCTCGAGCACCATCCCAATACCCTCCACTGTCGAATAGCTCCCCAGCCAGCGCCCGGTAATCATCCTGTCCGGCAGACTCTGCAACTCCAGCGGCAACCCTTCAACATGCGCCATCAACCCGCCCCGCAACTGCTCGACATCAACTCCCTGCGCCAGAAAGTGATCGTAAAAAACATCCACTAATACCCCACCAAGCCGCCGCCTCCCAGTGCCCAACCGGGCCACACTCCGCATCACCACTGGATGACTATCGGTGAACCTGTCGATCGCCCGGTGCAATGCCACACCCAGGCGCAACTCCATCGGCTCAATGCCTTCCACACGCCCCTTGAAAAAATCCCCCAGCAGATTCCCAAGCGTAATCAACCCTGCATCCGGCAGCACCAGCAAATGCCCTAAGTAGTTCACTCCTTCCAATCTAGCGTTAGCCTGAAGACTGCACCACGATGATCATCAAATCTGAAGACACCAGCCCTAAAGATCTCTACAAGCTTATGATCGGCATGGTCGTCCCAAGACCTATCGCCTGGGTCTCGACGGTCAGCGAGGATGGCACCAACAATCTTGCTCCCTACAGTTTCTTCAATGCCATCTCCGGAGACCCGCCCGTTGTCTGCTTCGCCCCCTCGCGCAAGCCCGCTGGCGACAACAAGAAAGACACTCTACGCAACCTGGAATCAACTGGGGTCTTCGTCATAAACATCGTCAGTGAACATCTTGCCCAAGCGATGAATCAATCCGCTGCCGACGTTCCGCCCGAGGTTGACGAATTCGCCCTCGCCGGCGTAAGCGTCGAACCCGCAACCATGATCCAGGCACCGATGGTCAAAGAAGCCCTCGCCAAAATGGAGTGCCGCGTCCGCCAAATCATCCCACTCGGCGACCGTCCCACCAGCGGCATCCTCGTCCTCGGCGACGTCCTCTGTTTTCATTTCGTCGAAGGCCTGGTCGACAACTTCAAAGTAGACCCCGCAATGCTCAACGCCGTCGGCCGCATGGGCGGCACAAGCTACTGCGACACTCGCAACCGCTTTGACCTCACCCGCCGCTAACGGGCGAGCAACGCCTTGGCTACTGGCGCCAACTTTGACATCTGCTCGGCAGACAATGCACTCACAAAGGGCGGAATTGCCCCTGATGCAGCAATCCCGGCCAACTCGATCGATGCATGCAAAACCCGTGACGGCCCCCAGGCATCCCGCAAATTTTCATGCGGCAAAAACAATTCCCGCAGCGGCACTGCCCCGGCAAAATCTCCCCGATCCAGACACTCAAAGATCGCCTGCGTCTTGGCTGGCGCCACACAAACCGACCCCGACGTAAATCCAGCCAACTGAAATTCCTCGAGGTGCACAATCGCCGGCCGCTCTCCAATTCCACTGATCACCAAGCGACGGTCCACCCTCTTCAACAACTCATCAAGATAAGCATCCTTCGATGGATCAGCCCGCACCACCGCATACTTGATACCCACACAAACACCATCACTCACCAGCCGCGCCACGGCATCCAGCCCCTCCATCAGATCACCGCCAAAATTCTGTTCTTCCTTGAGGTAAACAATCAACGGTGTCTCTGCTGCAGCAGAGAACCGCCGCAGGCCATCCTCAAGCCCACGGGCATCCCGGGGATCCGCACACGGCAACGCCATCACACAAGGAAAGCAATACTTCTTGAGTAACGGTGCCTGATCCATCAATCGCCCGAACGAAGGCCCCGCGCTTGGGATACACCACAACTCATCTTCAAGCCCGCTCAACCAAACCAGCAATTCCGCATACTCAGCAAGAGTGATGTGATACAAAAACGCGTTCCCACCATACATCATACGAGTCACCCCGCC
>Ga0209490_10003071_pt1 | contig 15666 bp, 20 predicted proteins | sample MAT06_FD_187209 | JGI IMG/M metagenome (GOLD analysis project Ga0209490, IMG submission 187209) | Freshwater microbial communities from Lake Fryxell liftoff mats and glacier meltwater in Antarctica - MAT-06 (SPAdes) (version 2) | ecosystem: Environmental > Aquatic > Freshwater > Ice > Liftoff...
TGATTCTGTAAGGTGTGAGTTAATGCGCGGGGATTAGGGGGAATCTGATTAATTCAAACGCTTGGCGTAAGAGCGCAATCCTACTCCAGGTATGGTGATTGAGTCGTCACGTTTATCAGAATTAAAGTCTGGTATCTCTCCAGTCATCAGCTGAAAAATATCGTTAGCTTGCATTTCTAGCAGCCAATCACTGAACTGTGTACGACTAACCCGATCGCCTATCTCTCTCCTAATTCTGTAAATTGGCACTAAATCATCTAGGTTGTAGTTTTGGTTCAACTTGTCGTAGACTTCTAACGCCACAGATTTAAATTCGTCGTAAGATGCGATCGCACTCTTCCCATTAACTAGTACATCTGCACCAGTTACCGCAACATCCATCTGACTAATCCACTTCACCAATGCATTCGCCGCCCAAGTCCCGACAATCGTTCCTTGAAACTTAAAATCACCACTCCTCAAACCCTCACCCAATACCTCTAAACCCTTACCAGATGTCAGAGAATATCCTTTTTTGGAGATGGCGATCGCACCTTGGTTCTGTAATTCCTCGCATATGCCCTGATAATCTGCTACCTTCTGGCTTTTGGATACAATTCGCTTAGTGAATTGACCCTTCTTAACTTCCTGCTGTGTTCCTCCCAAATCCCACAAAGCCAAAAGGAGACGAGTTCTAGTTTGGACTGTATTTTGTGATGTCATATTGAGTGTATTTTTTGACAATATATTTCGTAGCGGCTGTATCTTTGTAATTTATTTACTCCGAAAAAATAACCGGGAAATTGCTGAAGATTTCGGCGTTTCAGCTAAATTGGTTCATCAAAAATTAATAAAATATTTCCTTGGGATGAATACAGTTCTCTCAAAGGCAGGATGGAATACCTGAGAAAATCGATCATGATATAGAAACGTTGTAGCTGATGCAGTTGTAAATTCAGTGGTATATGTTTTTTCAATGCGAAATAACAGGAATTCCAACTTTGTTTTTGCAACAGCAAGGCTTTTAGCAAATACAGGTGATGAAGAAATCCGATGATTACAATATTTAAAGAAAGTAAAATAGTTTCGCGTCTATTTGCAGTACTGCTTTCAGCATTGCTAATGGTGCCCTTGCTAAGTAGCTGCGGAGGCGCTTCCCGTACTGCTACGCCGCCACCTGTTGACGACACAATCGGTAGAACAGTGAGCGATCGCAACACTACAAAGCAACCCGAAGTTAAAAATAAGGGAATGGGTACAGGGCAAAAAGTGGCACTTCTAGCAGGAGCCGCAGCACTTTACTATATGTACAACCAACATCAGAATGCTTCAAAAGAAGGAGCGCAAGGTAAGTACTATCTTTCCAAGAATGGGCGTGTATATTACCGTGACGCTGAAAAACGTGCTCACTGGGTAACGCCACCATCAGAAGGAATTCGAGTACCAGAATCTGAGGCACAAAAGTATCGGGAATTCCAAGGCTATAACCGGAGTTCCACAGGTCGCGATCTCACTGGCATAACTTCATCCGCAGCTCCAGCAATCTAGATCAGCGAAGCGTGTGTAAATCTAAAGCGGGTTTCCCGGAGGATAACGCCGATCGCGCACGTCGGAAACACGAACTTAAATCAGGAGACAGATTATGGTAGATGACTTTTTGCGAAAGGCGAAGGATTTCCTCACCGGGTCGAACAGCGATCAAGATGCTGAAAATCGCGATGGGCTACGCCCCGCCGTAGGCGACCGCAATGTCCGTCCAGCCAGCGAAGATCCCTACGGTGATCCCGCAGACTCGGCATCTTACGGCAAGCTTACCCCAGCCAGTCAAGACCCCTACGGCGATCCCGCAGATATCGCCTCGTCTTACGGAAACGTTCGCCCAGCTAGCGAAGACCCTTACGGCGACCCCGCAGATCAAGGAGAGTTTGGCGACGTTCGCCCAGCCAGCGAAGACCCCTACGGCGATCCCGCAGATCAGGATTCCCGCCGTTAAGCCAAACTAATGTTGTGATGTTGGTTTTCTGCCTCCTGCCTTCTTCACCAATATTTTCATCCCCGACTTTTAACCAAAAGTCGGGGATATTGTTGTTCAGTTTAACTAAACTGCTCCTCTGCATCCAAGTTGAACAGCATTTGCAGAGTTTGCATACAGCGCCGTCTGGCTTCAACATCTTGCTGCGATCGCAATTGCACCATCGGATCATGTAAAATTTTATTGACAATTCCCCGTGTTAATGCTTCAATTACCTCTTGATGTTTTTCCGCAAATTCTGAACCCAATCTTGACAAAGCTTTTTCTAATTCTTGTTCGCGGATGGTTTCGATTTTATTTCGCAGACAGCTAATAGTAGAGACAGTTTCTAGACTACGCCACCAAATATCAAAAGCTTCCACTTCTTCCTCTAAAAGTTTCTCGGCTTCCTGTGCAATCTTGCGACGGCTTTCGTAGTTTTGCGCTACTACTGCCTTCAAATCATCCACATTAAATGCTTGCACATTTGCCAATTCATTCACATCCGCATGAACATTGCGCGGCACAGAAATATCAAATAACATCAGAGAGCGCTGAACTTCTAGAACCATTTCCAACTTGGCGCGGTCAAGTATTGGCTCTGTCGCCGAAGTACTGGTAAACACTAAATCGCTATCGGCAATTACGGCCATCATTTCCGATAGCGAATGAATTTGGATCGGTTGTTCGGGGAACTGCTTCGCTAATTCTTGAGCGCGATCGCGGGAACGATTTACAATACTAATCTGCACAGCCCCTTTAGAAAGTAGGTGTTGCACCAGCAACCGCGACATTTTACCAGCACCCAGAATTACGACTCGGCAAGCAGCTAAATTTGCCACCTTGATCTGGGCTAACTCCACAGCTGCCGAACTGATAGAGACAGCGCCAGTGCCAATACTAGTTTCAGTGCGAACCCGCTTCCCAGCTGTCAGCGCTTGTTTAAATAATCGATTTAAAATGGTTTTTATACCGTTATATTGCTGTCCTAATTTGTGAGTAGTCTTCACCTGAGCCAGAATTTGACCTTCTCCAAGTACCAAACTATCTAAACCACCTGCTACCCGCATAATATGCATTACTGCATCATCATGCAGCAACATAAACAGGTGTTGGCGCAGAGAAAGCACAGACAATTTGCTGTATTCTGCCAGAAACTGAGTTACTTCCCGGATACCTTGATCTATTTCACTGGTAACAATGTAGATTTCCAGGCGGTTACAAGTGCTAAGAATTGCAACTTCGCTAATATTAGGATAGCTGGCCAGATGAGCGATCGCACTTTCAATTTGTGGCTCTGGAATGCTCAGTTTTTCCCGGACTTCTACTGGGGCTGTTTTATGGCTTAACCCCACCACTGCTATATTCATTTGCTAAATTTTAGTTACTAGTTGGTAGTTGGAAATAAAGTATTGAATGAGAATAGGGAATGGGGAATTTTCGTTTATTGGTTGTTAGTTTTTCCCAGCAACAAACAATAATTAATCACTAACTACTAACTATTAACTACGGTAAGGGTGAAGCATTTTGGTGAGTATTTTTCAGTTTCATAGAAAGATTTCTTTCCAAATGCTTCGCCCTTACTTTTACCATTCCCCATTCCCTAAAAATTACTTCAGTTGGAGAGTCTTCGGTTCATTAAACATATGAATTGTATCAACAAATCGAGCAGTTTTCGACTGGTTAGAAATTACCAAGCTTTCAGTTCTTGCTCCGCCCTTGAAGAAACGCACGCCTTCCATGAGATTACCAGTGGTAATGCCGCAACCAGCAAACAGAACAGTTTTACCAGATGCCAGTTCATGAGCATCATAGACCTTATCGGGGTCATTGATATTCATAGACTTTAAGCGATCGATGTTAGCTTGTTTGCTTTCTCCAATCAGACCTGTTTTTACTACTTCTGGATCGTAGATCAGTTGACCTTGGAAGTGTCCACCCATAGCACGCATTGCGGCTGCGGAGATTACACCTTCAGGAGCAGCACCAATACCCATCAGCGCGTGGATATCAGTTCCAGCAAAACCACAGGATATGGCTGCACCCACATCACCATCTGAAATTAGGGAGACTCTCGCTCCAGCCTCACGGATTTCTTTAATTAAATCATTGTGACGTTCACGCTTCATGACCACGATCACAAGCTCTTCAATAGAGCGCTCTAGACACTCAGCGAGAATTTTGAGGTTTTCCGTTGCTGACTTGTTAATGTCTACCTTGCCCTTAGCTGCGGGAGGTGCTGCTAACTTCTTCATGTAAAAGTCAGGAGCAGCAAATAATCCACCCTTTTCCGAAATTGCCAAGACAGCCATCGAACCAGGTTGCCCATAAGCTACCAAGTTTGTACCTTCACAGGGGTCAACGGCGATATCAATTTCAATTAGTTCATCAGGGTTACAGACATTTTGGGCATCTGGTTGGGTACAGATACCAACTTCTTCTCCGATATAAAGCATGGGCGCATCGTCGCGTTCGCCTTCACCGATAACGATGCGACCCCGCATATGGATTTTATTCATCCGCTCGCGCATAGCTTCCACTGCTACCTGGTCAGCAATGTTTTTTTCGCCTTTGCCCATCCACTTTGCGGATGCGATCGCGGCTTGCTCGACTACTTCAATAATCTCTAACCCAAGTGTATTTTCCACAGAGCCTGCCCTCTCAACTGCTTGAATTTCCGTCGTTTTATCTAGCTATTTCAGTCTTCAAGTCTACCAAAGGGCGGATACACGTGGAAGAAAGTTAAGTTTTACTGCTAACTGGTTAGGAAAGTGCCAGTTATGACCTCTTTTTTTCGGTCATACTACTCCAGCATAGACAGGACTTACGCAAAATTACGAAAAGAAGCCCTGAAAACTATACCTGCTATTTTGGCTTTTCTCTCAATGTGTAATATCATGCCCGCTTGATTGCTTATTAAACCCAAAGAACCCCACCCCGCCAAAGCTATGCTTTGTCTCCCCTCCCCGCTTGCGGCTACGGTGTACACACAAGTCGGAAATAGTAGTCTGTCAAGGATAATTTACGAGGACATTCTCTGTAGAGACGGCGATTTATCGCGTCTCTCTAACGTGTCTTTAGACGGCGATTTATCGCGTCTCTCTAACGTGTCAGCCCTTTAGACGGCGATTTATCGCGTCTCTCCAACGTGTCAGCCCTTTAGACGGCGATTTATCGCGTCTCTCCAACGTGTCAGCCCTTTAGACGGCGATTTATCGCGTCTCTACATGAGGGCTTTCTGGCTTGTCCCAACCGTATTGGGGTAAAACTGGATTGACTTGTGTGTACACCCTAGCCGCTTGCGGGGAGGGGTTCTTTTATTATGGGTAATCTGGCGGACATGATATAAGTCCTATATTTATTTATGGTAACTATGCAAAAGTGGATTCCAGCGCCATCAATACCAGCAATGATCTAGGCTATAGACATAGTTAAAACCTTGCTTAAGATAAATATGCTGGACTTTCTTAATCCTCTCTTAAATCGCCATCCAGAGCGAGTTAAAGCCAACGTCGAACTTTACACATGGCAAACTTGTCCTTACTGCATTCGTGCCAAGATGCTGCTGTGGTGGAAAGGTGTAAATTTTACTGAATATAAAATCGATGGTGACGAATCAGCCAGAGCTAAAATGGCAGAACGCACTAACGGACGACGTAGTGTACCGCAAATTTTTATCAATAATCAGCATATTGGCGGCTGCGATGACCTTTATCACCTAGACAGCCAAACTCAACTCGATTCCCTTTTAGCCCAAGCTGCTATTTAGCATTTGCGTAAGCCCCTACTTTTTCTTTCTTGTAGGATGGGCGTTTTGGCCAATGCAAAGGCGGATAAAACGCCCACTCTACAAAATCAGGACTTACGCACTGTACAAATTAATCATGGTATATTTTTACCAAAATAGGTTATTTCAGGCTTTGATGCTAAATAAGTCCGCGATGTAGGGGCAATTCATGAATTGCCCCTATGATAGATGTGGTTTTTTCCATCACATATATTTGGTATTTTCTGTCAATGCGTAAGTCCTGAAAATGTGTTGAATTTTGAAATTTTTATATTAATCAGAATATGTTAACTAACTACACAGAATATCTTATACATCAACAATGGATGAGTTATGCACTAGAATTAGCAAAAGTAGCAGGTGATGCAGGTGAAGTCCCTGTAGGTGCTGTTATCATTGATTCAACTGGCAAATTGTTGGCACAAGGAGAAAACAGAAAAGAGCGCGACAAAGATCCTACCGCTCATGCGGAAATTCTTGCTCTCAAGATAGCTGCAACAACTTTACAAAATTGGCATCTTAATGAATGTACCCTCTACGTAACTCTCGAACCTTGCCCGATGTGTGCAGGTGCTGTTGTCCAAGCGCGTCTAGGATTACTTGTATATGGAGTAGACGATACCAAAACTGGCGCAATTCGTACAGTTATTAACATACCCGATAGTGCTGCTTCTAATCACCGTTTACAGGTAATGGGAGGCATTCTAGAGTCAGCCTGTCGTCAGCAATTACAGGCTTGGTTTGCCACTAAGCGGCGTATGGGAAACTAACGGACAGAGGTAAAACTGTCCATCTAGTACGGCACAAGTCAAGCAAGAGAATCTACGGTGTAACTAATTAGACTTTTCGTTAAATTTTACCTGTCAATCAGCTGCATCCTTCATGATGAAATTTTATTCTTCATCCGATACCTGCCAACACACAGTAGTAGACCCTCAAGTAGCTGGTACTACCTCAAGGGTTTCTCCTTGGTTAAGTCCTCTGGCACATTTATTAGGGCGTCACTGCCTATTACCATTATTCTTTGGGCAAATTAGAGTAACCGGACAAAAAAATATCCCGACAACTGGGCCTGTAATCCTTGCGCCTACTCATCGAGCGCGTTGGGATGCCTTGGTTGTACCCTACGCTACTGCTGATTGTATGACAGAACAAGACCTGCGGTTCATGGTGAGTATTGACGAATGCCAAGGCTTACAAGGCTGGTTTGTGCGACGTTTAGGGGGGTTTCCGGTAAATTCTAAGCATCCCTCAATCCAGACGCTGCGACATGGAGTTGAGCTACTTCAGCAGAAAAAAGCTTTGGTAATCTTTCCAGAAGGTAATATTTATCGTGATGGCCAAGTTCACCAGTTGAAGCCTGGAATTGCTCGTCTTGCTTTGAGTGCTGAATCTAGTCATTCCGGGCTGGGAGTGAAAATTATACCTATAGGCATTAATTACAGCCAACCTTATCCAAATTGGGGTACTGATGTGAGTATTCACATTGGCTCCGCAATCACAGTAACGGATTACACGAGTGGCTGTGTAAAACAAGATGCTAAAAGCATCACATCTGATTTAGCAAAGGCACTGCAACAATTAAGCCATCAAGAAACAAAAATTACTAATCACGCATTTGCAGAAATTACTAATTCTTAATCTCGTCAAACCTAGATATCGCTGATCAGGGCGATTTAAGTTAGTTACTATACAGGGGTAATGGGAACTCTATTAAATCGAATTTCAGTCTAAATCATAGATACTTAGGATGTAAATTTACTTTGTCGAAGACCAAAACAGAGTTAAGATACCCGAAGTTTCCATAACTTTTTTATATAGTTGTCGCACTAATTGATCCCATGAACACTGCTGCCGCTGTTACCTTGATGCACCGTACTTTTTTATCAGTCATAGCAGTCCTCAGCTTGCTATCACCTGTGAATGCTCAGGTATCACAGTCACCAAGTACTACCAGCCAACCACTACCTATTGACCCCAACGATCCCAATAACCTCCGCCCCATAACCGAAAGTAACAGCCTTTTGAGCATTGTAGGTGGCGATCGCCTCATGAAAGATGCAGAACAAGCCGTTTCTGCTCAAAACTACCCCTTAGCTGCCAAGAAACTGCAAGAAGCACGTCAGATTTATAATCAGCTATCTAATTTTTATCAAGAGTTAAATACTAGCTTTTCGGGAATTGACAATAGAGTTTCTGATTCTCAGCGGCAAAAAGCTCTATTAACAGCCCAAAAGCGAGATGAAGCGACCTTTCAGCTAGCATTGGTACATCGAGCCCAAAATCAGCCAGAATTAGCTGTACCGTTGTTGATTCAAATAATTAAGAGTCAAAACCCAACGCGCGATTTAGGCAAGAAAGCCTATAAACAGTTGTTTGAATTGGGTTTTGTGGATTCTCCCTATCCCAAAGAAGGTGGTAGTTCATCTTCCTCATCCCAAAAAAAATAAATTAAATTTTTGTTGCCTGTTTTCTCAATCTCCCCATCTCTCTGAGCAGTACCTTGGAACGCTCCAGTGCTAAGATAGGATTATCTGCCCTAGCTTTGATCCAGCGTTCTCAAAAATCCACCTCAGAAACGCATTTATCCCCAGCCTTGCCAAAACCTGAAGTTGGCACAGGCATTTGCTCTATATCTGTTAATAATAGAAAAGTAAGTTTTTTCAGGAATAGCGATGATTAGTCCGCAGCAGGTTGAGGCAATGATCAAGGCGGAACTGCCAGACGCCCAGGTTCAGGTGCAAGACTTGACTGGTGGCGGTGACCACTATCAGGTGACAGTAGTTTCATCACACTTTGCAGGTAAGGGGCTGGTGCAGCAGCATCAGTTAATTTATGGTGCGTTGAAGCAAGCTGTGTCATCGGAAGCGATTCATGCCTTGGCATTAAAAACATATACTCCCGAAGCTTGGCAAGCAATAGCAAGTTCCTAAAGTTATGAGTTAAGAGTTATGAATTTTTAACTCCTCACTCCTGACCGGAGGCGGAGCATCCCCGGCTCCGCTCCTCACTCTATTAATACAACGTAGGAAACACAAACACCATGACACCAGAACTCAAAGATCAAATTGATAACTTGGTACAACAGAACAAGATTTTGGTTTTCATTAAGGGAACCAAGTTAATGCCCCAATGTGGTTTCTCCAACAACGTTGTGCAGATTCTCAATACTTTGGGAGTTCCCTTTGAGGCGGTTGACGTTTTATCAGACAGTGAAATCCGCCAAGGAATTAAAGAATACTCTGACTGGCCGACAATTCCCCAAGTCTATTTAGATGGTCAATTTCTTGGTGGTTCCGATATCTTGATTGAATTGTACCAGAAAGGTGAATTGCAGCAAAAGGTAGAAGTAGCACTAGCTTCGTAACGTCCTTTTTACAACAAATTAGAGGCTATGCTGCTGAATTTGTGTTTGGCAATAAAGGCAATCTGCCGTTTTTAATGTCCTTGAAAAGGGAAATACTATTTATTTCCCCTTTCAAGGTTTTTTAATAGTTTTCTGACAAAAATACTTGAGCTGTCTTGGAATTGATTTCAGGTAGGTCAAAAATCCCCTCAGTCGCATCGATAAAACTAATATAGGGCTGAGGAGATATTGTTTTGATAAAAAATATCTCCAAAATCTCACACCACGGCAACCTGTTGACCAATACAGATAATATGCTATAATTATTAACGGTAATTAACCGTTACATTCAATGACCGACTAAATGGTATTAGTAGTAATCTGGTTGGGGCTGTGGCTGCGGCACTGCAAAATTTGATCCATCATACAAATAGCGGCTGGCTTCCTCTTCTAAACGATGAATCAGGAAAGGTTCAATGATGTTGCTGTGTCGCAGTGCGGCTAGATATCCATCCAAATACATCCGCATATCATCTGTGCGATAACCGCGATTCCATAACTCTACGAAGGCATCGGTGAGTCTTTGGTAATAGCGGATAGTTTGTGTGTCTTGGAGCATAACTGCTGTATTAATCTCTTTGGAATGAGAATTATAAATGATTCACGCCCAAATGAGAAGTGTAATTTCCCTTTGGCATTAACAAGAAGTCAAGATATCGACTTTTGGCAGTACTCTCCTAGTAGCTACAAACTACTTCAATCCTATTCCAGAAAACATAGATTTTAGTTATCTGCTAAACTATTTTTATGATTTTCCCCATCAACAGCCCGATTGTTTTGGTCGTATATTTGTGGGTGTGGGTGGCACATTACACCCATCTAAAACCAGAATGTTAAGTTAAAAGAACTTTTAATAAGTCTAACAACTATTTTTGTAAGTTTAACAAAAATTTAAGAATATTTCTAATCGCTTTTCGGTAAGGCACAAATTAAAGATATTCCCACTATTTTTATAAGGAAATGTAAAGCTAATAGTAATTGAAGTAACAAAGGCTACAAAACCTTAGACATAGGCTTGTTACTTTGAAAGTCATCAACGCTAAGGGGTCTTGCCGCCGTGGGTTCGGTTTGTATAGAAATCATTGAAGGGAATCCCCATTTGAGGTCGTTGCTAGGTTGGCACTTACAACAACTGGAATACCGGGTACATCAAGCTGCCAGTATTTATCAAGCAAGGGAAGTATTTTTAAGCCATCAACCAACGCTGGTTATTTTGGATGCAGATTTGCCTGATGGTGATGGCATTGAATTTTGTCGTTGGTTGCATCGTCAGGAGCAGCCTCTTATCTTAATGCTATCCGCCCGTAATAGTGAAGCTGATATCGTTGCAGGTTTGAAGGCGGGTGCAGATGATTATCTGAGCAAACCCTTTGGAATGCAAGAGTTTTTGGCACGGGTAGAGTCACTGATTCGCCGTAAGCGTACACCTACTGCACCAGCTTATCTGGATTATGGCACTTTGCAAATCGATTTAGTTCAGCGCCGTGTCCGCTTCCAGGGGGAGTTCATCGATTTAACGCCCCAGGAATTCAGTTTGCTGTACGTTTTGGCACAAGCTGGAGGAGTGCCTTTGAGTAGGTCGGAATTGCTGCGTCGTGCTTGGCCTGACGCTATCGATAACCCTCGTACCATTGATACTCACGTTTTGTCACTGCGGAAAAAGGTTGAACTTGATCCCCGGCAACCTAACTTGATTCAAACTATCCGCAATGTAGGATACCGCTTTAACATGGAAATTTTGAATACCAATATTTCACACTCACAAACAACAAAGTTAGCTAGAGAGAGATTTAGTAATCAACGTTCAACACTTAGTCAAGTGTAATGAAAGTGGGAGTGGGGAGTAGGGAGTAGGGAATGGGGGACAAGAAAGATGAGGAGAATAACTCATGCTCAATGACGATTGACTAATTCAAATTTTAAAATCCAAAATCGTCTTGAGCTTCTGCTTGAATTAAGCTTTCTCGTAATTTAGCCCAGTCTATCTCTGAGACTATTTTATTTTCCAATACATGACCTTGTTGTAGGTGTAATAATCGAGTGCAAAACATCTGGGCTAGTTCCAGTTGATGATTTACCATCAGAATTGTAGTTTGATGGGTTTGACTTAACCGGATTAAGACTTGTATTAGATGAGAAGCTGTACCAGCATCAAGGGCAGAGGTTGGCTCGTCTAATAATAATATTTTAGGCTGGATGACTAGGGCGCGAGCGATCGCTACTAATTCTCGCTGTCCAGCAGAAAGTTGCACCTCTGTTCGCCCTAACCATTCACTGGGAATATGCAGTTGTTCTGTCCAGTAATTGACTCGTTGCTGAATTGTCTCTTTGGGCAAACCACGCAAAAATAAAGGATAAGCCAAGGCTTGCCCAACTGTCATCCCTAAGAGCTTTGACTCTTGTAATACAAGTGTCACAATCTGGCGTAGCTGGATGACAGGAATTTGGCGATATTCTTGATTTTCTAGATAGATTTGGCCACTCGTGGGTTCAATTAGGCGGTTGATGAGGCGTAACAGCGAAGTTTTACCAGCACCTACTGAGCCGACAATGGCAATGCGATCGCCCTGGAATACCTCGAAGGAAATATCCTGCAATATGGGGTATCCCTTGTGATTGCCGGGAAGTTGGGTTTTCAGCTTTGTAAATAGATTAACTTGCTCTAGCCTGAGTGTGGCTTTTGCTGTATTCAAGGGGAGTGGGGGAGAAATAATTAATGCCCAATTTTAAGTTAATTGTGCAGTAGTTAAGGCTGTAGCGATCGCCCAGCCATCGACTAATAATAGCAGCAGGGTGAATCCCAGTAAAATCAGGTACATCCACGGTTGGGCTAAAGGGCGAACATCTGTGGTGTCAATGCCTGTTTTTGCTTGCACAATTTGCACGAAACGGGCAAATCCGGCTACACGCATTGGTAGTAAATAAGCTTTCCCATCCTGGCTAAGGAAGTAATAAACTAGCCCTCCTTGACCAGTGGTGCGGGGTTTTAACTCTTTCACTTCTGACCAAGGTAAAAACCAGCCTTTAAGAAAAAAGCGAGGCACCCAGGCGGGGTAAGTAACCTGAATTCCCTCGTCATCTACCATTACTTGTTCAGTCAATACAGCATACAAGGCAACTAAGCCGATGCTAATCCCTATCCACAATAATGCTGGGGGTACGGGTGCAGCTGTTACCTGCGATAAGAAGGGTAATGGGACTGTGAGTGCTATGTATAGACTCAGCAGCGTTATCCGAATCAAAGGAGACAGACGAAAAATAGAAGCTGAGATATTGGCTGAGTTTGCTGTCACGGCTCAATTACAATACTTTTCTTCATTGTAGGGTAGTTCACGGTAAGTACTTCTGCACTACAATCCAACCAGTAAGGGATACCCAGGCAAATCCGATAAATAGAATAATATTTACGCCGATGTGTAAGGGTCTAGCCCAAGGTCTTCCGGCACTAATTTGCGTGGCACTGAAAGCGGACAGTAAAACTAATGCTACAACTATCAATCCAGCGATTAGGTGTGACGAGTGACCCAATGAACCAAAATGTCCGAAAGTGCCAACAATGCCGACCGCTAGCAGCAATAAGACTAAACTTACCATGCTGATGCCCATTGTATAGTGGAGCGACCGCACCTCCTTATTTCCGCCTATAAATGGGGTCTGCGAAGTTCTCGCCCGAAACATCCAAACGCCGGTGACTGCTAACATCAGATATGCCAGCAAGGACAACCCCATAGACCAGGCGGCTATTTTCCACAACCAAATAAATGAAGGAAGATTCATAAGAATGATTGTAGGTGAGAGTTGGGGAGATGAGGGAGACAAATGACCAACAAATAAAAAGGGTTGCCGAATTCAGCAACCCTTAAATTGAGCTAAATTGTTTTTTTTAATCAATAGCTGCTAAACCAGCCACTTGTAAAGGTTTTGTAGTATCTCCGATTTTTGGATTAATTTGCTGCACTATTGGTTTGGTATTAATAAGGTCTTTTCCAGCTAGGGAGTCTGTATCAAACTCATAAATGCTGGGTTCATCGAGCATCAGGCGATCGCAGGATATTATATCCGATAAAATTGCACTTGCCATTATCCCTGTATGAATCTCCATTTTACCTTTTCGCGGAGCTTCAAACACTAAACGTTGTCCAGGGAAAACAACCCTTTCAAAGTACCAATTAGGAATATTGCAGATGCGAGCTATCTGTATTTTGCTCGTGGCATTAATGTAGCAGCAGAGAATTTTCCCCGATTGCTCAGGTGGTAGAGGATCTAATATTTGAGCCATAACTGCTGAGGAGCTTTACGCACAATTTTACATTACACTAGCCAAGCCTAGCAGCATTGATCCCCAGTTGCTGTAACTGCGACTACCAACTCAACTCTTTTTATATTTTTTCTACCTCAAGATATATCGGAGGTTAGAAAAATCTTGTAAAAATTTATGCCCTGTTTGCAATCTTATATTATGTAAACATCTTTGAGTTTTTAATCTCTGGCAAAAAAGCTTTAACTTCTTTGAAGATCCCCTCAGCTTAACCCTAGTTAGCAGTGTAATTTTATGTTTCATCTATCCTACGATTAAAAGTCTGGGATCATCGCTTTATGAATGAACTCAATGTTATCGTAAAGCTATATGAAAAATATCTTCATAAAACCTGTCTTGATAACCTGCATTTGGTACGTAAAGCAATTTTATTGATTCCTGCATCTGTGAATAAAAGTTTTACGCATATCAATAATTGGCTTTAATGTCAAGTAAAATTGCAAGAAATTAAGAGCAGCCAAAACAGAAACACACCTTAAAACTGGAATTTATCTCGCTTTCCCCGAAGATTGGCAAGATGGAAGTCAAAATACCTATGATGGAAAATCGAATTCTTTACGTTCGCCTTCCTTGTAACCCTATCTTTCCCATTGGGGTTGTCTACCTAAGCGATCACGTCCACAAACAGTTTCCGAATATCGAACAGCGGATCTTTGATTTAGGAACAGTGCCACCTTTAGATTACACTTCTGCCTTAGATCAGTCTATCGATGAATTTAAACCGACACTGCTAGTATTTTCTTGGCGGGATATTCAAATTTATGCTCCAGTTGGCGGACGTGGTGGCAACCCACTACAAAACGCTTTTGAATTTTACTACGCTAAGAATCCTCTATTGAAACTACGCGGGGGATTGGGCGGTTTACGAATCTTCATCGCTTATTATGCAGAGCTATGGCAAAATCTGGGCTTAATCAAACGCGGTTTAAAGCGTGCCCAAAAATATAATTCTAATGCCCGTGTAGTTGTGGGTGGTGGCGCAGTTAGTGTATTTTATGAACAGTTGGGTAAAAGCTTGCCTCAAGGAGCAATTATTTCTGTGGGTGAAGGGGAAACCCTGCTGGAAAAACTTTTAAGTGGTAGAGATTTTCAAGATGAACGCTGTTACGTTGTGGGAGAAAATCAACCACGGAAACAGCTAATTCACGAACAACCCACCCCAATAGAAAAAACAGCTTGTAACTACGACTATATCGAAACCATCTGGCCGGAATTTAACTATTACCTGCAAGAGCAAGATTTTTATATAGGTGTACAAACTAAGCGTGGTTGTCCTCATAACTGCTGCTATTGCGTCTATACCGTCGTTGAAGGCAAACAAGTACGCATCAACCCCGCAGATGAAGTTGTTGCTGAGATGCGCCAATTGTATAATCGCGGCATTCGCAACTTCTGGTTTACTGATGCTCAATTCATCCCGGCGAAAAAATTTATCGACGATGCCATAGAACTATTGCAAAAAATCGTCGATTCTGGTATGACAGACATCCACTGGGCAGCTTACATTAGAGCCGACAATTTAACACCAGAGTTGTGCGACTTAATGGCAAAAACCGGGATGAACTATTTTGAAATCGGGATTACCAGTGGTTCTCAAGAACTCGTGCGGAAAATGCGGATGGGGTACAATCTGCGAACCGTCTTGCAAAACTGCCGGGACTTGAAAGCCGCTGGTTTTAACGACTTAGTTTCCGTCAACTACTCATTTAACGTCATTGACGAACGCCCCGAAACCATCCGCCAAACCATCGCCTACCACCGCGAATTAGAACGGATTTTTGGTGCTGATAAAGTCGAACCTGCAATTTTCTTTATTGGACTACAACCCCATACCCATTTAGAAGAATACGCTTTTAAAGAAGGCATCCTCAAACCAGGGTATGATCCAATGAGTTTGATGCCTTGGACAGCCAAAAAACTCCTCTGGAATCCCGAACCCCTTGGTTCCTTCTTTGGTGAAGTCTGCTTACAAGCTTGGCAACAAAACCCCAACGATTTCGGGCGCGAAGTCATGAAAATCTTAGAAGAAAAGCTGGGTTGTGCCGACTTAGAAGCAGCACTTTCTGCACCAATAGAGACGAAAGAGAAACAGTTAGCAGCCATATCCTAATTTCTCCCCCTCTCTTCCTCTACGCCCTCTGCGGTTCGTTTTCACAAAATCCAAA
>Ga0209490_10003073_pt1 | contig 15663 bp, 17 predicted proteins | sample MAT06_FD_187209 | JGI IMG/M metagenome (GOLD analysis project Ga0209490, IMG submission 187209) | Freshwater microbial communities from Lake Fryxell liftoff mats and glacier meltwater in Antarctica - MAT-06 (SPAdes) (version 2) | ecosystem: Environmental > Aquatic > Freshwater > Ice > Liftoff...
AATCCTATTCCAACCCAATTAATAGCAGATAATTTTTCTTTAAATAATATTGCTGCTGCCAATGTGCTAAATAACACAATTCCCATATTATTCATAGGTATACTAGCGCTACTCTCCCATGGACTTTGTTTTAAGAAATTAATTAAACACCAGATAGAGAAATAGTTAGGAACGCCAATTAAAACGCCTGCAATTACATGTTTCCATTCAAAAGTTCTTTTCTTAGAAATATACTGAAATAGTAAAATACAAAAACCAATAATAGCTGCCGACAAAAAACCGCCAATTAAAAAAGCATTACTATTTTCATCATTCACATATTTCTGTTGCACATGATTAATTAAAGAATCTAATAGTCCACTCCCAATAAATAATATAAATGGCAAGAAATATTTTAATTGTTGAGATACATTCGATTTCTCTTCCACCGATTTTTTAGGATAACAAGTTAATATCACCGCAATCAAAGCAACAATTACACCTGCCAGCTTCCATCCTGCAACAGTTTCCTTGTATAAATAAACGGATAAAACAACCGGAATAACTAATGACAACTTATTGGCTACAGATGAAACTGCTACTCCAATTTTTTGAGCAGTAATACCCATAATATTGAAAATAGAAACAAATAAAACACCCATTATACAAGCCCACTTAAACCATGGCGTATCAATTGCAGTGCCATTGATAGGAAAAGCCCCATTAACAAATGATCCAGTTATTACACAAGTGATATAATTAAAAACAATTGCAGGAAATATAGGAACAGCATATCGCTCGCAAACTTTAAAAGCCAACGTTAAATAACTGGTAAGCAAAATACTGCCGATTAGATAAATCATTTAGAATATATTAATTACGTTGATTTTTATAATAAAGGATTTGGTCATTCATTATTGTTTCTTCTTTATACAATAATACCGACTTTAATTGAGGTGCGTTTAATCCGTTTCCAATTTGAAGTGTTGTGTTTGTTATTATTATTGCTTCATCCCATATGTCTTCATCAATAAATGATTGATGCAATTGAGCACCTCCTTCCACAAAAATGCTATTAATATTTTTTTCAAAACAATGGTCCATCATTTGCAACAAAACGGATTTATTTTTCAAAAGTTGTATAAATTTAACTTGACCATTTTGCCCTTCTTGCATGTAATTAAATACAATTGTTGGCTTATTATCATTAAATATTTTTAAATCATTGGGTAATCTAAGAGTGCAATCTATCACCATTCGAATAGGAGATTTACCAGTCCATAACCGATTGTCTAAACTAGGATTGTCCTTTAATGCTGTATTAGTTCCAATTAATATTGCCATTGCTTCACTTCGCCATTGATGCACTTTTGTTGTAGAAATAGAATTACTGATCATTAAACGATCTTTACCTAACCCAGCAATTTTACCTTCGGCAGTTTGAGACCATTTTAATATAATATAAGGTCTATGTTTCTGATAAAAAGTAAAAAAATGATTATTTAAATTGATGCATTTGTTTTCTAAAACACCAACTATTACTTCTATTCCGGCATTTACTAATCTTTCAATTCCTTTTCCGTTTACTTCCTTAAATGAATCTCTACATCCAATCACCACTTTCTTAACTCCCTTTGTTATAATTAAATCTACACAAGGTGGTGTTTTTCCAAAATGAACACAAGGTTCAAGTGAAACATACAACACAGCATCAGCAACATACCCTTCATCTTTCTTAGCCAAACTATTAAAACAATTTACTTCTGCATGTGCTTTTCCAAATTTTTCGTGATATCCTTCGCCAATTATTCGATTCTCGTAAACTAGTACTGCTCCAACCATAGGATTAGGCGCAACTTCCCCCAACCCTTTTAGAGCGAGTTCAATACATCTTAACATATAGTTTTCGTGAATTTGCATAAGCTAGAATTTACAAAAATAGCCAAATGATGGGTACATTGCGTTATGACAATTTTAGAAGGGAAAGAAAGGCTAAAAGAGGCAACACTTGCATTGTATGATGAAAGAGAATCGAACAATATAGCCTTATTAATGATGGAGTGTATTACCAGAAAAAACAAAACAGAGCAACACCTCCAAAAAGAATCAACTCTAACAGATCAACAAATTTTGGTATTAAATAAAGCATTCACCAGACTATCATCGGGAGAACCAATACAATACATCACTGGTGAAGCATGGTTCATGGGTTTTAATTTTAGGGTTACAAAAGATGTGTTAATACCTCGACCAGAAACTGAAGAGTTAGTAGACTGGATAATACAATCTACTATGCCATTTCAAAATAAAAAAATAAGTGTTTTAGATATTGGAACCGGATCGGGTTGCATATCTATCATTCTAAAAAAGAAAGCACCTTTTTTACAAATTCAATCTATAGATGTAAGCTCTAGTGCTTTGGCAGTTGCTAAACTAAATGCAGAAAAATTAAACACTTCAATTGACTTTAAAGAAATTGATTTTTTGGATGATTCTACTTGGAGTAATATTTCACCATTAGATATTATCATTAGCAATCCACCATATGTAAAAGAGTCTGAAAAAATATTAATGCACCAAAATGTTTTAGCATTCGAACCACATACTGCATTGTTTGTTCCTAATAATGATGCGTTGATTTTTTACAAAGCCATCAATAATTTTAGCAAAACCCACTTATTACCTTTTGGCAGTATTTTCTTAGAAATTAATGAATCATTGGGAGATGAAGTGTTTGAATTATTTTCAGAAGAAGGTACTTCAGTTGAGTTGAGAAAAGATATGCAAGGAAAAGATAGAATGATTAAAGTGCAAAAGCTACATTAATTCTTTAGTCCACTATTGTCAACCGCCATAACAGGTGTAGCACCCAATTTCTTAATAATCTGCATTACTTGAATTGCAGTACCCAAATGAGCAGCACTATCTCCATTAATTACTACCGATGGCTTATCCGTTTCTTTTGATAAAAACAATTTGAGTTTTGGTTCTAATTCTTGTAAGGAAACTTTTTCGGCACCTATAAAAAGTTGTTGAAATTTATCTACAGTTATTACAACCGTTTGTTTGGCTCTGGTATCTGCTTTGGCCTTTGGGTTACTCACTTTAATTACATTGGGGTTAGCCAATGTAGAAACAATTAGAAAAAATAATAGCAATATGAATAAGATATCATTCAGAGCGCCAGTATGCACTTCAGGATGAGTTCTAAATCTTTTGCGTATATTCATATTTGAAATAAAACTTTGAAATTAATTATCGAGTTGGCTCTTGTAATACATCTATAAAATCTGCACTTGCGGATTCCATTTTATTGGCAGTTTTATCTATCTGTGTATTTAAATAATTATACCCAATGTAAGCAATCATACCAATTATTAATCCTGTTGCAGAAGTTATCATTTTAGTGTAAATACCACCAGCAATTGTATTTAAAGTGTATTCACCAGTTGAGGCAATACCATAAAATAGTTGAACCATTCCAATTATAGTACCTAAGAAACCAAACATTGGTGCTATACCAGCAATCAGAGTAAGAATCGACAAATTTTTTTCCATTGAATACATCTCAAGCTTACCAACATTTTCCATGCTCTTCTCTATTGCATCAATTGGCTTTCCAATTCTTTGAATGCCTTTATCGATCATTTTAGCAACAGGATTACTGGTATTTTTTGTCATGCTTCTTGCCGCCTGCACATTCCCATTTAAAATATGATCTCTAATAACCCCCATAAAATTTTCATCTATTTGGGAAGCTTTTTTAATAGCAATTAGTCTTTCTACAAAAACAAAAATACTAGCTATTAGTAGTAAATAAAGAGGATACATGATCCATCCACCCTTATCTAACAATGTTAATAATGAAATTTTTTCAGTAGTAGTTGAAACATCAGCTATAGCTTTCTGTAATGTATCAACCTGCAATAAATAAAACATCAACAATTAATTTAAATAAGTTGAATAAATACAACACAATGTATACAGTCAAATTCAATTAAATGCAACCTTCAGTAATTTTTAAGAAAGCTTTTGCAGTTTAGATTTTTCTATCTCTTTCTTTCATTTGCATCATTGCCATAATTTGCTTCATGCTATTTTGCATTCCATCGGGACTACCATCTAAAAAGATAACATTACCATTACCTAATTCTGCAAAATTTTTAATCGCCTCGGTCCACATACTAAATAAAATAACATTGGTATCTAAATTAGCTTGTTTCATTTGTTCAGCAGCCTGACTCATTCCCTTGGCCACTTCTTCTCTAAATAGTGCAACTCCCTGACCACGTAACTTAGCTGCTTCACGCTCTGCCTCAGCCGCAATTTTAATAGCATTTCCTTCAGCTTCAGCGCCTTTTGTTTTGGTAATTAATAATGCCTGTCCCTCATTTTCTGCAGCAGCTTTTAAATTATTACTTGCAACAACTCTGCTCATACTCTCCAAAATCTGCTGATCGAACGTAATATCATTAATTTGTAGATCTTGTAAATGATAACCCCATTCTTCTAAAGATTTATCAATTTGATCTTTTACAAATTCTACAATTTCTCTTCTTAACAATAATATTTCAGCTTGTTTTTTAGTTGCAACAAACGCCCTAATTGAGCCCTCAACAGTTCTAATTAATGCTTGCATCAGATCTTTATCACTAATAAATTTAAATGCTACATTTTTAATAGTTTCTTCTTCTTGATTAATCACAGAGTAAAGTAACATACTTTTAAAATACACATTTGCTTGGTCTACTGATACAGCTTGAAATTCTAATTCTAATGACCTGTTTTGAATGCTAACAGTTTTATACACTTGTTCTAAAACAGGAATTTTAAAATTTAGTCCTGGCATAAGTATGCGCTGGTATTTACCAAATAAAGTAATCACTGCAATTGTTCCTTGGTTTACGGTAACTAAACCAGAAAAACCGATCAATAGGAGTACCAATACCCACCAAAATTGTAATAAAGTTGCCATAAGCTTTTGAATTTGTATTTAAAGATACAATCTATTAATTCTGATTAATAATTTTCTTGCCAAACATTTGTCAATATTACCAAAGCTTCTACAGCTAACTTCATATCTCTAACCCCTATCCATTCATGTTTACTATGTATTGCTTGCATTCCAGTAAAAATATTAGCACAAGGTAGTCCCATAAAACTCAATCTACTTCCATCTGTTCCACCTCTAATGGGCTCTTTAATAAATGGCAAACCAATTCTTTTAAACGCTTCTTCTGCATATCCTGTAACAAATGGATAATTATCTAATATTTCTTTCATGTTTCTATACTGCTCTTGTACAACAAATTTATAACTGACATTTGTAAATTGACCTACAACTTCTTCTACAGTATCTTTTAGTAATTTTTCATAAACAGCCAAAAGCTTTGTATCAAAATCTCTAATTAAAAATTGAATGATTGCTTTTTCTGCCAAACCTTCTATTTGCATTGGATGGATAAATCCTTCTCGTTTATGGGTTGTTTCAGGAGAAAGATATTTTTTAGGCAACTTGTCAATAATTTCACTTGCTATTTTAATTGCGTTGACCATTTTTTCTTTTGCATCTCCAGGATGAGCTATGATTCCGAAAATTGTAACGGTTACACCATCTGCACTAAATGTTTCATCTTCAATAGTTCCAAGTTTTCCTCCATCCAATGTATAAGCAAAGTCTGCTCCTAGTTTTTTTAAATCAATTTTTGCTGTGCCCTCTCCTATCTCTTCGTCTGGTGTAAATAATATTTTTATTATGCCATGTTTAATTTCAGGATGAGTGATTAAATAATTAGCAAAATCCATAATAATAGCTACTCCAGCTTTATCATCTGCACCTAATAATGTTTTACCACTTGCAGTAATAATATCATTGCCGATATGTTCTTTTAAATAAGGATAATTATCAACGTTAAGCACCTGCAATTCATCATCTGGCAAAATAATTGATGATCCGTTATACTCTTTATGCAATATGGGTTTAACATTAGTGCCACTGCAATCTGGAGTTGTATCGATATGACTACAAAAGCAAATAACAGGCATTTTTTTAGAGGTGGTTGCAGGTATAGTTCCATAGACATACCCAAATTCATCGGTCTCCACATTTGAAACGCCCATCATTTGTAATTCTTGAGCCAATACCACAGATAAATTTTTCTGCTTTGAAGTACTTGGATGAAGCCCCGAATGAGGATCACTTTGTGTATCAATTTGTACGTAACGTATGAAGCGTTCAACTACCGTGTTATCGTAATTATTTAACATCCTTTCTTTTTCACAAGGTAATATTTGTAAGCTATTCACTTGCAAGTATAAAAATGTTTTAATAAATTAGCCCAAACAAAAAACACCCCCCAAATGAAAAAAACAATTATCGGCACACTAGTAGGCGGAATTATTCTGTTCATGTGGCAGTTTTTATCGTGGACTGCCCTCGACTTACATCGACCAGCGCAGAATTACACTCCTAAGCAAGACAGTATTTTATCTTACTTAAGTGCTAATCTAGAAAAAGAAGGTGGTTATTTGTTACCAAACGGTCCTGTTGGAACATCTTTTGAAGAAAATGATAAAATTACCAATGCATATATTGGTAAACCATGGGCATCTATTCAATACCATAGCAGCCTAGAGTATAATATGGGTATGAGTATGGGTATGGCATTTGTTGTAAACCTAGTACTTGCTTTTCTGCTATGTTGGCTACTCGGAAAATTAGCGAAAAATAATTTTACTACTACTTTAACTGTCTCAATTGTTATAGGGATTATTGTATATCTTAATTCAGCATATACAAGTCATGTATGGTATCACTTGTTCGATATAAGGGCATTTTTAATAGATGCAATTGCCATGTGGGGATTAACAGGAATATGGCTGGGTTGGTGGCTAAACCGGAAAGCGAGTTAAGGAGCTTAAATGGCTTATAGAGCTTATAAAGTTAAATTATTCTAAACTTTATAAACCCTATAAACTATTATTACTTAAGACATTTAAGGAGTGATTATTAAAGATTTTGGTTCAATTTGCACCATTTCAAGGTCAAAAACCAATTCTTCGCCTGCTAAAGGATGATTAGCATCTAATATTACAACTTCCTCTTTGATTTCAACAATTACAACAGGAAAGTTTTGTCCTGATCCATTGTTCATATTTAGTTGTTGACCAACTTCAAGTACCATATCAACTGGGAAACGATCTTTCGGAAATTCCATAATCATTTCTTCCTGCTTAGGACCATAAGCCTGATCAGCAGGAATATTAACTGTTTTCTTTTCGCCTATAATCATTCCAGTAACTCCATCATCGAATCCGGCTATGACCATTCCGCCACCTATTTCAAATTCAAGAGGTTCTCTTCCTTCTGAAGAATCAAACGTATTACCGTTGGTTAATTTTCCGTGATAATGTACTTTTACTTTATCACCTTTTTTTGCTTGTTGCATGATAATTGTGTTTACAGCCAGCTGAATACTGGCCTAAAGCGGCAAATGTACATTCCTAGCACGAAAATTCGAAGTATTTTTAGTTAACTTACTTTAAATAATGATTCAAATGAGAAAATTTTTTATAATTTTTTTGATTTCCATGGTAGCCCAAATGGCCGCATCCCAAACCAATAATATGCCCATTTTACCAGCGGCATATAGAACTGAAGTGTTTTTGCCTCTTTTAAAAGGCAAAAGAGTGGGCATTTTTGCCAATCATACAGCAACTATTGGAAAAACTCATTTAGTAGATAGTCTGCAAAAATTGGGGGTAAATATTACAATCGCTTTTGGTCCAGAGCATGGTTTTAGGGGAACGGCCGATGCAGGTGAAAAAATTGATAATTATATTGATCAAGCAACTGGCATACCTGTGATTTCATTGTATGGAAAAAAAAGACGACCTTCTATAGAAGACTTAGCCAATGTTGATGTGTTACTTTTTGATATTCAAGATGTGGGCGTACGTTACTATACTTTTATTTCTTCATTACAAGAATATATGGAAGCTGCTTTTGAAAACAAAAAGCCGTTGATCATTTTAGACAGGCCAAATCCTAATGGTTTTTATGTAGACGGACCAGTATTAGATATTGGTTATAAAAGTTTTGTTGGTATGCAACCCGTTCCTGTTGTTTATGGAATGACGATAGGAGAATATGCTATGATGATTGCTGGTGAAAAATGGTTAACACCTAAAGCAAATACTCAACATGATTATTATAAAACAGCTACCAATTCAAAAGACACAGCCTTTCATTTTCAAATTATTAAGTGTGCCAATTATACACACCAAAGCAAATATACTTTACCTGTAAAACCCTCACCAAACTTACCAGATATGTCTGCAATATATTTATATGGCAGCACTTGTTATTTTGAAGGAACCGTATTTAGTGAAGGCAGAGGAACAGAGCATCCTTTCAGTATTTTCGGGCATCCTAGCCTAACTAATCAATTGTATGCGTTTACGCCAATTAGTAGAGATGGAGCAAAAGAACCTAAATTAAAAAATCAATTATGTTATGGATGGAACTTATATGATGATGGAAATGCTGTGGCAAATAAATTAAATAATCAAATTAATATTGATTATTTAGTTAAAGCTTATCAATTATTTCCAAAGAAAGATAGTTTTTTTCTACGACCTAAATCTGGTAATATAACTGATTATTTTTTCAATAAACTTGCTGGAAATAATGAATTGAGAGAGCAATTAATTGCAGGTAAAACAAGTGCCGAAATAAAAGCTAGCTGGCAACCTAAACTTAATGAGTTTAAAATCATTAGAAAAAAATATTTATTGTATAAAGATTTTTAAAGACCTCTGTTAGATTTACATTTGCTCAGTTTTAAAGAATTATGAAGGAATTACGAATTGTATTTATGGGCACACCAGAATTTGCAGTAGCATCTTTAGATGCTTTAATTAATACTGGTTATAATATTGTTGGAGTAGTAACTGCTCCTGATAAGCCAGCTGGCAGAGGAATGAAAATAACAGAAAGCGCTGTAAAAAAATATGCGGTTGATAAAGGGCTACATATTCTTCAACCAGAAAAATTAAAAGACCAAAAATTCATTGAAGATTTAATTGATTTAAAAGCAGATTTACAAATTGTTGTAGCGTTTAGAATGTTGCCAATAATTATATGGAATATGCCACCAATGGGCACTGTAAACGTACATGGATCATTATTACCAGATTACAGAGGTGCTGCACCAATAAATTGGGCAGTAATGAATGGCGAAAAAGAAACTGGTGTAACTACCTTTAAGTTAAAACACGAAATTGATACTGGTGATATTTTATTGCAAGACAAATTTACTATTGGTGAAAATGAAACTGCAACAGAAGTGCATGATCGAATGAAAATTATTGGAGCAAATCTTTTAGTTAAAACAATACAAGGTTTAGAAGCTGGCACTATTAAAGAACAACCTCAAATTCTTTCAACTAATGAACCCAAACATGCACCAAAATTATTTACCAAAGATTGCGAAATCAATTGGAATGAAACTGCTGAGGCTATTCACAATCAAATTAGAGGACTTTCTATTTTCCCGGGAGCACTTACTAAATTAGATGATAAAATTTTAAAAATATTTCATTCAGCAAAAGAAATCATAGCTCATAATCATCCTGTTGGGGAAGTAATTTGTGATGGAAAAAAAATATTGAAATTCGCCTGCATGGATGGATTCATCCACATTATAGATTTACAGCTAGAAGGAAAAAAGAGAATGTTAGTAGAAGATTTCTTAAGAGGATACCGAATGAATTAGTAAAATTATTTTAATATCCCAGCTTTTAATTCTTCTAAACTCGCTATCCCTTGTTTGCGCCAAACTTCTTTACCATCTTTAAAAACGATAAATGTTGGAAGAGCTACAAATTGTAATGCTTTCATTACAGATATATCATTACCTCCATCTACTTTTACCAGAGAATAGGTTTCACCCAAATCTTTTTTAAGTTGTGCTAAAACAGGTTCCATCTTTTTACAAGGAGGGCACCATTCTGCACCAATATCAACTAAAGTAATTTTCGACTTATTTACCATTGCTTGAAACTCAGGGATTGATAATTCTTGCGAATCACTTGCAGCCTCTATTGCTTTGCCTTCTATCTTCCAAGCACTCATTCCACCCCCCATATTATACACTTGCTTAAACCCTTGCTTAGCCATTAATTGCATAGCCTGTCCGCTTCGCACACCCGATGCACAGTAAACCAAAACTGGCTTATTTTTATCGAGATATTGAGTTCTATCTGCAAACTGAGCTTTATTTAACCAATCGGCTTGCAATGCATTTTTTAAATGTCCAGATTGAAATTCTCCAGCGGTTCTTACATCTAATATTTGCACATTGTCATCTACTAATTTTTTCTCAAATGCTATAACCGATAAACTACCAGTTTGAGAATTACTTTGATTACTAGAACAAGCTAATGTAAATGCAACTAAAAAAAATGATAGAAATATTTTCATAATTATTGGGGATAATATACAAGGTTAACTATAAAGCCGGTTTCTTTTATACCTAATGCTGTAGCGGCGGCATTACTAATATATAAAAATAAAGATTCATTATTAATTAATTCAGGAATTGGGCCTAATACTCTTGCGCAAACAGATTTTTTATTTGGTGCAGTAATTCTGACAACAGTTCCAGGAAGAATATTATTGATTAACACATAAAACTTTCGATCTGCAATACCACTAGCAGAATTAAAAGTAGTGGCCTCGCCAGTTTTGGAATACTTTTCAGCATTATTTGAGGCTTTAGCAAAAAATATTTCAAAATAACCTTCATCATTCGGCTGGGGAATATACCTAATTTCTTCATCCCCAATTTTTACTTCATCAGATGAAAGTTGAGTATTTATTACTGCAACATTAGAAGGATTCTCTTTTCTGATTTTCTCTTGTGCAGCAGTATATAAAATCAACTCGTTATATGTTAAAGGCTTTAATTCTCCTTTTAATTCTCGAGCACCATCTATCCTAGCATCTAAAACATTATAATTTTTTAAAGGAGGAGGTTCAGCTTTAATAGGATTTGACATTGTATTTTGTACAGTAGGGTCTCCAGCCATTTTAGTAGCTGACTGAGGTTTGGGGCCATTAATAAACCCAATAATTATTGCTTGTCCATCTTTTATATTATTAGACGACAAATCGTTCCATTTTCGAAGTGTTGCAACTGGAACTTTATTGTAAAGCTGACTCATTTGATAAAGATTCTCTCCCCTAGATGCAATATGATACAATGCAATACTAGTTTCTAAGTTAGCTTGATTGCTAAAATTTTCGGCAGAAAGTTGCACTTTTAGATTAGCTCCTAATGGTAAAACTGCATTTACATTTATATCATTATAAAGCGCCAATTGTTTAGCCGTAATGCCATAAATTCTTCCGATACTAGAAAGAGATTCTTTTTCGGCTACTTCATGAATTACAAAAAAATTACCTTTTGTTCCCTCAACTACCAACTTATCTTGAGCTTTCAATAAAGAACAGGTACAGATTAAGATTACTAAAAGTGTTTTTCTCGAATTCATGCATTAAATGTATTAAATAAAGTTAATCTTTTAATATTCGCCATTCAGCAGGATAATAATTATTAATTCGGTTTTGCAACCCCTTCATCCAGCCCAAATAAACCCCTTGATAACTAACCAAACTCCAGCCAATAGTTGATGCTATTTGCATTTCTTTCTTTCTAAGGTATTGCAAAGACTCATCTTTGTTGAGCTCTACAGACTTAAAAGTTGATTTATCCAAAACTGAAACAGCCAACTCGTGTGAAGGGATAACGTCCTTGCCTTTAATTGTCCCAATTTCGATACCAGCTTTTTTTATGTATAAAACACTTGCAAGTTGCATTAACGCAAAATACCAACTTTCTGGTATTACCCTTATTGCATCATTTTGTTTAAATGCTTGGTATTCTAATGGTAAAGTATAAAACTGATTAATTTGAGCTAATTCAATTTTATTTGGTTTCGCCAAAATAGTTTCTTTATACTTATTCATTAATACCGTTTCATTTTTTTTAAAAGCAGCAATATAAAAGCCCTCCCCACTAATTAAATTTGGATAAAATCTATACCCAACAGAATTAGTGGTAGGAGATTCGCTTGCTACTATTTTATGATCAAGAGGAAGATTTATTTCAAGAGATTGCATTTCCATTTTTTGAACCAACCAATCAGCTATCTGCTCATCTTCTGCTAAAGAATAAGAACAGGTAGAATAAATCAGTATTCCATCTTCTTTTAAAGATTGAAGAATGTCTGCTAATATTTTTTCTTGTCGATGACTGCAATGCAAAACATTTTCTTCGCTCCACTCCTCTACAGCTGATGGATCTTTTCTAAATAATCCACTTCCACTACAAGGCGCATCAACTAAAATTATATCAAAAAAACCAAGTAATTTATTAAAATGAGAAGGGTCGTTATTCGTAACTACAATATTGGGCAAACCCCATTTTATTGTATTCTCCACTAAAATAGCAGAACGTGATTTAATTACTTCATTTGCAACTACTAATCCATCTGTAAAATAAGTTGCCAACAAAGTAGATTTGCCACCAGGTGCTGCGCACAAATCAAGTACCTTTTTTCCTTTAGTTTCTTTTCCTATTAGCTGCTCAAGTATATACCAAATAAACATACTACTAGCTTCTTGTACATAATAGCCTCCACCATGAAAAGAAGGATCTAAAGTAAAAGATGGACGTTCATTTAAATAAAAAGCATTTTTACACCAAGGAACTTCTTGTGAATAATAGCTTTTTAAACTATTGGCTTGTTTATATGGATTTAATCTAATTGAAGTAACCTGAATACCTGATTCATGAATTGCTTCAAACTCATCTTTATCGAAGCCTTCTACTCCTTCAAGTGAATCAAGTAAAGCTGCTGGTAGTTTCAATCGTATAAATTAAAGTGATGTAAAAAATATTGTTGAATAATACAATCGAAAATTAATACCTAATAATAAAATGTTGTTTCTCTTTTTGTTCTTTTCTAAAAAAAACGAGTCCCACAAAAAATAAATCAATTGTTAGAGTAACGGCATGATGGTTTTTTACTTCATCCCAAGCAGCCTCCATTTCCTTACTCCAATGAATATCATCTAAAATAATTACCGTGAATTCATCAGATTTTTGTAGAACCTGTTCAAAATATCGAATGGTAGGTTCGTATCGATGATTACCATCTAAAAAAGCAAAATTAATAAGTTCAATATTTTCGAGTGTTTTAGCTAATGTATCATCAAAATTTCCAGTAACAATTGTAGCATTATTTATACCAAGTTGTATAAAATTATCTGCCGCAATCAACGCAACAGCAGATGACCCTTCCATTGTAATTAACTTAGCATTGCTATTTGCAGAAGCTAGATAGGAACTGGTAATTCCTAATGAAGTGCCTAATTCGAGAATCATATTTGGAGAAAAATGATTGACCAACCGAAATAGCAATTGACCGTACTTTTTAGTTTTTAAAGAAGTAATAGCAATAGCAGCAACAGATCTTACAGAAGATTTTTCAATTCTAGAACCAGCCCCAAAATCTTGAATGGTAATTTCTGTATTTTTACCCTTCAACATTTTTCTACACTCCTCAATAGGTTCGAAAACATAAAATTCTCTGTCATCATTCAACACCTTTATAATTAAATCGTACACAAAGGGCGAATGAACACCGTGACCTTTACCATTCTCTGCGAATAAATAATATCGAATGTATTTTACTGCAAGTTGAAATGGAGAATACATTATTCAGCGATTTTTTGAGAGGGTAATTTTTGAAATAGCCAAAGTACAGAATAAGTAGCAGTAAATACACTGATACAAAAAAAGCATTTTAGCATGGCATCAAATTCACTAATAAAGTTAGGGGTATAGTTAAAAATAGTATAAATACAAATTAATAAAGTAATCTTACTATTTTTTCTTGCAGCCGGAAATAAAAAAACAAAAGGTAAGAATACCATTCCAGCTAGTCGCAATGTTGGTTCTACAAATACACTTGTAGAAAACTGCATTTCATTTGTGTTCCTTAAAATCGGTCTAAAAAATTGAATCAATCCAATCAATACCCTTATCAAATAAAGACAATTAAAGAACAATATCAAATTTAAAGTAGCTACAATATTAATAAAATATTCCTTTACAATCCCCCTTACAAAAAGAGTAGATGAAAGTAGTATAAGTTGCAAAAAAATATAAAGCAATGGGAAAATATCCATAATTAATTATACTTTCTTTTCCCAAATTTGAAACCGATAATTGTAATTGTGTTTGGGATCTACAAAGTGTTCTTCTTCATTGGTAAGTATCCAAGAATTATGATCCAACTCTGGGAAAAATGTATCTGCATCAATTATAGCTTCAACTCTTGTTAAATATATTTTATTTGCAATTGACAGAGCTGCTTTATAAATTTCTCCACCTCCAATAATAAACACTTCCTTGTAATCATGCAATTTCGCTATTTCGATTGCACTTTTAATTGAATTAACTACTGTAACTCCTTCAATCGAAAGTGCCTCTTGTTTAGTAATTACAATATTTAATCTACCGTTTAAAGGCTTGCCAGCTAATGATTCAAATGTTTTTCTTCCCATTATTACAGGCATTGCCCATGTAGTATTTTTAAAAAACTTCATGTCGTTAGGCAAATGCCATAGTAATTGGTTATTCTTGCCAATTGCATTATTGATGGATGCTGCTACTATAAGAGAGATTTGCATATTGGATTAATTAAGAACTTTAATTTAAAAAGATTTCGATTCAATTTTATACTGCCACTGGTGCTTTAATAGCAGGATGACATTGATAATTTTCTAATATAAAATCTTCAAAATTAAAATCAAAAATATTGTTGATCAAAGGATTTATTTTCATTGTTGGAAGATCAAAAAATGGCCTACTTAATTGCAATTTCACTTGCTCTAAATGATTGTTGTAAATATGCACATCTCCAAAACTATGTACAAAATCTCCATATTCTAAATCACAAACTTGTGCTAACATCATAGTTAACAAAGCGTAAGAAGCAATATTAAAGGGAACCCCTAAAAAAACATCTGCACTGCGTTGATACAATTGGCAACTCAACTTACCATCTGCAACATAAAATTGAAATAAACTATGACAGGGCATTAGTGCCATTTTAGGTAATTCTGCAACATTCCAAGCACTAATTATCATCCTTCTACTATCGGGATTGGTTTTTAATTGATTAACTACATCAGTAATTTGGTCAATTACTTTTCCATCTGCACCTTCCCAACTTCTCCATTGCTTACCATATACAGGACCAAGATCGCCATTTGAATCGGCCCATTCATTCCAAATATTAACACTATGTTCATTCAAGTATTTAATATTAGTATCACCTTTTAAGAACCACAATAATTCGTAAACAATACTTTTTAAATGTAATTTTTTGGTAGTAACCAATGGGAATCCATCTGCCAAATTAAATCGCATTTGATAACCAAAACAGCTTTTTGTACCAGTACAAGTTCGATCGGTTTTTTCAGCACCGTTAGCTAAAATATGTTTTAATAAGTCGTGGTATTGTTGCATATACAAATTAACAACGAAATGACCGCATTTTGGATCCAATGATAATGCTGTGAAGAAATTGTGACTATTGGGTTATTTTTTT
>Ga0209490_10003076_pt1 | contig 15640 bp, 18 predicted proteins | sample MAT06_FD_187209 | JGI IMG/M metagenome (GOLD analysis project Ga0209490, IMG submission 187209) | Freshwater microbial communities from Lake Fryxell liftoff mats and glacier meltwater in Antarctica - MAT-06 (SPAdes) (version 2) | ecosystem: Environmental > Aquatic > Freshwater > Ice > Liftoff...
CAGGAAGCCATTGATCCATTGGTGATCAAATACCTCAATCGCCTGTCCGACTATTTGTTTGTGCTCTGCCGCATGATGGCGCACGAACTAAAAATTGAGGAGACCCCGTGGAGGGCGCGAATGTCGTGATGATATTTTTTTGCAGGAGGAGATACATCTCAAAATTTTTCTATCTTTAATCATGAGGGTTTTTTTTGCATTGATACTGCTCTTTTTTATAACAGCTTCCTACGCTCAAAAACAACTCGTATTTTTAAAGCGTGGCAATGTGATCGCCCGCTTTACCGAAGGTGATCGGTTTAAGTTTAAGTTAAAGAACCGCGGACTGAAAGAGGGCTACATCACCGAACTCACGGACTTTTCACTGATCACCGCTGCACTGGATACGATTCCGTATTCTTTCATTGAGAAAATTAACATTCAACAGCAGCGCACAAAAAATTTTGCAAAGAGGTTGGGTGGGGTTCTGTTGATAGGAGGGCTGGGCTACATTGCCATCGATCAGGCTAACGTGCTGGTGGGTTCTAACAAAAGTGGTTTTGATGACGCCAACAAACGAGCACTGGCCGTGGCGGGCGTAGGATCGCTTTTGATGTTAGTAAAATCACGTTATAAAACCGTGAGCAGGGGTGTGACTATTCGCGCAATTGATTATAAGTCCCCTTATTATAGATTTAAGTAATTCACGGATTGTCGATGACAACGCCAAAAAAAGGCAAGTTCTTTTTTGCAAATCCAACAAGGAAGAAGAATTTCTTTTTTTTGGTATGTTTGTTGTTGATAATATAAACTTGAACACGATCACTGTCTAATCTTCAACCTGAAAAATAATTTTTATGCTAACTAAAATACTCTACTTCTTTGCATTTCTTTCTTTTTTATCGTCCTCACCATCGCATGCACAAGATGAGCCGGGCACAGGCAGGGTTACAGTCTTTTCTGAAGATGGTGCCAATTTTACGTTGTATCTGAATGGAGAAAGTAAGAATACCACCCCGACAACTCGGGTAGTTGTTGAAAACGTAACAGAGGTTCCTGTGTCGTTTCGGATTGTATTTGAGAATGGATCAATTCCCCAGCTCACAAAGAATGGAATTCGACAAGGTAAGGATTGCCTTTACGTGGTTCATAAAAACAAAAAAGGACAGTATGCATTAAAAGCAGGAGGTTGCAGTGACGGTGAGCCCGAAACAGAAGGATTTGTCCAGTCTGGCACTCAGCCCACCAAGCCAATTGTCGGTACAACTATTTCAGCGCCCGGCCAACTATCCGCTACCTACAAAGAAGATATAATCAGTATCAATGATGGTAGGCAACTTACTGTAAAAAAAGTGCGCGTCAATGGATTGACATATCCTCGCATAATTTTTACTGCGCTAACAGGTGCTACTATTTCGGTTAAGTATGACAACGGAATTGAATCGTATAGTGCGGAATCTCCGATGCAATATGAGGTTAAAGATTTTAAAAATAACAACGCTTATTTTACTTTGACTGTGGATGAAGGCGGCCCAGCCAAGACATGGTATGTGAAATTAAAAAACAATAACGGATTCGATTTGAAAATTGAATAGGAAGCGATTTGTTTTTCGGTTTCTCCGCTTCGGAACTCCGCTTGGGTGTTAGTAGAGCCCCGGAACTGAATAGATCTGCGAAGCGGGGCGTAGGGTTGCTTTTGCTGTTGGTAAAACCACGGTATAGAAACGTGAGCCGGGGCGTCACATTACCAGCGATCGATTGAAAGTTCCTTTTATCAACGGCTTACGTAACTGGGAATTAGTTAAGCCATTATGTTGGTGAGTAAGAATAGCCACTCACGGATTTTATTTTCATAAAATTACGCCCAGAAAGATTTTGAAATAAAAGTGCGTAATCAAGACCAATACTTTTCTCTATTTCAGAAAAACCTTGTTTGTATTTCTCTCTGTCGGCAAGCAAAAAAATTGTGTAAATGATTTTGAGAATGTTCTGTCTGGCGGAATCGTTTGGCAATTTTAATTCCTCATCAATCAAGTTGCAGTGTGGCGTAAATAAATGCTTTTTGTTGGATACCAATAAAGTTGTCAGCGCAACGACTTCAATTTGTAAGTCAATGTTAGATTTGAATTTATATTTTTTTATGTCGTTTGTCATGATGCCACTTGTTCTTGCCTGGCGATTCAAAATTAGCACTGTCGCCACAGCACGAAGCCTAACTTTTATTAAGGGCATCTCTAAAAATTCCGCCCATCCTTCTTACCGATAGCTATCGGGAGAGAAGGGAGAGGGTTGAGGTGAAGAAAACGAAGGTTTTTTAGAGATGACCCTGATTCATATAAGATACTAATCAGCAAAAAATGACGCAGCAAAGGGATTGTCTACGAGCCAAAGCCACACCCCATCTGCATTTTTACGCATTATATGGGCTGAAGCTCCTTGCATCTTGATGGAATTACCTTTTCGATCCGTAGCTGTCATAGTCCACTTGTCTAAACGATATATCAGGTCTTTGCCGACCGGTGAATTTTTGTGTTTGTAAATTTTAATGTCAGGTTTCATACTACAAAGATTGCCAACTACCTTTTCTATATTGGCAAGTCCACTAATGGCGTTTCCATCCTTGTCCATATACACTGCTTCGTGGTCAAAGCAAGTCATAGCATTTTTTAGATTACCTTCCCGAATGCAATCCATAAAATATTCATCTGCCTCATCTGGGTTCGTCCTGTCAAAATTTTGTTTCATTTTTTTATTTTTAATAATGTAATTGTGCTGAGTAGCATCACGCCTGATGGATTTTAGCTAATCGAGTTCGCTGATTTAACTTCATATCTTAATTAAAATAACAAAATCATGAGTGCTTACAAAAGTCTATCAAAAGCAGAAAGTTAGCCATCTTGTTTAATAGCTGGGTGCGCCAGCATCCGGAGCATAGTAGTTGATGGCAAAGAGCCTGTGGACTAAAACAGCTTTTGGATTGTGATTGCATTTTCCGTTCAAAAAATATATTAAAAAATCACAATTTTTTCGTGGGGTAACCGATAAGATAGGTTGAATGAATACCGTATTTATTTTTAGCCGTTCCTGCTTTCCATAGATAATTATTTGCATTTGTTTTATTTGCGATCTTCAACAACTCCTGTGGTTTATACATTCTAAGAACAGAGACGCATCCGTCCCAAACGGTACAAATTGGAATGAGCGGAATGACGTAGGTAAATAATAGTCTTGAAAAACTAAACGGCTTGAAGAAAGGGGTAAACAACAAAATTGCTATTGGATGAAATACAATAACATTAAGTATTGCCAGAATATTTTTTTCGTATCCATCAAATATTGCTATTGAAGCATTGTTGTCGATTGCATTTTGTAAAATATTTTTTACCTGCTCTGGTTGAAAATGATGAATTGCGGAAAACATTACTCTGAACCCTTTTAAATCTTTAGGGACATTTGTAGCATCAACAGAATAGTTTGCAAAATCAATTTGACCGGCTGTCCGTGCCTTTAAGATACTATAAGCTTCATAATTTGGAAACTTATCAGTTAAGATAATAGATATTTTTTGTGTTGAACTTTCTGACAGGCTTTTAAAAAGTGGTTCGATATAACCGCCACCACCAGAACACAAATCAATTATAGTCGTTTCATTTGTTTGAGAAAGTGATTCTGAAATCAAAGGTATCAATGGCTTGTAGACGTCAGTTGCAATTAGTAAGTAACGCAAATAATCTGTTCCACCAGCTCTTATTACATTGGGAAACCAGGGTAAATCCTCAAATTCAAAAAGATGGATTCTCATATTGGGGTCAAAATCGTTGTTCGGTTTTTATTGTTCAAAAGAACTTCAAGAGTCTAAAGTTAGTAATATATCAGCCTCCATTTTGCAGACAGGAAAGTTAAAGTGGAAATTTGCACCCTAGCACAAAAAAAATGAACAGACGGAACAGGCGGAAATTAACAGCGTAATTTAGGTCAAGAGTATTTATTGTAGCAATCCGCAACCAATAGACCGTTGAGGCGTTGAGCAAAAAGCATGATCTCCACCCCACGCAAGTCAGTATGTGCAAGAAAGAGCTTTGAGCAATTTTCTAAAGAAAATAGTGTGGTAAAACCTGTGGCCTAAAGAAAGATGTTGGTCGAAACAGGGAGCACAGGGTTGAGCATTGTAAAAAAGTGCGCGTTACCAAACGCTGGTCACGGCCGTTTATAATATGGCTACGTAAAAGAAAGCAGATTTTATCATGGGGTCAATTATTTTTTGTGAAGCCTATTCCCTTATTGTTTGCTAAACTTGGTTATAATGTTTATCATTAAATTCTACTCCATTCCAAAAAAATAGTTGTGTGGGTATTTGTAAGGTTTTGACTTTTCTTAAAACAAAAGCGGGAGGCCATTTTACTTTCTATTTATGCGGCATCGGTAATTTTTACAAAGTCAAAATTATCGCATGCCCAGATGTTGGTCAGTTTTCATAATTGGTTCTATTAACCGATTGCCAGTGGTATCTAATTAAACTCCGACTAAAGTCGGTTGCGTAAAATTAGTAGATCAAGTATTGGCTACACCGTTCTTTTTAATCAATCAATACCTACACTTTACATGCAAAAGCAAAAGAGTGAAAAAAGTAACAATGTTCAGAAAACCACTTACTCACTCACTATCTTACGGATGCGGTTGTTGGTCCGGTCGACCACAAAAAGATTTCCCCCTTTGTCAAATGCCATACCCCAGGGATCCCTAAATTTTGCCTCCGTCCCTGTGCCATCGGCAAAACCAGATGTGCTTCCAGCAAAGGTGCTAACTAAGCCTGAAGGACTGATCTTACGGATACGGGCTTTGGACGGCTCTGCGACAAAAAGATTTCCATCTGTGTCGAATACCAAATTTCCAGGAGAATCAAACCGAGCAACTGCGACCGAGCCATCGGCAAAGCCTTGAATGCTTCCAGCAAAAGTGGTGACAACGCCCACAGGGGTGATCTTACGGATGCGATGATTCCCTCCATCGGTTACAAAAAGGTTTCCATTTTTGTCAAATACCAAACTTTGTGGGAATTTGAACTGCGCTCCCAAGCCCGAGCCATCGGCAGAGCCTTGGGTGCTTCCAGCAAAAGTGGTGACTACGCCTGCGGGGGTGACCTTACGGATGCGGTGATTAAAAAAATCCGCTACAAAAAGATTACCGTCTTGGTCAAGCGCAAGACTATAAGGGTCACCAAACTGAGCTGCTGTGCCGGTGCCATCGGCAAAACCAGGGGTGCTACCGGCAATGGTACTAACCACGCCCGCAGGGGTGATCTTTCGAATGCGGCTATTGTCGGCTATAAAAAGGTTTCCTCCTTGATCAAATGCCAAACCCCGGAGAGCATTAAAGGTAGCATCCGCAATAGCTCCATCAACATTGCCAGAGCTACCGCTATTGTTGGCGAAAGTGGTGACCACACCCGAAGGACTGATCTTGCGGATTCTATTATTAAAAGTTTCGGTCACAAGAATATTGTCATTATTATCAATTGCCAGCCCTATTAGACCATTGAATTGAGCTGTTGTACCCGTTCCGTTAGCAAAGCCTGCCGTACTTCCTGCAAACGTGCTAACAGTCTGCGTAATGAGGTATTCAAAAGACGGGCTTTGCGCACTTTTGCCTTTGACTTTCACCACTAAATTTCCACTGCCGGCTTTAGCAGGAATGGTTATTGTTAATGAGGTAGCTGTTGCCACACTTACTTCACACGGCTTGTCATTGATGGTAACGATATTTTCAGCAATGCTTTGCGAGAATCCGGTGCCTGTGAGGGTAACAACCGTTGCCTTGGGGCCACTCAACGGAAGCATATTAGTAATAATCACATTCGGTTGAGATTCTTCTCCACCGCATGCATAGAAAAGGAAACAGGCCACAAGAGCTAGGGCAGCAACGAGATTTTTTGTCATATTTTTTTGATTTTTATAAAGTAATTCAACTACTAAAGCAGGCTAAGGACAAGTTTTTCAAACAAATTTTTGATGTAGCAATTTTGATTTTAAAACAGAATTCATTCAGGTAATGTTCAAGGTACTTTTTCTTCAATTCCAATTTGGCGAAATAGGTGACAAGGCCTACCCGTAAAATTGACATTAACGTTTAGCTATTTATAATTTCGGAGATAGGAGCGTTTAAAAATAGAGTGTAGTTGAAATTCAAACTCGAATTACTCCTACATTCATCAATTACATCCCGCGTACGTTATGGCCAGGGTTCCTCCAGAGACTAAAATTGAAGCCACATTACCAGCAGCATTATAGGTGTAGGTAGGGGTTGAGGGTGCGAAATTATTAAAGGTTGAACTCCCAAAATTATTTTTACCATATGAATCACCAACGCCAGGAACAAAGGTAGTACCTAACGAAGACCCTATAAACGACTGCCAGTTAGGCTTAGAATCATAGTCTGCATAAATAGTACTACTTGAGGGGCCAAACTGCGCTTTTGTTAAATTTCCAATAGTATTATAGGTATAGGTAATAGATCCGCTAGAACCCACACCTTGTAAAGTGGAATAAGCGACTTCGGTGGGCTTACCTGATGAATTCAGCGTGTAATCGAAAACTTGGGTAGTAGTAGTTTCATAATCTATAGTTTGGGCTAGTTTTTCACTGGTATAAGACCAATCGCTTATTTTGAAAACGCTATTCCCGGCTGTATAGATGACTTTCACAACTAGCCCCGCTGACCAGATATACCAATCCTTTCTTACACCCGGAACAGTTGGGTAAACACGTTGCAATAATTGCCCCTGACTATTATAAAATAAAGAACTTTCAATAGAAGAATTTCGAAGTGTAGCGGAAACGAGGCATCTGCCTGTTGGTACAACTACGGGGACAATTGCTAATGGCATGAGTTTTCCGTTAGCTGCTGATACGGTGGTTCCGTCACTCTTTGTAGCAATGAATGTAAAGTCCGCAGAGATTTTAGCGTCTGCGCCAACTGTTAACATGAATGTTCCGCTGCTAATCACATAAAAGTCAGTACCTCTTTTATAACTTCCCAGCGCAATTGAACTTGCCGACTCATCTCCTAAGTTGTAAACGAAAGTATAGGTTTTCTGAATTTTATTATCTGTAAGGAAAGTAATAACTTGATCGCCTGCAGAAATAATAATTTCTAAGCCATTGCCCGTATCTGTAGAACTTGCTTCTGTTGCGCTAAACGCTTGGCCATCTATTGTTGTCGTAGCGATGCCACTACTGGGATCCTGATTTTCTGTTGGTCCGCATGAAATTGTTAAAAATAGGAAGGCGAGTGCGAAGTATTTAGGATTCATGGTAGCGGTTTATAATAATTTGTTTAACGTTTAGTAATTTGATTAGCGGTCTTTCATTAACGTAATGTCGCCTTGCTCGGGCAATGATAGGAACAAACACACAAAACAACAAACCAATAACGTTGAACAAGCATAAAGACCTATGAGTTACATTTCGCCTCACCTCCAGAATACTTAAACTCGCTGTCCGGCAGAATACCAACGTGCACAGCACCACTAATACCTTCATCTGCGTCCGCTGCTTTGGTTAATGATTGTTCGATAGACTGAACGGGTGTTCCGAATTCAAAACCTGAATACCCGAGTCCATCGGTAAGTCCGGCAGTATGGCTTAACAGTCTTCGAACTGTTACTTGTTCATTATTAAATTCACTGGGCGGCAATTGCCACCGCGTTAGGTATTTACTCACTGGGGCATCTAGATCAAGTTTGCCATCTTCTACCAATTTCATTATTCCAACAGCGGAAATCCACTTGCTCAATGATGAAACTTGGAAAACAGTATTTCTATCTACAGGCTTTCTTGCAGAATGAAATTTTTCATATTCAACAATTCCTTCTTTTAAAGTGGCCATAGCAAAGTTGCCTACGAATTGCTTATGCAGTTCTGTTTCAACGGCTTCACGGAAATACTGGGATGTACGTTCTTTTGCAATGGGCTGGTGAAACAAACCGCTAATAGTTCCTGTAAAGACAATGGCGGCCCATACAATAAGTATGCAAGCTGTACCGAAAATATAAAGCAATACTTTTTTCATAATATGAACGAGTTGAGAGAAAATAGCAATTGGAATTAAGGGCATCTCTAAAAACTCCGCCCACTATTCTCTTTTGGAGAAAGGAAAGGGTTGAGGTGAAGAAAACAAAGATTTTTAGAGATGCCCTTAATTTCTTTTGATGTTCGGCCACTTCATTCTATCCAGAAACGCATAGACTTTGTCAAAGTGATTTAGAGGATACACCTGCACGCTTCATTCTTGCTTGTAGGGCAAGAACGCCACCACGGCCGGGCAATGAAGGCTAAGTTCTTATAAAATTGCAGATTTTGAAATTCTAAACTATCACACGTTTCCATTGTACCAGCTAAACAATGTCCTCCATTGGTTATTGATTTTACTTGTCAGAGATTATTCTTATTGAAATCTAAAACAAGTTTTCGTTTCGGTTTCATTACTCTTCTTAATGTTTTTACCCACAAATTCCATTTACTACTTTTCTTCTCTTTCATAAAATGATTTTCAACGTTGTCAAATGCGTCTTCGATAAAAGCATCGTGTAACCAGCGGATTGCTATTGCCCATTTGAAGGTCGCTGAACCGGTTGTAATCATATTAATAACATGTGAAAGCTCCGTTTTATTAGGCGCTAACTCTGTTAAGGTGAACCTGTGAAAACCATTAAATCCTGTCAAGTCGAACTGGAAAGTGATAGATTTTTCAGGCTGACATTCCGTTACAAAATATTTTATTGGTCCATGTCCACCTTTTGAGCCAACCTGTAACCCCTTGTCTAGCTTCATACGCGGCCATTTATCTGTTGCTAACATCCTATCGTTGTCTGATGACAACGTGTTAAATAACTGTGCAAGTTCAATCTTGGGCTGTTGGATTACTCTTTTATGAATATTGATTACTTTCATTTTACTTTCCAATTAGAACGTTATATTCAGATGGAATTTGAACTCCATCAAAATGATTGGTAAACCCGTAAAATAGTATAACCGTGAAGCAAATTCCGAAAATTAAAATTCCTTTTGATTGTCCGCTTGGCGATAGACCCAATACTGATTGTGTCATTTTTTTACTGTGTATTGACGCAATGTGTCCAAAGAAGGAGAGAATTGCTAGCGCGTAATATGGAATAAAGAATAAACTTAACGGAAAAGTATTTAGTCCAGCCACACCAAAATAAAAATTTGTGTCAAGGTGTAAAAGCAGTCGCCCGCCTAAAACTGCACTCAAATGCACAACAAAAAAAATAGCTAAATAAAGTCCTGTCCAAATGTGTAGTTTCTCAAAGTTGGATATTGCAATTTTTCTATTTATCCTAAAAAGTTTAATGCCTGAAATTATTTGCACAAGCACAGCACTCAATAGAATTGTTTCTACTAGAATGTTGCGGTAAAAAAGTCGCAACGCGTCCATAACGGCAATATGGGTATCTGCCCCGAATAGGCTACAAGCGTGGTTGAATAAATGAACGCCAACAAAAACTGTTATTGTAAGTCCCGATAGGTAATGAAGTTTCTTTGTTGTCATACATTCATTGCCGTTAGGATGATTAAATCAATATACCTGCGCGCGTCATTCATCTTGCTTGTTGGAGAAGAACTCCAAGGACTGGGTAATTTATCTCAAAACGTTTCTTATTCATTTCCTGAAATACGCTGGTTGCTACCCCTGTTTATGATACTTAAAAACAAAATAACAACAGAATTTAACATATGGGCATCTCTTAAAACTCCGCTTCCCCTTCTCTTTTGGAGAAGGGACAAGGGTTGAGGTGATTGAAGCAAGGGTTTTTAGAGATGCCCCTAAGCAGCCAGGACGATGCGTCACCCAAATTTTTTTGAAGATTATAAATTCCAAAGCTGATTACAAACACTGTCATTACCAGATTCGATACTACCGTTATGATTCCAATGAAATTGTCCGCTTGACTTTTGGTTTGAATGAGGTTAATCACGCCTACATAGAAAAGGGCCATGCCACCGGTAAAAAACCAAAAAACATTCTCGGAAATCCATTTATTAGTTATAAAGCCCACCGCTGTATGCAGAATACCTAATGCGATGAATATCCAAGAGGAGATAATTTGGTAGCGTTTCATGTTTTGAATGTGATACTCTAAAAGTACAAAATTTCTGTGACCCTAGCCGGCTGAACTGGAATTGCAAATGTTCACTTTATACCAAATGTTCATTAGAATTATAGCTTTCCGCAAATAGGGAATAGACGTGGTATTTGTTTGTTAGCAGGCGAACTTTGCGCTGAAGTCGGCCAAGGATCAAGGCTCCGATAACTATCGGGATTGAAGCCCGAAATGAAATGTGCAGGGCACGCATATAAGTTGAAAGTTTTGAGTTCAAAGTTCAGCCAAAACCTACAACCAAGAACTTCCAACTTAGAACCAATTCTATTTCTTATTTTTGCCAAAATTTGTCTATGACCACCGAGAACTTAAAGGACCTAAAAGCCCGTGTTGCCGCCCTCAGGCGGTATCTTTGACTACGACCGTAAAATTGTAGAGATCGAAGACGAAGAACGCATTACCCATCAAGCTGATTTCTGGAACAAGCCCAAAGAGGCCGAGGTGATGCTCAAAAATATTCGCGCTAAAAAAATCTGGACGGACGCCTACTCACAAGTCAACAAGTCGGTTGACGACTTGGAAGTGCTGAATGAATTTCACCTAGCGGGCGATGTAAGTGAAGAAGAACTCGATAGGGATTACCAGAAAACAGCCAAGGCAGTGGAGGAGTTGGAATTTAAAAAGATGTTGAGCCACGAGGAAGATCAATTAAGTGCCGTGTTGGAAATCAACCCCGGTGCGGGAGGCACGGAGAGCAACGACTGGGCAGACATGATCAACCGGATGTATATTATGTGGGGCGAAAAGAGTGGCTACAAAGTTTCGCAAATCGATTACCAATCGGGCGAGGTGGCTGGAATAAAATCTGCTACGTTGGAGATCGAAGGGCCGTTCGCCTATGGGAAGTTGAAATCTGAAATTGGTGTACATCGCTTGGTGCGCATTTCTCCGTTTGATAGCAACCAGCGTAGGCATACTTCGTTTGCTTCGGTGTTTGTCTATCCAAAAGTTGATAATACCATTGAGATCGATGTGAACCCGGCAGATGTAGAAATTCAAACGTCACGCTCGGGTGGAGCGGGAGGGCAGAACGTAAACAAAGTAGAAACGAAAGTGCAGCTTACGCACAAGCCCTCGGGCATTGTGATTGTGTGCCAAGTAGAGCGCAGTCAGCATGCCAACCGCGAGCGTGCGATGCAGATGTTGAAATCAAAACTGTATCAGCGCGAATTGGAAAAGCGCAATGTCGCCCGCGACAAAGTGGAGGCTGGCAAAATGAAAATTGATTTTGGTTCGCAGATACGCAACTATGTGTTGCACCCCTACAAGTTGGTGAAGGACGCGCGCACGGGCGTGGAGAGTCATGATGCACAAAGCGTGTTGGATGGCGACCTCGATGATTTTATCAAAGCTTATTTATTAGAGGGCCAAGAGGCAGCTACCAATGACCACCAGTAAAACCGCCAGTAATACCGCCAAAATTTATTCATCTCAGTTTTGGCTTTTGTGTGTGAGCACGGCTCTTTTTTTTGCGAGCTTCAATATGATTGTTCCGGAGCTGCCCGAGTACCTGACAAATTTGGGTGGGGCAGAATACAAAGGATTTATCATTTCGTTGTTTACGCTCACCGCGATGATTTCTCGTCCGTTTAGCGGAAAGTTGACGGATATGGTGGGAAGAAAACCGGTGATGATGGTAGGAGGTGTAGTGTGTTTGATTTGTAGTTCGCTTTATCCGCTGCTCACCACCGTGGCAGCTTTTATGATGCTTCGGTTATTACACGGATTTTCTACGGGTTTTTCGCCAACAGGTGTGGCCGCTTATATTACCGATACGATTCCTGCTAATAAAAGGGGCGAGGCAATGGGTTGGATTGGAACTGCGGGTGCACTGGGCATGGCAGGCGGCCCAGCCATTGGAGGCGCAGTGGCCAATAATTTCGGATTGGGAGCGATGTTTTACGTGTCTGCTTTTTTTGCGCTGGTATCGGTGGCCATTCTATTTCGCTTTGGCGAAACGCTGACCGAAAGAAAGGAAGTAACATGGCGCGTGTTGAAAATTTCAAAGAAAGATATACTGGAGCCATTGGTAATTGCGCCTGCGTTGGTAATGCTACTCACTGCTTATTCGTATGGCGCAGTGTTTACGCTGCTCCCAGATTTTGGTTCAGGTGTAGGCATCAAAAACAAAGGACTGCTTTTTACTTTTTTGACCGTGTCGTCTTTGACCATTCGGCTATTGGCGGGCAAAGCGTCTGATAGATATGGGAGAGTGGCGGTGCTTAAGTTATCAGTCCCTCTAATGGTGATAGCCATGCTAACATTTGGGTTTGCAGAAAGTACGTTGATGTTGATTATTGGTGCTGTGTTGTATGGCTTGGCGCAAGGTTCTACTTCGCCTACGTTGTTGGCTTGGGCAACGGATTTGTGTGATGAACAACATCGCGGAAGGGGCATTGCATTCTTTTACATTTTTATGGAGTTGGGTATTGGATTAGGTGCGCTTGTTTCTTCTTTTATTTATGCGAATGACCCAACCCGATTTCTGTGGGCGTTTACAGTGTGTGCGGGTTTTTGTGGAGTGGCATTTTTTTATTTGGTGATGAAAGCAAAACCAAAATATGCTTAACAAAAAAAATATCGGAATGGTACTTTTTGCGCTAGGGGCATCGGTAGAAATTTTCACGCCTATTTTTTCAATGCCCGATCGGCATATTTTCTTCAAGCCGTTGATCATGATTGGCTTGATGATGTATTATTGGATGCAGTCGCCTAAGCCATCGATGCTTTTTATTGCCGCGCTGATCTTCTGTTGGCTGGGCGATGTGTTGTTGATTTTTCAAGCAGACAATGAGCTGTTTTTTATCGGAGGATTAGTTGGATTTTTGATCGGTCATGTGCTGTATATTTTTTGCTATCGGCAATTCCAGTTTGCGCCCAACGACAAAGAACTTTTAGGTTCACAAAAAGCGCGATTTGCATTTCCCTTCATTTTGGCCGGAACAGGCTTAGTAGTGATTTTGTATCCCTCGTTAGGTGATTTAAAAATTCCTGTGATGATTTATGCTCTTGCGATTACGCTGATGGTGCTCAACGCGCTGTTTCGTTATGGGCGAACGACTAAGAAGAGCTTTGTACTTATTTTTCTTGGCGCAATTATGTTTATGATCTCAGATTCGCTGCTAGCAATCAACAAATTCAAAAGTCCTTTCGAGGGGGCAGGTGCTTTGATCATGCTTACCTATTGTGTGGCGCAGTTGCTGATTGTAGAGGGGGCAATCCGCCATGAGACGGTTAAGAGTTAGTTTCCCTCGAAGATTAGCAAGAATTTAGTTGTCTTTGTGGAATCCCGCGAAGTCTGTGGTTAAAAAGATTCTAATAGTCATACGACATTACCCGCTCATCTTCTTTCAGCACTTTGTTAAGGTGGTCTAGCTTTTTTTCTCTGCCGAAGATTTCGTAAACCAAAATAAACCGATTGCCGTCTTTTAACTCACGCTTTTTCTTAAAGCCCAACTTTAGCTTATCTAAGTTTTCTTCTAAATGTTTTTCAAAATCGGTGTGAGTGCTGCTGATTTTATAGTTGCGCGACTGGTGCCAACGCTCCAATACGAGCTGAAATTTTTCCAACCCTGTTAACACAATCAGCACCACCACTGAACTGACGATAGCAATAAAATATTCACCAGCGCCTACGGCCATTCCCAATGCAGCCGAAATCCAAATCGTAGTCGCTGTGGTAATTCCGGTGATGGTCATGCCATCTTTGAAAATAACACCCGCACCGAGAAATCCGACACCGGTTACAATCGTGGAGGCGATGCGATCGGGGCTAGCACCGCCCATGTTAATTGATAGTTCTGTAAAAATAGTAGAGCCCAGGCAAATCATGATCATGGTGCGAAGCCCAGCGGCTTTACTGCGGTATTCTCTTTCTAAACCAATGGCAGTACCGATTACAAAAGAAAAAAGTAGCCGCAGTCCTAATTCTAAATCCACGTTAAAGTCCATAGTCAATTATCTTGGCTAGAAATGTAGTGAGATATTTGGTAAACAAAAAGCGGACTCACCCCCGACCTCACTTCGTTCGGCCACCCCCTCTCGACTTTTTTAGAGAGGGGCGCAAGGGGATGAGTTTACATCTTCCTCACCTTTCCGCTGCCTGATGAATTTCCATTGACATGGTTTGGATTGCCTTTATAAGAAACCGTTCCACTGCCAGAAATATTTGCATTCAGTTCGGTCTTCACATTGATTTCCACATCGCCTGAACCAGAGATGCGCACCTCGCACTTATCCACTTCTAAATTGGAAGCATACACTTTGCCCGATCCGCTGATATCGATTTTGATTTCTTTTGCTGTGCCGCTAGCCTCAAATTTTCCGGAGCCTGATATTTCAACACTGGCAAGATCACGTACTTGTATCGAAGCTACTATTTTACCTGATCCGCTAATGTCGCTGTCGATGTTTTGGCAAGATCCTTTGATGTCCATACGGCCAGAGCCAGAAACATCTGCTTCCATTTCGCCCGAAACGGTTGCATCTGTTTGAAGTGAACCAGAGCCGCTTACGCTTAAGTCTAATTTGTTGGTGATAATTTTCCCTTCGGTGATGAGCTCGCCCGAGCCAGAGACACTGAGCCCTGTGACATCCGCTACCGTAACATAAACCATGATACGCTCGTTTTCGCCACGGCCCCAGTTCCATTTCTCTTCATTGCCTATAACCAGCTCACCGCCCCTAACTTCAGTTTCAATTTTCGAGAGCATGTCTTTGCTTCCTTCCAGTTCTACTTTTTGTGGGCTGCCTTGGCGCAATATTAATTTACCTGGTACCCGAAACGAAATTTTTGAAAACCTGCTCACGCTGCGCGTTTCCCTAGATTGTCCAAACGACACGCCAACGGCAACTAAAAACAGGAATACTGAGAAGATTAATTTTTTCATAAAAGGTTGAGTTTGATGAATGTTTTTTAGAGATGTTCAATAGACAATAGGAAATTGAAAGGGTTGCATAAGAATATATGGGGTAGACGTATTAATTGAGGAAAGGGTTGCTTTGAGGGTGATTGATAGCTCGATAATTGGTAGGGGTTTGCACTCAATTGTTAATTAGTTGTCGTGAATTGTTGAGTTACGAAGGATCGAAGCCATGTTGGTGGCACTAAATTGGTGCTGGGGTTGGCTGACTCACCACCGACCTAACTTCGTTAGGTCACCCCTTTCTACTTCGTAAGAGAGGGGGGAGCTTGGACTACATTTTATGTTAGGCAAACTAATTCAATAATTTGAATCACACTCCCGTGCATTTATGCCTGTATCTTTCTATCTTTTACTTTTAATTGGATAATAATTTGAATTATGTCTGGCACCCGCACACCCGCCCTCGGTTTTATTTTTGTTACCATACTAATTGATTGCATTGGCTTTGGGGTGATCATTCCGGTGATGCCGAGTTTGATTATGGAGTTGGGCGGAGTGGCCAATAGTGAAGCCTCGCGCATGGGTGGTTATTTGCTGTTTGCGTTTGCCGTGATGC
>Ga0209490_10003081_pt1 | contig 15620 bp, 14 predicted proteins | sample MAT06_FD_187209 | JGI IMG/M metagenome (GOLD analysis project Ga0209490, IMG submission 187209) | Freshwater microbial communities from Lake Fryxell liftoff mats and glacier meltwater in Antarctica - MAT-06 (SPAdes) (version 2) | ecosystem: Environmental > Aquatic > Freshwater > Ice > Liftoff...
TACTACTATTCCATTTTCTTACTTGCCTAGGAGGATCGATACTCAATTCACCAGTTAAATATTTACCAGTTAAACTTTTCGGATGTTTAATAATATAATCATAATTACCAGCAGCTACAACTTCGCCGCCCAAATGAGATGCCAGCGGACCCATATCAATTATATGATCGGCTTCACGCATCATCATTTCGTCGTGTTCTACAACAACCACTGTGTTGCCTAAATCGCGCAACGACTTTAATACTTGAATTAATCTTGTTGTATCCCTCGAGTGTAAACCAATTGAAGGTTCATCTAAAATATACAACGAATTAGTAAGATTACTACCCAAACTTCTTGTGAGCTGAATACGCTGACTCTCACCACCACTCAATGTATTGGCCAATCTATTCAACGTTAAATATCCTAAACCAACATCCAATAAAGTTTTGATGCGTTGATTTAACTCTATTAAAATTCTTTTGGCAATTTGTTGATCATGGTCAGTTAATTTTAATTGATCAAACCAAGTTTTTAAATCTCTTACTTGCATTTCGCACAATTCTGCAATATGCATCCCTCCTACTTTTACATACAATGCTTCTTTTCGAAGTCGATATCCTTCACATGATGTACAAGAAGTTCTTCCTCTATACCTGCTTAACAAAACTCGGTACTGTACTTTATATAAGTTCTGTTCTACTTCTTTAAAAAAATCATGAATACCTAGTGCGCCCGAACTTCCATTCCATAATTGCAAATATTGTTCTTTGGTTAAATCATGAATTGGTTTATGAATAGGAAAATTAAATTTATTGGCGTGCTTTATAAACTGCTCTTTCCACAAACCCAACTTCTCTCCTTTCCATGGTGCAATCGCTCCTTCGTAAACAGATAATCTTCTATTGGGAATTACCAAGTCTGTATCGATGCCTAAAACTTGTCCAAACCCTTCGCAAACAACACAAGCTCCATAAGGGTTATTAAATGAAAATAAATTGGGAGATGGTTCTTCAAAAACAATTCCATCCGCTTCAAACTTATTACTAAAGTGAAGCATTTTAACTCCATCCACTTCTAAAAACATATCGCCCTCGCCCTCATAAAATGCAGTGCCAACAGAATCGCTTAATCGATGAAGGTCATCTTCCTCAAATTCTTTTACAACTATACGGTCTATCAGGGTATAAACTGGAGGATTGGATTTTACAATTTTAAATAATTTGTCGATCTCTTTATCTGAAAGTGCTAAAAGCGTTTCAATTCTTTCAACTCTTGTTTCAGCTTCCCTAATGTACATTCTAGAAAAACCTTTCTGCATTAAAATACCCAACTCTTCTTTAATAGCTCTTTTTGCATGTTGCTTAAAAGGAACTATAATCACTACTTTTGCTCCTGTTTTTAAATGCTGAATTGCATTCATCACATCTGCTACATCGTCTTTCCTTACTAGCTTTCCGCTTATAGGAGAAATGGTTTTACCAATCCTAGCAAACATCAAACGTAAATAATCATACATCTCCGTCATGCTACCTACAGTGCTCCTTGGCGTTCGAATAATTACTTTTTGTTCAATGGCAATAGCCGGACAAAGTCCTTTTATATAATCAACATCGGGCTTTACCATACGCGCCATGAACTGCCTAGCATAAGAACTTAAGCTTTCTGCGTATCTACGCTGACCTTCAGCAAATAAGGTATCGATGGTTAGAGACGACTTACCGCTTCCAGAAACACCAGTAACTACAATCAGCTTATTTCGTGGGAAACTTACAGATACGTTTTTTAAGTTATGGGTACGTGCACCTGTAACAATTATATCTCCATTGGAGGTATTTGTACTGTCTATTATCTCAGGTGATTTTTTTACTGCCATTGGATAACAAATGTAACAGTTTATTACAGCTTTGGTTGAGTAACCCATCAATAACTATCAAAAAATCAATGCTTTAGAATGTGTATAACCTCGAAGTTGCAAAACATGATTTCCACAAATCATTTATGAATACAAAAGAATTCTAATTTGTTCTTGATTTAAGAATATATATCCAATATCCTGAATTTTTAGCATCCTTACTCAAAAACCTAAACTATGAGAACATTAGACCATGCGTCTGATACAGAACTGATAAGGGCCTTTCAAGATGGTGATACAGAAGCCTTTGAAACCCTTATTTACCGTCATAAAGACAAGATCTTTTCATCGATTCTTTTCTTTGTTAAGGATACCTATTTGGCTGAAGATCTATTTCAGGATGTATTTATCAAAATAATAGATACCTTAAAAAATAAACGCTACACAGATGAAGGAAAGTTCTTGCCATGGGCTTTACGAATTGCACATAACCTTTGTGTTGATTATTTTAGAAAAGTAAAACGTACACCCGCCATTAAAACCAGCGACAATATTGACATTTTTGATGTTTTGCAGATTGCAGAAGAAGGTCCTGACGGAAAAATAATGCAGAGCCAAAGTCACGATAGGGTTCGTAAAATGCTAGACTTACTTCCAGAAGAACAACGCGAAATAATTGTACTACGCCATTATGCCAATATGAGTTTTAAAGAAATTGCAGAAATCACCAATTGCAGCATTAATACTGCTTTGGGGCGAATGCGTTACGGACTCATTAATCTTCGAAAGATGATGATTGAAAAACAAATTGCACTTTAACAAAGAACCCCTGTGAGTAACGGGGGTTTTTTATTTTAGAGATTTAATATCTCCAATTAATTGCTGCATTTCTAATGTCAAAGTGCCGTTATAAATGCCACGAATTCTTTTTGATTGGTCTACCAGAATAAAATGCTCTGTATGTAAAAACTGGCTACTGTCTTTTGTAAAGCCAATGTCTTCTTCAGCAAAATAAGATTTACGCGCCAGATTATAAATAGTAGCTCTTGATCCAGTTAGGAAATGCCAGTTTGGGTTGACGATATTATTGCGCTGTTTGTATTTTTTTAATACATAAGGATGATCAATCCAAGGCGTAACAGAATAAGAAAGAATTACTAGGTTTTTATTCCCTTTAAATTCATCACTAATCATTTTCATATTATTCGTCATGTTAGGGCAAATACTTCCACATGATGTAAAAATAAAATTAGCTACATGAATTTTTCCTTCAACAACCTGCTGCGTAATAAAACTGCTGTCTTGGTTTAAAAATGTAAAATTGGCAATTGTATGGGTAATTTTTTGCGTTACTTCAGCTTTACTTTTGAGAAATTGTGGGGTAAAATCTGGGGCATTATAATAAGGTAATTCTACATCAGCAGTTTTTTCATCTGAGCAGCAAATAATACAACAACTAATTAATATTAAAAATACTATCCGATACATTTTTGCAATTTTTAGTTCCCAATAAACCATATCGTTTTCCTTTGATAATAAAATAGTTCGACTTTATTTTTCCATTACTGTACCAGGATTTCTGTGTACCATCTTCCTGTCCATTCACATAATTAGACAAATGCACCAGTAAACCATCCTGCGCCCACTCTTTCATTTCACCTTCATAAGCATCATCTTTAGCTATAAATTCGAATCTTTTAATACCGTTTTCCCAATAAGATTCTTGAAGACCGTTTTTTCGACCAGCTTCATACAAACGCTTTTCCCAAAGTTGTTTGTTTGGAAACCACTTTTTAACTACTCCTTCTAATAGTCCTTTTTTATACCCTGCAAAAAAGATTGTATCAGTTTTGGATGGCGATAGTTCATATACAAATCCACTAAACGGTTCATTATTCAACCATAAAGTATCTTGGTGCAGTAAAAATCCTTCGTTAGTATTTTGGATGTAAATAGAAGGAATTTTAGTTGCAGCTTTTGATATTACAGTTTGTTTATTTTCGGTGCAGGAAAATAAAAAGAACAGTAATATAAAAAACACTTTTATATGTTTATTGCGATACAGTTCCTGCAGTTCCATAAAATCCATTGCCATTTAAGTAAGGAGATTCTGTAGTAAAATGATAATGATAAATACCACTTGGGTATTCAACTGTAGCATGTGAATGACCATGATACACGTCTAACATTGCATTGGTTACAGCAACACCATTTTCAACAGGTCCATAAGCCGGAAATCCATCAAGTAAAAAACCTATTAAAGAGGAAGAGGTAACTTTTACCGTTGTTAAATATTTGGGCTCTACGTGATAGTGATATTGACCAGATTGTTGAGGATGCCCCCACCATTGATCAAACCCATTAATTTCATTGGTAAGTGCAGCATTCATTGCAGCATATTGATTAAAAAGTGGCACTCCGTTTATAGCTACTCCAATTGGACCACCAGGAGTAGCAGCATGAGTTGAAGCAACAACAGGGTTTACCGGAATTTTAAAAGTTAGGTTTTGAGTAGCAATTGAATTGGGGTTCTTACCAAAAGTTACACCTCCAAATGTTGTTCCACTAAAATTTTCATACAAAGCATTGGTATTAACATAATATACACTCTTATGATCTGGTGCACCGGTAGACTTTATTGTTATAAAAGTTCCATCTGATGTAACACTACTTGCACCATATATTTTTTTATATACATCCGGAACAGTAGTTGATGTAGTGTTTGTTGTTGTTGTTGTGGTTGCGGTATCTGCAGATTTCTTACAAGAAAAGCAACAGATAGTAATTGCTGAAATGATTAGATAATTTTTCATACTTAACGTCTTTAAAGGTTGATCAATTTTTTTATTAGTTCTTACTGTCTAACTATTTAGACGAACATTTCAATAAATACACTCGCTACTATTCAATTAATTTTCTTTAGGCGGAGTACGATCCTCTTTTCGAGAACTATCGCCCGGTCTACGAGGCGGTCTACCTATTCTATCTGGAGGTCCATTAGGTCTACGAGGTGGTGGGCCAAATTCGCCTCCTTCTGGAGGACCAAATTCTTTACCTTCTGGTGGTCCGAATTCCCCATCTGCAATAGAAGGTCTTTGTCTTCTTGGTTCTTTTAAATCTCTTCTAGGCATTCGATCCCTTGGCTTATCATCTTTCCTAAATTGATCTTGAGGAGGTAGGCCTTGTTGCCTTGGCCGCATTTGAATAATAGCTTTTTGAATAATTGAATCAAACTTTATTGTTTGAACTGAATCACAAATTTTTCTTACCAATTGAAAATGATTCAACGTTTTTACATCCATTTCTTTCTCTAATAAAGCAACTTTTCCCCAAGCCTCATTAATATTTGCACTAGTAACTGTATCATTTTTTACTAAACCAAAAAAATCAAATTTTGCTTTTTCAATTTTAATTCTAATTGGATCCTGCATATTCCTATGTTCGGTTTTTAATTGCTCAAATTGATTTCTTTGATCATCTGTAAATTTTAATTCGTTAGATAGAAAGTCAACTGCTCTTCTATTATTATTATCTCTTGGCAATTCTTTTTGTTCCTCATTTTTGGCTACTGATTGACGAGCCCAGAAAATACCAAATGTGGTTAAATTTGCAACAAGCAAAACAATGACAACTATATTTAGGTATCGATTTTTATTAAGCTGATCCATAAAATATTATTTAATAATTGGTGGTAGTATTTAATTGATAATCTTCAGAAAAATCATATGATGAATTTGCGGAAACTACATTGTGGGCAATAGTTTTATGTGATTGAACTGTTTGCTTTATAAGCATAAAAGCATTCATTATAATTAATAGGGATAACGATGCAATAACCAATTTAGGCTTAAACTGAAAAATAAAAGAGGACTGTTTTTGCATAGCTTTTTGCTGCATTTTATGCATCAATTTATTATAAAAAAATGCCGAGGGTGAAGCTTGTTCAATTCCTTCAACACTATCAATAATTTGATCTATTTCTTCGGAGTATAATTTTTTCATAATTCGCTTATTGATTACCAATAGTTTTTTGTAAATTTATTTTAGCTCTATGCATATATGCTTCTATTGCTTTTAAAGATGTATTCATAACTTCACTCGTTTCGTGATAATTTAAACCTTCCATTTTTATAAGTATAAAAGCAATTCGTTGGTTATCTGGAAGCTTATTTAAAGCTTTAAATAATAAGTTGGCTTGCTCTTTTTTTTCTAATTGAATACCTGGATGATTAAAGTCTACGGCATCATAAACTTGCTCATCATCATTACTAAAAAAGCTAAGTATCTTACCAAAACGCTTTTTAGTTTTTTTCTTCCTTTCCCAATCCAATGCCTTTGTTATAGCAATCCTATAAATCCAAGTAGACAACTTAGCATCTTCCCTAAAACCATCAATACTCATAAAAACCTGAATAAATACTTCTTGGGCTATATCTTCTGCTTCCAGCTCTTGTTGAACAATTCCTAAAACAGTATTATAAACCATTTTCTGATAGGAGTTTACGAGTTCCTTAAAAGCAGATTCGCTTTTTTGCTGTAAGTCTTTTATCAGTTTGGTTTCGCTTAAAATCAACTATTTATTGAGTATAAGACGTGAAAAGGAATATAAAACCTTCACGCAATTTTAAAAATTTCTTGAAAATTGAATAAAATAGGAAATTAACCTAAAATTAAGGCTTTATGGCATTACCTAATTCTTTATCAAACGCAGCTTTTACAGCGTCTAAATGGGCAATAAACTTAGCCACATCCGGATCATAGCTATATTTAATGGCACTAAGTGGTTTTCCGTTTAAGTCTAAAAACATATACAAAGGCTGAGCATTAAATCCAAATTTGGTAATCTCATAATCTAAATTGCGATCACCTTCTGTAACTACTCTATCGCCGTCTTTTTTGGTGTACTGCTCTTTAATTGGCAAATCGGTGGATTCATCCACATATAAACTAACCAGTACAAAATTGTTGCGCATTCTTTTTAAAACCTCAGGATCTTTCCAAACCTCTTTCTCCATCTTTCTACAATTGGCACAACTATGACCAGTAAAATCTAACATAACTGGTTTGTTCAGAGCCTTAGCTGCCGCCATTCCTTCTTCTAAAGTAAAATAAGCTGTAAGATTATACGGCACTTCTAATTTATCTACCAAACGAATAGGTGGTTGAGCCAATGAAACCGTTTTGTTATCACTTTTATTATTAGACTGGTATTTTAATAAATCTAAATTAAAATCTTGTGTTCCATCTGGTGGAAGAAAACCACTTAAGTGTCGCAATGGAGCACCCCATAATCCTGGAATTAAATAAATTACGAATGAGAATGTTACAATAGCAAAAAACAAACGAGGTACACTTAAATATGGAAGATCGCTATCGTGAGCAAATTTAATTTTACCTAAAAGATATATACCCATTAGTCCAAATACCACAATCCATAAAACAAGAAATACATCTCTATCTAATAATCTCCAATGATAGATTAAATCTACATTAGATAAAAACTTTAATGCCAAAGCCAATTCTATAAATCCGAAACACACTTTAACTGAATTAAGCCAACCGCCACTTTTAGGCAAGGATTGTAGCATAGCTGGAAAAAAGGCAAATAAAGAAAAAGGTAATGCCAAACCTGCACCAAAACCTAACATACCAATTACTGGTGCTGCCGAAACTCCACCCGAACTAGCTTGACCTAATAATGTACCAACAATTGGACCAGTACATGAGAAAGAAACAATTACTAAAGTAAGTGCCATAAAGAAAATGCCCATCAATCCACCTTTACCAGCTTGCTTATCGGCTTTATTGGCCCAACTATTGGGTAATTGAATTTCGAAAACACCAAAAAATGAAATTGCGAATATTAAGAAAATAGCAAAAAACACTAAGTTAGAAATTGCACTTGTAGATATCTGGTACAAAACATCATCGCCAAAAATTAATACCAAAATAAAAGTTGGAACTGTATAAATCAGCATAATGCAAAAAGAATACCATAAAGAATTTCGTATACCTTCTGCCCTAGTTTTACTTCTCTTTAAAAAGAAACTTACAGTAACAGGAATTAAAGGAAAAACACATGGTGTAATTACAGCAATTAATCCAGTAATAAAACAAAGTAGAAAAATTTGCCAAATATTTTTACCTGCTACTCCATCTGTTTCATTTTCAGTTTTGCTTTCAGTTGCTTTTGCTTCAACCGGAAGCATAAACCCAACTTCGCCATTAGGAAATTGATCTCCCGATTTACCCAACCAGTTAAAAGAGCCTTTTAAAATTACGCTATCATTTGAATTTATATGCAACGGAAATAAAAATGTAACACTATCTTCATATACTCTATACTTTGAAGTAGAATTAGCAGTTTCAAGAACCAATAACAGATTGCCTTTTTCTGTAGAAGTATCGGTTAATTTTTGAAAACGAGTAGCATTACTGTCTAAAAATATGGAAGAAATAAACACATCATCTTCACCTCTTTTTTTAACTGAAAATATTTGTGTTCCTTTTTCAATAGTTACTTTTATAGACAAAAGCACCAATGAATCATTAACTCTAAGAGTATTAAATAAAAATTGAACAGGCTTTTTTTCCTGTGCAACTAGTGTAGTTAAAGTAAATAAGAAAGTTGTAACAAAAAATATAATTTTTCTCATAATTTACTATTGCAACTTAATATCAAAAGTTTTTTTAGTGGGCGGCAAACACTGAGTATCATCACAAACCATGTAGCTAACCGTGCCTGTAATATTGGTATTTACTAATCCTTTTACTTTTACCACTTGCGAATAAACTACTTTATCTGAATAATAGAAAACTTGAACACCAAAAACCTTATCGTTAATTTTTTCCATTTTTCCTTTTTCGGAAAGCTTCCCTTCTTTAACTATTAATGGATTATTATTGAAAGTTATTTTTGTAGGAATTGGGCCACCTTTTGGTGTTGTTTGAGAATACATATGCCAAGATTTAGCAATGTCTGCTGTGATAACAATTTCATAAATGCCTTGGGCACGCTTATTTGCTTTAAATTGAAAACCAACAGGATCTTTAACCTGACCATTTGCAATAGAAAAAGAAATGAGTGCTATTATAGCGATTAGAATTTTTTTCATTTTTTTTAATTAATTGATTCCTAATAATTCAAATACTTTTCTTCCATCAATATTATTCAAAGCAGTAGAAGTGGCTCTTTCGGGGTGAGGCATCATTCCAAAAACGTTATTTGTATGATTACGTATACCAGCAATATTCCTTACAGCTCCGTTAGGATTTGAACTTTCTAGTATATTGCCCGATTGATTACTGTATTTAAAAATAATTTGGTTGTTTTTTTCTAAATAATTTAAAGTAGTTTCATCAGCATGATAACGACCTTCTCCATGAGCAATTGGAATTTTAAGCGCTACTTCGTTTTCATTTTTAATGAAAACATTTTTGCAGATGAATTGCTGGTTTGCATTTTGCAATAAAACACCAGGTAGCAATCCACTTTCGCACAAAATCTGAAATCCATTGCAGACACCTAAAACTTTGCCTCCTTTATTAGCAAATTCAATAACAGATTGCATCATTGGACTGAAGCGTGCGATTGCCCCACAACGCAAATAATCACCATAAGAGAACCCGCCTGGTAAAATAATACAATCGTTGGTTGAAAACGCCGTTAAATCCTTGTCTTTATGCCAAAGCATGATTACTTCTTTATTTAGATCATTTTGAAGTGAATCTTGCATATCTCTATCACAATTAGATCCTGGGAAAACTACAACACCATATTTCATGGGCATTTAATTAATGTGTTACAAAGGTAAGAATCAGAAAGATAATACTGTGCTAATTTTTGATCAACTGCCAATTATTATACACAACTACTATAATCATTAATATAAAAAGCAAATTTGGCAAAATAAACCTTTTAGGGAACGAAAAAGCATTGGATACCATGGCAGATAGGGGAACGATACATAAAAATGCAGATAGCACACCTGCTTGTTTAAAAATAAAAGGAGCTAGAATCAAAACTAAGCACATTATCAAAATAGTTGACCAGTTTTTTCTTAGTTGAATTACTAACCTGCTATTAAACTGTTGCCAATTGTAAAGACCAGCCAAAAAAGCGATTGCTAAAACAATAGCACTAATGGTAAAAGATGTTTTCAATTGCAAAGACGGTAAAACGAATTGAAATTTAGGGAGATAGTTAAAAAAAAGATTCAAATGATTATTAAAAAACAAATAAGATCCCAAAAAATAGTATGGAATAATCAAACCCATTAACAAAACAAACCATTCTTGAATTTTAAACGAGCGCATGATTCCCAAAGAAAATAATATTACCAAAATCATTAATGCTGTAGGATGGTAACCAATTATAGAAATGCCAACAATGATTCCAATATTAAATATTAATGTTTTTGGGCTTGGATGATTATACATTTTTAGAATTTTAGTAAACAACCAAATCAGCAAAAAATTAGCAAATAATACTGCCGAAATACTACACCAAACTGTGGTAAAACCTGATAGCAAAATATACGTCATCCCAACGGTATATCCAGACTGTTGAAACATTTTCAATTCATTTAATAATAAATTAAATCGAACAGCTTGAATTAATAATGACAATATATAAATTACAAATAAAAGGCTAGTATCTAATTTTGAAAAATATTGCTGAAGGATTAAACTAATAAAACCATCATTACTATTGGCAATTAACAATGGCTGACTAATTAAAAAATGAAAATGAACACCTATACTTAATATTACTAAGAATAATATATTTATAACCGATTTATCTTTAAACAAAAAAACCACGGCAATAATTTAAAAATCAATTTTAGCAAAAATGGTAAACCCTCTATAAATACATGGAACTATAGCCTGTCTTAATCCAACTTGCTTAACATGTTTAGGCATAAAATCATATCCCCTATCGAGGTTTTTTAAAGTTGGACTTCTGTCAATTTGTCCAACCGGAGAAATTGATTGATCGGTAAGCATGCTACTTTTTTTATCTTGGATATTAAATAGAAAATGTATTTGATCACCACTATTAACTATTCCATAACTAATGAAATTATCTGTTTCGTCATCATTTTGTGTTTTACGAATTACATTACTCCATTCCATTTTACCATCAGGCTCAAATGAAATAATAGCAATATTATCAGCATAAAATTGTTTAGAATTATTACCAGGAAAATTATTCATTCCTCCGAAATTATTAAAGCCGTTATTCCAAGGATAAAAAGAACCGTTGTTAAAAGAATTATTAAACATTCCTCCACCAAAAAATGGGTTTAAAGAGCCGTTCATATAGTCCCATCTATTCAAAGTATTACCTCTAGTTGTAACATATTCTGATTCGGCAATAATCATAAAACCTCCATCTTTCCTAAGAATCAAATTTCTTAAATAAAAGTCATTGAATGCAATTTTTAATTGACCATCACCTTTTACATCGGCTCTATATTCATCAGTAAAAGTGGTTGTTGCATTTAGCAAATCTCCATTAGTTCTTGCATCCCATAAAGTATAATAAATACCATCTATATTACCTCTACGTATTTTACTAAAAAAAGAAGTTACAATAAAATGCTTATTTCTATTATCGATTTTTATTCTGATATCATCCAAAAATATTTTACTAATAGGTAAATTATTATTTTTAAAAGATATACTTCCAAAAGGCTTTACAAGTAAGACTACTTTATTTATATTATCGTTTTGACTGGTACCAGACTGTCTCAAACAAATAATTTCCCCATCATTGCTAATGCCGAATTCACTTAAAAAATCATTTTTATCTGGCATTGAAATACCTGCTCTTATTTTTTCTAATTGATTCAACATTTTATCGAAAATGACACTAGTAAAAACATGTTCTTTTTCGTTTCTTGTACTTATTTTAAAAGCAGCAATCTTTAGTTTGTCTTCACTATTAATAAAAGAATAAATCTTATTTTCTACATTAAAATTGATATTACTAGTAGTATCTAAAATTACTGGATCGGCAATTTTTTTTCCGTTTGAATTTAATTTTACAGCCATTGCAAAAACGGTGGTTCTATATTGATATTGATATAACAAATAAACAAAATCGCTATAAACAACAAAATGAGTACTTAAAACTTTCCCCTTTTCTGAGAGAAAATCCATTTTTACTTTTTCCACTAATTTCATCTCATCATCATAAATACACATTTGATGTAATTCTCTTGTATTTTTATATATCAATATCTTCCCTTCAATTTTTCCTAAAATTTCGAAATTAAGGGTTTTAGCATCATCTCGTTCGGGCTCAGAAAACACAATTTGTTGTGAATTAGCAATTGAAACTCCTAAAAAAAGGACTGTTATTAATAAATAGATCGTTTTCTTCATTGTTGGCAAAAACTTTATATATCAAATGTACGGCAAGACCACTTTACTTATTGTAATCAATTTACTCATACATTTGTTAAATATCTGTTCTAGATTCAAGTTACAAAGCATTTCTTGTGAGTAAAAATTTCAACAAAGCAACCTCGGCCGGTCTAATTATCGCCCTTGGAATTATTTTCGGCGACATTGGTACTTCACCATTGTATGTTTTAAACGAAATTATCAGTGAAAAGGCAATTACAGAAGAACTTATTATCGGGGCGTTATCCTGCATAATATGGACTTTAACCCTACAAACCACCGTAAAATATGTAATACTCACCCTTAAGGCAGACAACAAGGGTGAAGGTGGTATTTTTAGTTTATATGCCTTGGTTAGACGAAGAAGGAAATGGTTGGTTGTGCCAGCAATGATAGGCGGAGCAGCATTATTAGCAGATGGAATAATTACTCCACCTATTACAGTAACCTCAGCAATAGAAGGTTTAAGGCAACTACCTGCATTAAAAGATATTTCACAGAATACCATTATTACAATTGTTATTAGCATTATTGCTTTACTATTTGTTGTACAACAATTTGGAACTGCTTCTATTGGTAAGTTTTTTGGACCAATGATGGCACTTTGGTTTACAATGTTGGCGGTTTTAGGTATTAGTCATCTTTTTGATGAACTACATGTATTTAGAGCATTTAGTCCTCATTATGCAATAGAGCTACTTACCAAATATCCTAAAGGGTTTTGGCTATTAGGTGCTGTTTTTCTATGTACTACTGGAGCAGAAGCCTTATATAGTGATTTGGGGCATTGTGGTAAAGAAAATATTAGGGTTTCATGGATTTTTGTAAAAACAAGTTTAATTCTAAATTATTTAGGCCAAGGGGCTTGGCTATTAGCGAACTTTAAAAATCAAATTATACCCCATGAAGTAATGGCCAACGGATTCAACCCATTTATTGGTATTATGCCTCAATGGTTTAAGTTAGCGGGGATCATTATTTCAACCTTAGCAGCCATTATTGCAAGCCAGGCATTAATTTCTGGCTCATTTACTTTAATAAGTGAAGCAATGAGGTTGAACTTATGGCCAAAAATGAAAATCAACTACCCTACTGAAGAGAAAGGGCAATTGTATATTCCAGGAATCAACTTGCTTTTATTTGTTGGATGTGTTGGTATCGTTTTATACTTCCAAAAATCTGCCAATATGGGTGCAGCATATGGCTTGGCAATTACCATGTGCATGATTAGTACATCTATTTTATTTGCCAATTACTTAGTAAGTAAACGTGTTTTTCCGGTATGGATTTATATTTATTTGATAGTGTATCTGTGCATTGAAATAGCATTTCTTATTGCCAACCTTCAAAAATTTATGCACGGTGGTTACGTAACACTTGTAGTGGGTGGAGGATTGTTTGCAGTTATGTATGTTTGGTTTAGAAGCAGAAAAATTAAAAACAGGTATATTGAATTTGTTCGTCTTGAACATTATATTCATATGATACAGGAATTAAGTAATGATAAAACTATTCCTAAACATGCAACACACTTGGTGTACATGACTAGTGCCAATAATCCTAATGAGATTGAGCATAAAATCATTTATTCAATTCTAAATAAAAAACCAAAGCGTTCTGATATCTATTGGTTTGTTCACGTAGATGTTTTGGATGAACCCTATACATCAGAATATTCAGTACATCATATCATTCCAAATGATATTATACGAATAGAATTTAGGGTTGGTTTTAGAGTAGAGCAGAGGATCAATTTAATGTTCCGTAAAGTGGTGGAAGAGCTAGTAAAAAATAAAGAAGTAAATATTACCAGCCGATACGAAAGTTTAGAGAAAAATAATATTGTAGGAGATTTTCAATTCATTGTTTTAGAAAAATATTTAAGCCAAGACAACGAATTACCAATTTTCGAAAGAATTGTAATGAAATTGTATTTTTGGCTAAAAGAGATTAGCTTAGGAGAAGAAAGAGGCTTTGGACTAGATCCGAGCAATGTAACAGTTGAAAAATTTCCTTTAATTGTTGCTCCTGTTTCAAAATTGAATCTCACAAGAATATTTACAGAAGAAACCGATTTTGAATGAACCAAATAAACGCATCAATTTTAAATATATAATTATAGCTAATTGTCGCCAACACTACTATATATCATCATTGGATACTTACTAATAATCATTATTGGTTATTTAGTTCAAGAGCGTTTAATTTTTAAACCAGAAAAACTACATCAAGATTTTAAGTTTGAATATGATGCACCATTTGAAGAACTTTTTTTTGATATTGAACCAGGGGTAAGAATTAATGGATTGCATTTTTATGTTCCAGAACCCAAGGGTTTAATTCTTTATTTTCATGGTAATTCAAGAAGTATTAAAGGCTGGGCAAAATATGCAAAAGATTTTTTTAGATTTCAATACGATGTTGTTTTAGTTGATTATAGAGGTTTTGGTAAGAGTACTGGAAAAAGAGGGGAAAAAGCTATGTTAGCTGATATGCAGTTTGTATATGAACGATTAAAGGAGAAATATAACGAACACCATATTCTTGTTTATGGTAGAAGCTTAGGAAGTGGATTTGCAACAAAAATTGCCGCAGATAACACTCCTCGCTACTTAATACTTGACGCTCCTTATTATAGTTTTATTAAAGTAGCTGAACGGTTCACTCCCTTTATTCCACACAGACTCACATTGCGTTTTAAATTACAAACCGATAAATGGATAAGAAAAGTAAATTGTCATACTTACATTATTCATGGTACTAAAGATTGGTTAATACCTATAAAACATAGCGAAAAATTAAAGCAATTTAATCCTCACAAAATTACACTTATTCGTATTCATGGGGGCGGTCACAATAACCTGCCTTCCTATCCAGAATACCATAATTTTATTCGTGATATTCTAAAATACTAATGTTCAGATTGAACTAACTCTTATAAAGTGAACAAACAGAAAATAGTAAAATGGATCAAGATAATAATAGTTGTTTATGCTATTATAGGTATTGCACTTTACCTTTTACAAGATCTATTACTATTTCATCCAGTTGTAGTTCAAAAAGATAGTGTTTACCATTTTAACCAACCTTACAAAGAGCTGTTTATTCCAATTAACGCAGAAACTAATATAAATATTATTCAATTTCCTGTAGCCGATTCGGTTTCTAAAGGAGTAGTGCTATATTTTCATGGCAATCGAACTAACATAAGTCGCTATGAGCCCTTCGCTAAAAATTTTACTAGGAATAAATATGCAGTTTGGATGATAGATTACCCGGGGTTTGGTAAATCAACAGGAAAAATAACAGAAGCAATACTTTATGAAGAAGCTTTACAATTGTATAAATTAGCAAGAGTTAATTATCAACCTAATTC
>Ga0209490_10003087_pt1 | contig 15615 bp, 16 predicted proteins | sample MAT06_FD_187209 | JGI IMG/M metagenome (GOLD analysis project Ga0209490, IMG submission 187209) | Freshwater microbial communities from Lake Fryxell liftoff mats and glacier meltwater in Antarctica - MAT-06 (SPAdes) (version 2) | ecosystem: Environmental > Aquatic > Freshwater > Ice > Liftoff...
GCAAGGATAGAGCTTCTTGAAAAGAAAATTAATTTTTTTAGGTAAGGAAATTCTTTTAAATTTAACTTTCAACCTAACCCCAAATACCCATGGATTCGCAAAAAGTAGACATGTATTTAATGTCAAACGCAAAGTTTTTTGAAGGTCACCAACTGAACGCAGTTCGCGATAAGCTTGCTTCATTGGATGATTCAAAGTTTATGCTAGTTCAGTCCCTTAATCTTAAAGATCCCACCACCAGTCTGATCATTTCTCTTTTAGCTGGAGTTTTGGGGATAGACCGTTTCATCATTGGAGACACTGGACTAGGCGTTGGCAAATTACTTACTTGTGGCGGTCTTTATGTTTGGGCAGTGGTAGATTGGTTCATTATTCAAGGAAGAACGCGGGAAATTAACTTTCAGCGCTTGATGAGTGTAGCGTGACGAGCAGCAGGTTATATCTATTGTTCAGCATTGTTCTGGTTGCCAGTTATTCGCTGTTAATTTATTCGGGTCACGAACATGGAGTCAAAAACAGGGCTATCATTTTCTGCCCCTTCAAAAAATTGACTGGCTTACCGTGCCCATCTTGTGGAACAACTAGATCGGTATTGCTTTTGGCAAATGGCGATTGGAAAGGCGCGATGCAAATGAATCCTTTTGGTATTATTGCTTTTATGGCTCTATTGTTTCTTCCGCTGTGGCTATTTGTAGATACAATCAGTCACCGCCAGTCGTTGTTCGTTGCCTATGGGCGCATGGAACAATGGCTTAGACGATCGTATGTATCTTTTCCCTTGATTTTAGTAGTGATCTCAAACTGGACATGGAATATCTTAAAAGGCTTGTAAAGAATGGTTGTGTCAAATGATTTTGAAAGAGAGCGGGCGTCAAATATTTATTTGATGTCGTTGGTTGTAGTATTGGTGGGGCTTCCCTTACCCATTCTAAACTTGTTGGCAACTATTATTGTCTATTTCAGCAATAAGAATAGCACATTTTTTGTTCGTTGGCACAGTACCCAGGCGTTGCTTTCGCAAATTTTTATAGTGGTGGTAAACAGCGTTGGGTTTTCTTGGACTCTTTCGATTGTGTTTGGGAACGAAGTGGTTACAAACTTATACATCGGGTATATTATCACCTTGTTTCTGTTCAATCTGCTGGAGTTTATTGCCACTATAAAAGCAGCCATATTGGTTCGTAATGGAAAAAATATATCATTTTGGTTTTTTGGTCCTCTCACCGACTTGGTTTGCAAACCTTAGCTAAATGCAAAAGATAATCAATCAATTTCTTGTTTTGCTTCTTGCTTTCTTTTTGGCTTGGTTTTTACTGAGCCAGATTCCCTTTGTCAGTCGGGACTCAATGGAAAAGCTCAGCAAAAAAACCGAAAAGAAATTAGGCGATTTAATTGTTAAAAGTTTGGAGTCTCAGGGGCAAAAAATTTATTCTGCGCCATTGAGTCAGATCTTGGATTCGATCAAACAAAAAATTTGTTCGCGCAATTCCTTTGATTCGCTGAATATTAAAATCCACGTAATTGATAAGACAGACATAAATGCCTTTGCCTTGCCCGGTGATAATTTGGTGATCTATTCAGGCTTGATAAATTATGCTAAAAATGCCGATGAGCTTGCAGGGGTAATGGCACATGAGATTGCCCACATCGAAAAAAATCATGTAACAAAAAAACTTCTCAAAGAAATAGGTCTCGCAATGCTCATGACAATTGCCGGTGGAGACGCTGGGCCAGAAATTGCAAAAGAGGTATTGCGAACACTATCGTCAACAGGTTTTGATCGCAAACAGGAGAGAGAAGCAGACAAGATTGCTGCTGAATCAATGGCAAAGGCAGGGTTTGATCCCACGAGCTTGGCAAATTTTTTCTTTCGCCTGGCACAGAGCGATGGTAATTTGCCTGCAGGACTTGAGTGGATCACTACCCATCCAGATACCAATGATCGCGCGGCCGAAATATTGGAGATCAAGAAAAACTTAGCTTTTAAACCAGAGGTTTGCATCCATACGCCTTGGGATGATGTTAAAAAGCTCCTTGGAAACGACTCGAAATGAACAAATCCCTCCAAACAAAATTTGATTCGCTGGAAGCGCAACGAGTAAAATTAGTTAATTCGCTCAAAAATCTTTCCGCTGAAAAATTGAATCAGCAACCACCAGGAAAGTGGTCCATTAATCAAGTAATAGCCCATTTGATTACCGCAGAACGATTATCACTCGCCTATTTAAAAAAGAAAATTCAGGCAATTGACGAGGTGGAGGATACCGGACTAGTTGAAGAAGTGAAAATGATAATATTGATTATCAGTCAGCGCCTTCCCTTTCGCTTTACTGCGCCTAAAGTGGTGGTTGAAAATACACCCAAGGCGAACGACATTCAGTTATTGGAACAAGAGTGGAATCATGTACGAAGTGAATTAAAAGTATTGCTTGAAAGCATTGCCGACAATCAGATTAAACGTAAAATCTATAAACACGTTATTGCGGGCAAATTGAACATTGGGCAAACCATTGTTTTTTTCAACGAGCACGTCATTCACCATCAGCCGCAAATCAATCGGCTCTTGTGATTCTCAAATTGCACTTCATAAAATAATAGGAATGCCATATCCCAAAATATTTTGGAGATGTAGTTATTGTTAATACTTTGCTAAAGGGCATCTCTAAAAACCTGTTTTAAAATTTTCTGATTAATTTTTTAAGAAAAATGATGTTGATAAAATTCGTAAAAGACGGATCAACTATTTTTTAGTTCTATTTTCGTCATCCCATCGGAAGATTTTGCCGGTTAAGGCTATTTAAAATTACAGATCGTTTTCGCATCAGGAACGGCATAAGAAATGGTCAATCCTAAAAAACGCATGAACGACAAGCGATCCAAAATAGTATATTCGGTGCTGTTATCACTCTCAGATAGGTAGCGACAGCCATCAATTCGCGGACGCCCGTGACACTGATCGTGGTCGATTCCCTCAATTCAAACACGTTGCCAGTTACCTTAATCGAGTTAGGTTGCGGGATAATCGGAATGCTGCACAGGTCTGATCGACTGTTTTAGCAGGCCATCACAGCGATGGCAAATGCCAAGAGATAAAAAATTTTCATTCAGCAACATTCAAAGTTAAAAGTAGTAAAAATCTCGCGCTCTCTTACAAAGCTTCTCGTATCTTGGCAGACTAATGATATCTTCAACTCCGAAAAATAACACGGGTATTTTATCCAAGCGACTTAGCTGGGTGATTGGAGGCATTCTTTTGTTATATGCTTTTATTGTTGGTTCACTCGGTAGTGCTTGGTACTCCGACCAAATGGTTGAGCCTTTTCACTTTTTTAATGATCTGCCCGAGTGGAAACAATTAGACAAATTCGCTCACGCGCTTTGGGCGTTTCATGTCTGTGCGATGACTGTGCGGTTGCTCCGTTGGGGCGGGCTGGAAAAAGCAACTGGCATTGGGACAATTGTCGGATTTTTGATCGTGTCTTCGATAGAAATATTAGATGGTTTTTCCGTTGGCTATGGCGCCTCACTTTTTGATCTGGCAGCCAATGCACTGGGAAGTCTTCTCTTTTTTAGTCAAACAACGTTTTGGAAAGAGATAAAGCTATTTCCAAAATTCTCTTTTCACTTCACGTCATTTGCGGTATTACGCCCACGCTTATTGGGCGATGGGTTCTTTCAGGAAATACTGAAAGACTACAACGGCCAAACATTTTGGTACTCGTGGGCACCCGAAAAGAAATGGTGGCCTCCGTTCATCTCAATTGCGCTGGGTATTGGCGCAGAGGGTATGATATACGGCCGCGATGCGGAAAATGAATTGCATAATTTCTCCCCCTATCGAAAGTATTTCGTCTCGCTGGATTTGAATCCTACCTATTTCAATCAAAAAGCCAATTGGATAAGCGCAGTTACTTATCCACTTACTATTTTCAAATGCCCCGCACCGGCTATCGAGTTTTCCACCAACGGTGTGCGCTTTCATTGGCTGTATTTTTAAGTTATTGCCATCCGTATAAAACAATTCTCTATTCTCACAACTTTGGTTACTTTTAAGATCGTTTAATAAAAATTAAAATGAAGAACCTATTCTTATTGGCTATCCTCTTCGTCACAATTCCAACATTTGCTCAACAAAAATGGCAGGGCAAATTCGAACAGCTTGATCAAATTTTACCAACTCCAAATAGCTATCGCTCTGCTTCGGGTGCACCTGGGGTAAACTATTGGCAACAGCGGGCCGACTATGAAATTGATGTAGAGCTAAATGACGAGACCCAAGTTCTCACGGGCAAAGAGACCATCACCTATACAAACAATGCGCCTGAACCACTTCGGTTCTTGTGGCTACAACTCGATCAAAATAACCTCTCAAAAGATAACGAAACCGATAAAATCAAAACCAACCGCATTCGAGATTCTATCCCCGCCAAATTTTTCCCATTGGCTGGCGATACCTACGGATACGATGGCGGATTCAAAATCAAGTCGGTGAAAGATGCCCTTACGGGGAAGGACTTGACTTTTCTGATCAATCATACCATGTTGCGTATTGATTTACCTACCGCCATGAAAACAGGCGACAAATACGCTTTTAGAATTGAGTGGAGCTTTGTAGAAAAAGACCGATTAAAATTCAGCGAGCGCGGAGGCTATGAATACTTTCCCGAAGACGGAAATTATCTCTATGCAATCGCGCAATGGTTTCCGCGCATGTGCGTGTTTGACGACTATGAAGGCTGGCAGAACAAGCAATTTTTAGGACAAGGAGAGTTTGCCCTGGCGTTTGGAAACTATCGCGTTCGCCTGACGGTGCCCAGCGATCACATTGTAGCCGCCAGTGGGGTTCTTCAAAATCCTAAAACAGTTTTGACAAAAGAACAAAACGAGCGATTTGAAACCGCAAAGAAAACTTTTGATAAGCCTGTGTTTATCGTAACCGAAGAAGAAGCCAAGAAAAAAGAAAAAGATCGTTCTAAGAAAAAAATCACATGGGAGTTTTATGCTGAGAATGTGCGCGACTTTGCGTTTGCCACTTCACGGAAATTTATCTGGGACGCAATGGCCGTAAAGTTAAATGATAAGACACCTTTGGCGCAATCTATGTACCCAAAGGAAGGCAACCCACTGTGGGCAAAGGAATCTACGATGGCCATTAAGAATACCTTAGAAATTTATTCTGCCCGCACATTAGACTATCCTTATCCAACTGCCTTCTCAATCCATACTGCTGACCAAGGAATGGAGTACCCTATGATTTGTTTTAACGGGGGCAGACCAAATAAGGACGGTACCTACTCACAAGCTACCTATGAAGGAATGGTAGGTGTAATCATCCACGAAGTGGGTCATAACTTTTTCCCGATGATCGTCAATTCAGATGAACGCCAATGGAGTTGGATGGACGAAGGGTTAAATACCTTCCTCGAAAGAGAAACGAAACGCGAACGCTATCCTAATGTTAATATTAGTTGGGGATCACCCAAAGGCATGTCTCGTTACATGCGGGGCGACAAAAACAACATGCGTCCGCTCATGTGGGGTTCGGATAATATACCGAGAGGTGATTTTGGACCCAATGCCTACGGGAAACCTGCTGCTGCACTTACGCTTTTGCGCGAGACAGTGATGGGGCCAGAACTTTTTGACAAAGCCTTTAAAGAATACGCGCAACGTTGGGCTTTCAAACATCCGAAGCCAGCTGATTTTTTTCGTACAATGGAAGATGCTTCTGCCGTTGATCTAGACTGGTTTTGGAGAGGTTGGTTTTATACGGTGGACAACGTGGATCTGGAGTTGGATGAAGTCAAATGGTTCAAAGTAAAAGCGGAGCAAAAAGGATTAGAGAATAAAAATGTAAAAGCGAAAGCAGGTGATTTGGCAGCGGATACAAAGGCGAAAGAAAAAGCCAGCGACTTCAACAATGGCCCGCAGGAATTTACCATGATTAACACACCCGATAATTCCTATGGAGAGTTCAAGAACAAAATCAACGATAGCGATGTGCGCAAAAAGTTGGCCGATAAAAATCTCTATGAAATCACGTTGAAAAATAAGGGCGGATTAGTCACACCTGTTATTATCGAATGGACTTTCAAAGATGGATCGAAGGAAATAGAAATCATCCCAGCAGAAATTTGGCGTGTGAATGAGACGGAAGTGAAAAAGGTTTTCATGAAAGAAAAGGAAGTGGTAAACGTAGTGATCGATCCAAATGGCGCTACTGGTGATATAAACTTGACGGACAATGTTTTCCCCAAGAAAGCCGATGAAACTAAGTTTGATCAATTGAAGAAAAACTAATTGGCAAAACCACATAGACACCTAGTAAACATAGGATTTATTTGAAATGACAAAGGCTTACTTAGATGAATTGACCTATTCTATAATAGGGGCAGCCATTGAAGTACATAAGACAATTGGGCCGGGATTGCTTGAAAGCGTTTGTCATAAATGCTTAAAGCAGGAGTTTTTGATAAGACAATTATCTTACCGGTCAGAGTTTCTAGTGCCTGTCAGTTACAAGGGAATTGAAATAGAGGCTGAGTTACCTTGTGACTTCCTTGTGGAAAATGCGATCGTAGTTGAATTGAAAGCTGTTGAAACCATAGTACCCGTTTTTGAGGCGCAACTGCTAACCTACATGCTGTTGCTTCAAAAGCCCAAAGGCATTCTTGTTAATTTCAATTGCAAAAACCTCTTTAAAGAGGGGCAGCATACGTATGTAAACGAATTTTTTAGAATTCTCCCGGATTAGTAATTGCAAGAGTAAAATGTGTTCTATATGCCTATGTGGTTTAAATTCTGTCTATGAAATTTGACAAAATAGGTTTGTTAGGAGGTGGCCAATTGGGACGAATGCTCATTCAATCGGGGATTGATTTTAATATTCAGTTTTCTGTTCTCGACCCCGATGTCAGTGCCCCTTGCGCCAACATTTCAAAATTTACCGTTGGAAAGCTTACTGATTTTCAAACCGTGATCGATTTTGGAAAAGAGTGCGATTTGATTACCATCGAAATAGAGAACGTAAATGTGGCCGCGTTGAAAGAACTGGTGAAACAGGGCAAAAAAGTTTATCCTCAACCGGATGTCATAGAGTTGATACAAGATAAACGCACTCAAAAGGAATTTTACAAAAGACACAATATCCCCACAGCAGATTTTATTCTTACATCCGATAAACAGGAAGTACTGGCAAACAAACACTTCTTACCTGCGGTAAATAAATTGGGCAAAGAAGGATATGATGGCCGAGGAGTTCAAATTCTGAGAAGCGAGAAGGATTTGAGTAAGGCCTTTGACGCCCCAAGTCTTCTGGAAAAACTCATCGATTTTGAAAAGGAGATTGCCGTGATTGTGGCTCGAAACGAAAAAGGAGAAATCAAAAGCTATCCAGCAGTAGAAATGGTTTTCCATGCCGAGGCCAACTTAGTAGAATATCTTTTTTCGCCAGCGCAAATCGCGGATGTAGTGGCCCTCCAAGCTGACTCTATTGCTAAGGCAGTCATTCAAAAATTGAACATGATTGGTTTGCTAGCGGTGGAAATGTTTGTAACAAAGGATGGTCAAGTATTGGTCAATGAAGTAGCTCCTCGCCCTCATAACAGTGGCCATCAAACCATCGAAGCAAATGTTACGTCACAATATGAGCAACACCTACGCGCCATCTTAAATCTTCCGCTTGGTGATACTTCTACTCTTTTGGCAAGTGCAATGGTCAATTTATTGGGTGAGGAGAACTATACAGGCGAGGCCATATATCAGGGAATGGAAGACGTGTTGAAAGTGGATGGTGCCCATGTACACTTGTATGGTAAAATGAAAACAAAACCCTTTCGTAAAATGGGACATGTAACCATTGTAGATGACGATAAGGAAAGTTTGAAAAAGAAAGTCAACTTTGTAAAGCAAACCCTTAAAGTAATAGCATGAGCAAGCCGATTGTAGGGATTATCATGGGTAGTCAATCTGATCTAAGAATCATGAAGGAGGCAGCCGAGTTCTTAGAAGAGATTGGAATTGCTTTTGAGTTGACAATTGTCTCCGCCCATCGCACGCCCCACCGTATGGTAGAGTATGCGTCTTCAGCGAGGGCTAAGGGATTAAAAGTGATTATTGCTGGCGCGGGAGGAGCGGCACACTTGCCCGGGATGATCGCCTCTTTGACTTCACTCCCTGTTATTGGTGTACCTATCAAATCATCCAATTCTATGGATGGTTGGGATTCGGTCCTATCGATTCTGCAAATGCCTTCGGGTGTGCCAGTTGCAGCAGTTGCATTGAATGGGGCAAAAAATGCGGGAATACTGGCGGCACAAATTGTCGGCAGTTCAGACAAGAAAGTGGCGAAGAAAATAGATGCTTTCAAGGTTGTGATGCAGAAGAAGGTGGAGGAATCTTATCGCAATATTGAAAAGAAAGGTTGGAAGAATAGCCTATAAAAAAACAATGAAACAGCATGAATAAATATGGTATCTTGTTTTCAGATTTCAGCGAACGCCCATGAAGCCAAGTGAAAAAGGTTGGTTAAAAGAATATCTAGAGTTTAGGAAAGAACTTCTTAAGGATGTCATTTCCGACAAGAAAAAAACTGCATTGCCAGAGCAGTCTTTATACCGGATTATTCAACCGACTGGCCTGATGTATGGTCACGCTATCTTAGCGCTCGACTACCCCGATTCGGATAAATGGCGTGAAAGGGACAAGATGAAAATCTTGCTTGCCGAGAGTTTGATCAGCAGTGCATTGCTATTCTATGATAAGCCAATAAAAAATCCAGACGAGCTCTCAGAAGTGATTCTTAAAACACTTGACAGCATTGGAAATTTCTATAACAGCATTTTTCCTGAACTGGCCACTTCAGCTAAAACCCTCTTTGGAAGAAAAAAGACTCCGCTTGAATTAGCAGAAAAAATTCTGGACAAACGGATCAAGTTTACCGAAGATTTCAAAAACAATTTTTGGGTGCAGTTTTTTCACAATAGTTTACTGTTTTTAGATATTTTCATATTTGGTCAGTGGATTCATACCAATGCTGATCGGATCGTTTCCGACTTTTTTAAATACGAGCGCGAGGAGTTACGTTTTTCCGTAGTGAAGGTGATCGCCTCTGCAGCCCATGCCAATCAGGCTGTCGAATTCGAAGAACGCAAATTGTTGGAGTACTTTCTTCAAAGCGCCAACCTTTCTTCGGAAAAAAAGAAAGAGGCACAGGTCATTTTTGAAAAAGGAATAGACGTAGAAGAAATCAACTTACCTACTAATAATTCGTGGATCCTAAAAAAATATTTTTTGGAAATGGCGATTCTCACTATTTGGGCTGATAAAAAAGTAGATGGCAATGAGCAAGAATTTTTGAAAAGACTTTGTACCCATCTGCGGTTTTCCGAAGATGATTTGGAAAACAGTATGATGGCTATTGAGGGTTTTGTTCTGGAACATTGGGAGAAGCTAAATTATCTTCAAAACAAACAAGACTATGATCAGGTTAGTGAGCGTTTTATCAAAAGACTTTTAAAAGTGACCTCTAACCACAAAAATAAACTCATTAAAGAAGTACAGGGGAACAAGGAGCTTTTGAATCTGCTACAAAAAGCCAAATCAAATGAGCTTACAGATCAAGAGCAAAAATTGATGCAAGACTTGCTCGTAAGCGTTCTTAAAACCATCCCTACATTTGTTGTTACTTCGCTGCCGCAGCACTTCCTAACGCTCCCTATCCTAATGAAGATTTTACCAGCTAATTTCTTTGCGGAAATCTAGGCAGAGATTTCTTTAGACTCCTTTTGCTTTTGGGGAACGATAATGGAGAATACAATTGAAAGCGTCAGCGTAATAATGATCACGGAAAAAGAAAGAATTGGTGATATCTTGTAAGGAATAATCTCCAATAGCATTTTCGCACCAATAAAGAAGAGAATAATTGAAAGCCCTTTTTGCAGCAAATAAAATTTGTCGATAACCCCCGAAAGCAGAAAGAACATGGCTCTTAAACCCATTACCGCAAAAATATTTGACGTGTAAATCAAAAACTCATTTTGAGTAATCGCAAAGGCAGCAGGTATGGAATCGACCGCAAAAATCAGATCAGTTGTCTCAATCAAAACGATGATAAGGAAAAGGGGAGTGAACATCCATCTTCCGTCCACCTTGGCAATAAATTTATCACCATGGTCTTCCTTTGTTATTGGTAAATATTTTCTGCAAAGTTTTAAAATCGGATTTTTCTCAGGGTCAATTTTTTCATCGCTGTCTTCGAAATAAATTTTAACTCCGGAATAGATAAGAAAGACACCAAATATGTAGAGGATAAAATGCCACTTTGCGATCAACAACGCACCGACAAAAATGAATATTCCACGAAACACAACCGCACCAAGGATGCCCCAAAAAAGTACTTTGTGATAGTACTCTTCTTTGACGCTAAAATATTTCAGGATTAGCAGAATGACGAAGATATTGTCTACAGAAAGGGCATACTCAGTAAGATAAGCTGAAAAATACTCCACCATGGCATCTTCCTTACCTGGATCATAAAAATATAGAAGGCACCCAAAAACAGTGCTAACCAAGACCCAAAAAATAGACTGATATAATGCCGATTTTGTTGTGATTTTGTGGGCATTCTTATTGAATACCCCCAAATCAAGTAATAAAAAAACGATAATAACGATGGCAAAGACACCAAACAGAATAGTCTCCTCCTGACTGTGGTTTCTGAACAATGAGAAAAGCAGCATCTACTGGGTTTCGTTTAGATTAAGACAGGGAAAAGACGAATGATCACGGGATAAGTGGCTTAGACAACTTCAAATCTACAAATATATTTTACAAGTAAGCTATTAGTGAATAGATCCAAAAAACGAAGGGTAGGAAACCATGATTTGGGCAGATTTTCAGCATTTTTTGCACTTCCCCTGAATCAGTAGGTTGAACTCATTGGCCTTGTAGCCCACCGGCAAGTTCACTTCCGGGATATTTACACCTTCTAAACAACTGGTTTGGCCACAAATGGTACACTTAAAATGCACATGTTCGTGGTGGTGGCCAGCAGAGTTGCATAGGTCATTGCACAATGCGTATTTCAAGCTGCCGCCATCATCTAGCACCTTGTGAACTACCCCTTTGTCCACAAAAGTCTTGAGCGTGCGATAGACCGTTACCCGATCAAAGCCATCTGCAATTTCAGTTTCAATATCAGTATAGGAAAGCGCATAAGGCCTCCGTAAAAACATCCGCAGAATGGCCGAGCGGCTAGTGGTTTGCCGCAGGTTATAATCGCGCAGTATTTGACCTTCTCCCTTCATCTATTTGAGTTCCATTTGTATCTCGAGCAAGTTACGATAAATACCATTATTCTGATTTGTCAACTCTTGGTGCGACCCTGACTCGGCAATTTGGCCATCTTTAATCACGAAGATCCGGTCTACCTTTCGAATGGTGCTAAGGCGATGGGCAATCACAATCGTGGTTCTATTTTCCATCAACTTTTCCAATGCTTCCTGTACTAATTGCTCTGACTTTGAGTCAAGGGAACTTGTGGCTTCATCTAAAATTAAAATGGAAGGGTCTTTTAAAATTGCCCGTGCAATGGCCACCCGCTGCTTTTGCCCACCCGAAAGTTTAACCCCACGGTCGCCCACCAATGTTTCTAGTTTTTCTGGGAAGCTTTCGATAAACTCCCACGCGTTGGCTTGGCGGGCAGCTTCCTCAATTTCTTTTTCTGTTGCGCCCGCTTTTCCATAGGCAATGTTTTCGCGAATGGTGCCGCCAAACAAAATCACTTCTTGTGGAACGATGCCCACATTAGCCCTAAAGTCTGTAAGATTGTACTGGGCAATGTTTTGATCATCTACTTCAATTGACCCCGCACCAATAGGATAGAAGCGCATCAACAAATTAATAATTGTAGACTTGCCCGAACCACTTGGCCCCACCAACGCAATTTTTTCTCCCGGCAATATTTGAAGGGAAATGGATTTCAATACTTCAAAATCAGTACGGGTAGGATACGTGAACGAAACATTTTTAAACGCTACCTTTCCTTTCAATTTAAGTGTGCGAGTAGCGTTATTGCTTTCGTCTGGTTGATCTAAAATTTCCAATACTCTTTCGGAAGCACCGATCGATCGCTGTAAAGAACTATAGATGTCTCCGAGGCCAGCAATTGATCCGCCAATGAATGAGGTATACAAAATAAAAGAGAACAATTCACCCACGGTCGACTGGCCATTCTGCAAAAGATAGGCACCGTACCAGCTAACACCCACAATGCCGCCAAACAAAGCAACAATGGTAAATGAAATAAACAGCCCCCGGTACTTAGAAGCGTGAATGGCTGTCTTAACCACTTCGTTTAATGATTTTTTGTAGCGGGTTACCTCAAAAAGTTCATTGGTAAAAGATTTTACTACGGCAATAGATTGCAGTGTCTCCTCCACTATCACGTTGGCATTGGCCAATTGGTCTTGTGTTTTCTTGGAAAGTTTGCGAATAAATTTTCCAAAGAATAGTGCCGAAAGAACTAACACAGGAAAAGTCAACAACATGAAAATGGTGAGCTTGGGGGTGAGGATGAATATCAACGGAATGCCGATGAGCAATACCAATACTTGTCTGAGTAATTCGGCCAACGTAAAAGTGAATGTATCTTGTAGTAAGCCTACATCCGAAGTAAGCCGGCTCGTTAATTCGCCTACTCTTCGGCTATCAAAAAAAGAAAGCGGCAGCCAAATGATTTTTGAGTAAACAGCATGGCGCAAATCTGCCAGCGATTTTTCGCTCACAATGGTGAATGTGTACACCCGCAGAAAAGAAAAAATACTTTGAATGGCAAGAATACCTATCAGCGCCAACGCAATTTGATTGATACTGGTAAGTATAAAACCTTCTTTACCCTGAGCGACATCCAACAATTTTCCAGCAAAGAAAGGAAACGACAAGAGCGTTCCGCTGGAAAGCCCCAACGCCACAAGGCCAAAAATAAATGTTCTGCGATAAGGGATCACAAAACGAAAAATGCCGAGCAATTTTCGGATTCCTTCTTTATTCAGTTTTCTCTTTTCCCCTTCTTCTAAACCCGCTCGCTTGCCCATTATCTTAAAATATGCTTCCTTGTATTGAGAATTTTACCGAATCGCTCAAAATCATTTTTTGCGATCCTTTAATTGTGTAGTAGTTAATTAAACGTTTGCCACCGGCATCGTCAAATACAATTGACAATTTGCGATTGGTATAATACAGTGCGTTTTGTTCTTCGTATTGAGATTCAATTCGCTTTAGGTTCTTAAAATCATTTTGATAATAAAAGTGAACAAACGGAACAGCGAATTTTATACTTTGGTTCGAAGATTTTTTTGCCACATACGAGCGAACCATCAAATTGCTTTTGGTGTCGGCACCCTCAGTGATTTCATAATTGCCCTTGAACAGCGGCTTGTTGATCCAATCCAATTGGCGGAATACATCCCATTCATGTGCAAGGTGAGTGCTATCGATGACGAATGATGAGACACTTTTTTTAGCATCTAATTCTGCAACCTTACGAATAGAATCTTTGCGAGTAGAAAACATTTGTATTTGCTTGTTGACCAAGCTATCGAAATCAAAATAGGGCTTATCATACTCTTGAAGATTGGCTGGGCGGCAACTCATCATCGCGAAAGCAATCAAGAGCAAAGAAACGATGTGCCCAACCCTAATTCCATATCGTCCCGTTTGGAACACGATAGCTGAACCAGAATAATTATGCTTGCTAATTTTGATTAAGTTTTTCAATTTTCTATTCCTCTGCCAACACGTTCCCTGCGCTAGTTGGCGTTCTTCACTAATGAACGTGATACACTTTGAACTTCTGAAATCTTATTTTCCTTTCTCATTTCATATTCCATGTTCCTTCATAGCCTAAGGAACATCGAATAAAGGCAAACTACTAGTTATCTAATACATCTTAGGATTTTGTTTTACATGACGGAGTTGAACAATCCTAACTTCAGTTTCACTGTATCGATAAGCTACCCTAAAACTGTGTGTTTCAAAAGCTCTATAATTTCCCGTATTATTCTCTTTGTATTTATCAGGTGGAAAGTATTCTGGGTTGCGTTTTGTGATTTCTGATTTCTCTAAGATGGCAAGTTCTACTTGTTCTGCATTCTGAAAGGATGTTTCTGCAATCCGCTTCAGCGCCTCTTCCAATCTATTTAAAACAGGCCTATCCCAAACTAGCTTCCTGTTTTTCTCCATGCTCTAATGCGATGAATAGCCTCTTCATGGGTAACAAAATCTCCGCTGTCTATTCTTTCCTCTGCCTCCGCAATCTCCTTATTATATTGTTCAATGCTTATTCGGCCTTCGTTTTGCATGCCATAATGCAGCACTATTTTTATTGCGTTTAATAAGGCCACATCTTCTACTTGTTGTATTTCTTGTATAAGGATAGCTTTCTCTGCATTTATATCCATAACTATTATTGTCGTTCATCAAAGTTACAAATTCTCACCAAACTAGACTCAAGGCCGCGTAAAAGACCTAGCATTAAACTTATCTTTCAACTTTCTATTTCTCTACCAACACGTTTCCCGTCATTTCTTTGGGGATGGCGATACCCATTATTGTTAAAATAGTTGGCGCCAGATCGCCCAATTTTCCATCCTTAATTTTTGTAAAGGTTTTTGAGTCATCTACCAAAATGCAGGGAACCAAATTAGTAGTGTGTGCCGTGTTGGGCGTGCCGTCTTCATTTACCATCATGTCTGCATTTCCATGGTCGGCAATAATAATTACCGAGTACCCATTTTTGCGGGCTACTTCGGTTACGGCCTCATTGCACCTATCCACCGTTTCTACCGCTTTGACAGCCGCTGAGAAAACACCGGTGTGGCCTACCATATCCGCGTTTGCAAAATTCAGGCAGATAAAATCAGCAGCGCCTTTTTCTAACTCAGGGATGATTTTATCCTTGATATCATTTGCACTCATTTCCGGTTGCAGATCATACGTTGCCACTTTCGGTGACGGACACATCAGCCTTGACTCTCCTACAAAAGCTTCTTCTCTTCCACCCGAAAAGAAGAAAGTTACATGCGGATATTTTTCAGTTTCAGCAATTCGAATCTGTTTTTTTCCGGCCTTTGATATAATTTCCCCCAAGGTATTGGCCAAATTATCCTTATCGAAAATTACCTTTACGCCTGTAAAGCTGTCATCATAATTGGTCATTGTGATGTAATACAACCTTAGCTTTTTCATTCCTTGGTCGGGATAATCTTCCTGAGTCAATGCCATCGTTATTTCTCTACCGCGATCCGTGCGGAAATTAAAACACAAAACCACATCGCCTTCTTGAATGGTAGTAATTGGATTATTGTTTGCGTCTACGGCTACAATAGGTTTAATAAATTCATCAGTTACATCTGCTTCGTATGATTTTTTTAACGATGCCAACAGGTCAGTTGATTTTTCTCCCACACCTTTCACCATCAAATCATAAGCGAGCTTTACGCGTTCCCATCGTTTATCACGATCCATCGCATAATAGCGCCCAACGATGCTGGCAAGTTTGCCAGTTGTTTTGGTAAGATGATTTTGTAAATCGGTAAGGTAATTTAATCCGCCTTT
>Ga0209490_10003088_pt1 | contig 15612 bp, 11 predicted proteins | sample MAT06_FD_187209 | JGI IMG/M metagenome (GOLD analysis project Ga0209490, IMG submission 187209) | Freshwater microbial communities from Lake Fryxell liftoff mats and glacier meltwater in Antarctica - MAT-06 (SPAdes) (version 2) | ecosystem: Environmental > Aquatic > Freshwater > Ice > Liftoff...
GAGGGGGACCGCGCCTACGGTTCTAGTGGCAGCGCGGTTTCGTCCGACGGTCTACTTCGAGTGTCAGTCCCCGCATGATCGGTCTCCTCCTCGTCAGCCTGATGACCGTGCCCGCCGCGCGCGGCGATCGCACGGTCCTGGTCGGCGACGTACCGAGCTACACGTTCGACTCCGCGCCGCGCAACGGCGTGCTCGTGCGCACGCTCGAAGACCTGCGCGGACGCCCGGCGCTGTTCGAGTTCTGGGGCACGCGTTGCCCCAGTTGCGTGCAGAACGCCGTGCCGCTCGCGCTGAAACTCCAGGAGACGTGGGGCGAGGACCTGCAAGTCGTCCTGGTCGAAGTGCAAGGCGCGGGGGACGACGAAGCCGCGCGCTTCGCGCTGCGCCAGCGCTGGTTCGGAGGTCGCAGCCTGTGGACCAGCGAGATGCCGTTCTGGCCGGGCGGCAACATGCTGCCGACGAGTGCCCTGATCGGGAACCAGGGACAGGTGCTGTGGAAGGGGAATCCGCTCACGCACGCGCGTGAGATCGAACGCCTCGTCGCCGAGCAAGTGCGCTTGCGCCGCGCGCCGCCCGACGCCGCGCCCGCGGTCTTGCACCCGGCCTGGTCGGAGCTCCTGCGCGGGAACGTCGGACGAGCCTCGCGATTCGCCACCGACGTCGAGCAGCGCCCGCCGTCCGAGCCCATCGCGCAGGCGATCCTGCGCGATGGCCTGGCGGCCTTGCGGCGCGAAATCGACGCACGTTTCGCGCAGATCGCCGCGCTGGCCGAGGCGGGATTACTCGATGAAGCCGATGCGCGCCTCGACGAGCTGCGCCGCGGAACGAAGGACGATCCCAGCCTGCAGGCGCGGGCCGAACAGATCGCTGCGCGGTGGTCCAGCGAAAGCACGCGCGTCGAGCGCGACGCAGCCCGACAACTCGCGCGACTCCTCTCGCGTTACCACGAATCGGGCGGCGAGCCCGAGCTCGGACGTGAACTCGTCCGGTTTTCCGAGCGCTTCGCCGGCACGAAGGCCGGCGCGCGGGCCGCGGATTGGGCGCGTTTGTCCGCACCTGCCGTGCCCGCCGCGCGTGCACGTTGAGAGCGCGCGCGGACAGCGAGCCTGCGAGCTCGCAGGATCCAAGTGCATCGCTCACGCTGCGCGTCCTCGCGTGAATGCGGCGCGGTCACGCGCGAGCGGGAAACCGCGAGGCTCCGATCGGCGCGCCTCACGCCGTCTCCGCGCGCCGCGAATCGTCGGCGAAATCCCCTGGCCTCCGCTACCGCGCGCGGCGTGCGCAGTCGGGGGGCGCGCGTAGCTCACTCAGCCGGCTGGAATCGAGCTCGAGCGCCGCGACGTCGACGACGGCGTTGACGGCGCGCCGGGAGGGCGACAGGCTGCACACAGGACATGGACAACGAACCGAATCTTCCGCCGAGTGCCGGAGCGCGCCAATGGGCGATGCTGGCGCACCTCTTGACCCTGCTCGGCTACATCGTCGTGTTCGGCCACTTCCTCCCGCCGCTCGTGATCTGGCTGACCAAGCGCGACGAGGACCCCTTCCTGGCTGACCAGGCCAAGGAATCGCTGAATTTTCAGCTCACGTTCCTGCTGGTGTCGATCGCGGCGGGCGTGGCGATCATCGTGCTGTACGCGACCTGCATCGGGATCCCATTCGCGTGGCTGCTCGCCCTGGCAGTGCCGATCGCGCACCTGGTCCTCGTGCTGATGGCCGGCCTTCAGGCCAGCGACGGTGTGCGCTACCGGTACCCGGTGGCCATCCGGTTCTTCTGAGAGCGCGGGAAACCTCCCGCTCGATTGCATCCGGAGATGCTTCCGCGAAGCAAAGCGCGTTCCATCCCAACCGGCCCGGGAACATTGATTCCCCGCTTCTCCGACCGGTGCCCCCCCTCCCCGGACAGAACGAGCGTGATACACTCCGACGTGCTCGGCGACGGAACCTCCCTCACGGGGTGTACGTCATAAGTTCCGGGTGCCGTCAGTTCCGACTCGCTCCCTCGCTCCGCTTCGGCGGTCTGGGGGCCAGGGCAAGGGAAGCAGGGCGGCGCATTCCTAGTACTAGGCTCTCTCCACAGATTCCGACAACCATCAGGAGATCGTGATGCTTCGTTCTTCGCTCACGCTCGCTGGCCTCGTCGCGCTCGGCGCGGCGGCTCAAGCTCAGCAAGCCCTTCCGTCCAAGGCTCAACCTGTCACGGGCACCGTCCGTGACGCGGGTGTCTACCACGCCGCCACCAACACGTGGACCCGCAAGGCGTCGGCCGTCAACATCGGCGCCGACATCATCTACAACAACTCGTTCAGCACGGGCTACTTCTCCGCGCTGTCGGGTGACGTCTACGTCGACGAAGGCCGCATTCCGAGCCCGTCGAGCCCGTCGAACCTGTCGTCGCGCCCGGGCTGCGCGACCTCCTACAACATCGACGGCATCCAGATCGCGTACTGCACGGACGACCCCGCCGGCGGCGGGTTCAACGTCAGCTTCTTCCAGTCGTACGTGAACTGCTCGTCCGTCATCGCCGTCACGCCGACGGCGACGGTCCTCACGGCCGGCCCGGGCTCGGCGATCCTGGGCACGCAAGCGTGCTGGATCGTGACGGTCGACCTCGCTCCCCCGCCGAGCGCGGCGTTCACGATGCAGGCCGACGGTGACGGCACGTTCGCCAACCCGGCTGCGAGCAACAACTTCGGCTGGGCGTTCAGCTCGACCCTGCCGGCTCTCGGCCAACTCGCGACGGGACCGCTGATCGCCGGCGACCCGACCGTGTCGCAGTTCTTCGACGGCACGATCTGGGACAGCCCGGTCAACCTCACCGAAGGCGGCACGGGCATGGGCTCGGCCAACGCGTGGCGCATCGAGAGCGGTCCGACCGCTCCGAACTGCTACTGGTTCGGCGGGACCCCGTACGCCTCGTTCCACCTCGAGCTCTACGCCACGGCGTGCGGCTCGCTCCCGACGGGCACGCCCTTCTGCTCGGGTGACGGCTCGGGCACGGCCTGCCCGTGCGCCAACAACGGTGTGGCCGGCAACGGTTGCGCCAACTCGCTCTTCGCCACGGGTGCGAACATTGCCGCGACCGGCAATCCCAGCATCTCGGCCGACACGGTCGTCCTGACGACGACGCAGACGCCGAACTCCAGCGTCCTCTTCTTCCAAGGCACGATTCAGCAGTCGGGTGGCGCGGGCGTCGTCTTCGGTGACGGCAAGCGTTGCGCCGGCGGCACGGTCATCCGCCTCGGCACGAAGAACGCGGTGGCCAACACGGCCTCCTACCCGGTCGGCGCTGACCCGCGCGTCTCGGTTCGTGGTCTCATCGCGGCTCCGGGAACGCGCACGTACCAGGGCTGGTACCGCAACGCGGCCGCGTTCTGCACGCCGTCGACGTTCAACCTGACGAACGGTCTCCAAATCGCCTGGGGCGCCTGATCGGCCCTGAGTTCGGGCCGCGCGCGTCGCGTACGCGGGCGGGCTGAACTAGACAATCGGAGCGGGCGGTGTCGCGCGTCGACACCGCCCGCTCTTTTTCATGGTGGATGCAGCGCCGTGCACTGGGGCGCTTCACACCGTGCGCACTTCACACCGTGCGCACTTCACACCGTGCACGCTTCACACCGTGCGCGCTTCACACCGTGCGCGCTTCACTCGGATAGGAAGCGGCGCAAGTTCGCCGCCGCGCGCGGATCCGCGGCGAAGCGCGTCATCAGCGTGCGCGCTTCCTGCTGCGCCCGCTCGCGACCTGCGTCGCTCGTGATCGCCTCCAGCCGCGCGACATGGCAGATCCAGAACCAGCCTTCGGCGTCGGGTTCGCCGCGCGCCGCCAGGGCCGCGTCGTACTCCGCGATCGCTGCACGCGCGCGCCCCGCTCCGCGCTCGAGCTCGCCGGCGACGAGGTGCGCGTTGAAGCGCTCGTCGGCGTTGTTCGCGAGCTCGGCCGCACGCCGCAGCGCCACGCGCGCTGCGTCCACTTCGCGCGCATCGCCGAGGAGGAGCAGCGCACGTCCCAACACGTAGTGCGCGGCCGACAAGAGCGGCGCGGCGGCCGCGAACTCGCGTGCGGCGCTCGCGGCATCCGCTCGACGTTCCAGCGCGAGCAGTGCGTCGACGCGGCCCTGGAGCGCGCCGATCGTCCCCGGCGCGAGGTTCAACGCCGCGTCGAAGTCCGTCAGGGCCGCGGAAGCCCGACCCTGCCGCAAGCGCGACCAACCGAGGTCCTGGTGAGCGAGCGGGAAGCGCGGATTGGCGGTGATCGATTCGGCGAACAGCCTCTCCGACTCAGCGTATTCGCCGGACTGGAAGCGCAGGACACCCAGTTGCCAGAGTCCCTTGGCCGGAGTGCGGTCCACCTGGTGAGGAACGGCCTGCACCAACGCGGCCAGGATCGCGAAGCCGGCCAAGACCATGCCGGCACGGCGCCACTCGCGCGCGCGCAGTGCGACCCAGCCCACGACGATCGCGTGTGCGGCGAAGACGCCGAGCACGGGCATCATCGGGATGCGGAAGCGCGCGCACACGAAGAACGCGACGACGCTCGCGCACCAGACCGGCACGAAGAGCCACGCGGGTCCAACGCGGCGCCAGCGTCGCGCGCACAACCAGAGACCTACGATTCCAAGCGGCGCCACGACGCCGAATCCCACCGGCGAGTAGCGCAGGATGGGCCCGAACTCGCGCGCGAAGAAGACCTCGTCCTGGTTGTTGGCGAGCTCGTGATCGGTCCAGTAGAGCCGCATCTTCCAGCCCAGGTGGCGCAGCGCCGCGAGCGGCTGGCTCGCGATCCAGTCCCACGCGCGCGCGCTGTAATGCCGCGATACCTCGCTCGGGCGCAGCGCGCGTCCTTCGGCGGCCTCCGCTTGCGCGACGGTGTCGTGGAATCCGCCCCACCAGTCGGGGCGCGTCCCGGGCGCGATCGCCGTGCTGCCGTCGGAGCTCGGGTTGTTCCCGATCCAGAAGTTCACGCCGCCCTGCGTGCTGATCAACACGGCGTCTCGACCGACGAACGCGTTGTAGGCCGTGAGCGGCAGGATCGGCGCCAGCGTCGCGACGCCGTAGACCGCAGCCTGGCGTAAGCGCGCGGCGAGCGGCGACCCGCCGCGCACGACGATCCAGACGGCCGCGAACATGCCCCACAAGAGCACGTTCGGCCGCACGATCGCCGCGATGCCCAGGGCCGCGCCCGCGAGAGCCGCGGATCGCGCGCTCGGCCGATCGCCGTAGCGCACGGCGAGCAGGACGGCCGCGAGGCACGTGGGGACCTCGAGCACAGGCAAGAGCAGCTCTCCGTCGAAGTACACGAGCATCGCGTAGACGGCGGAGATCGCGGCCGCCGCGAGCCCGGTGCGCCGGTCGAAGAGCCGCGCGCCGAGCGCATACACGAGCGCGCACGACCCAGCGCCGATCGCGGCCTGCACGAGCCGCGGCGCGAGCAGGTCGTCGCCGAAGATCCGCGTCCACGCCGCCAGGAACCACGGGTATCCCGGCGCGCGGAAGAACGGACCGGGCTGAAACTCATCCCCGCGGGCGAGCGCGCGCGCCCACTCGACGTGGTAGAGCGCGTCCATCTGCGGCGCGTCGAAGAGGGGACTCGCGCGCGACTGCAGGACATAGACGACGCGCACGACGAGCGCGACGAGGAGGATCACGCCGAGGAACCAGCGCGCCGCGCGCGGATCGATGTCACCCTGCGCGTCGAGCCCGCTCGGCGCACGGGGACCGCGCAGCGCCACATCACCGCGGAGCGGAGCATCACCGCGCAGCGCCGCATCACCGCGCAGCGCCGCATCACCGCGCAGCGGAGCATCACCGCGCAGCGGAGCATCACCGCGCAGCGCCGCATCACCGCGCAGCGCAGCCTCACCGCGCAGCGCAGCCTCACCGCGCAGCGCCGCATCACCGCGGAGCGCCGCATCACCGCGGAGCGCCGCATCACCGCGGAGCGCCGCATCACCGCGGAGCGCCGCATCACCGCGGAGCGCCGCATCACCGCGCAGCGCCGCATCACCGCGCAGCGCCGCCTCACCGCGCAGCGCCGCCTCACCGCGCAGCGCCGCCTCACCGCGCAGCGCCGCATCACCGCGCAGCGCAGCCTCACCGCGCAGCGCCGCGAGATCTCCGCGCCCGCTCCCCTCGGCACGCGCGCTCGCCGGGTCGCCGCCTGCCCGCTCCTCGTTGCGCGCGCTCAGCGTGGATTCTCCCCGCCCGTGTACCCGACGTCCCCAAGTCGGTCGAGCGCCCGGGCATCGGGCCGGACGATCGAGCCGCGCCGTGCGGGCACGGCGCCGAGTGCGCGCAGAATGGCGAGGTTCGCCGCGCGCGATGCGGCGAGTGCGGCTGGCTCGGCCACAGCGCGATCGTCGCGCTCGCGCGGATCCGCGACCCAATCGAAGAGGAGCGGCGCGGTGCCGCCCTCGATCCTCTTCCAGCGCGCCTCGCGCCAGCTCTCCAGCGCCGCGCCCCAGAAGTTGCCGTACGCGACGAGGCCTTCGATCGGGGGCAGCGGCGATCCCGTGCGCAGCGCGCTCGACAGATCTCGTCCGCGGAACGACGCCGGCGGAGTCAGCCCGGCGAGCGAGCACAGCGTGGGCGCCACGTCGACCAGGCCCACGGGCTCGCTCACGCTGCGCGGCGCGAGTCCTGGAGCGCGGATCGCGAGCGGTACGTGCAGCAGCTCGTCGAAATGCGTGTGACCGTGTTCCCACGATCCATGCTCACCGAATTCCTCGCCGTGGTCGGACGTGATCACGACGATCGTGCGCGCGTCGAGTCCGCGCGCGGCGAGCCCGTCGAGGAGCCGCCCGACCTCGTCGTCGGTGTACGCGACCTCGCCGTCGTACAGCGCGCGCGCGCGAGAGAGCGTGCTCGCGTCGAGCGGCATCCGACCGTTCCTGTGGTTCACGACGTGCTCGCGCGCGCCGAAGCGGAACGCGGAACTCTCGCGGTCCTGTTCGGCCGCGAAACGCGCGCGCCACGCGGGCGGCGGGTCGTATTCGGCGTGCGGATCGAAGTAGTGGACCAGGAGAAAGAACGGTTGCGCGCCCGCGGCGTCGATCCAGCCCAGCGCCGCGTCGGTCGTGACACCGGCGCGCCGGACCTCGTGGTTGTCGTTCGAGATGCGCGCGTCGACGTCGTCGAAGCCCTGCGTCGTGCCGAACGCGTCCGTGAGGAAGTCCACGTTCACGATCGCGTGCGTGCTCCAGCCCGCGTCGCGGAAGTGCTCCGCGATCGTGGTGTGCGCGGCGTCCAACGCCCGCCAACCCTCGTGCACGTTCCCGCCGGCCCCGTGCGCTTGCGGCGGCAAGCTCGTGAAGAGCGAGGAGAAGGACGGCAGCGTCCAGGGCGCATGCGCGAACGCCGCGCCAAATCGTGCAGCGCTGTCGGCGAACGCGTCGAAGCGCGGGCTCACCCCCGGACGGCCGCCCTGCGAGCTCAATGCGTCCGCGCGCAGCGTGTCGATGGCGATGACGACGACGTTGGGCCCCGCGGGAGCAGCGGGCTCGGCCGGGCAGCCGGTCCAGAGGGCGCTCGAACTGGCGGCGAGCGCGGCGAGTAGGCCCGCCCGGAGGCGCGAGCGCGGAGCGTCCTTCCGCATGCGCGGGTCGGCCACTCGATCCGGCCGTGAGCGTGAGCGGAAATGCATGTCGGCGCGACCTCGCGCGCCGACACTACGGTTTGGAACCCGCGCCTGCGAGTGCTGCTAGGCCTGCCAGACCACCGAGTACCCGTTGGACAGGTTGAACGTCGACACCGAGCAGAACGCCGCCGCGTTTCTGTACCAGACCTGATAGGTGCGCGTGTCGCCCGCGGCGGACGCGCCGCGAACCGACACAGACGGGTCCGCGCCGACCGGATAGCTGGACGTCCCCGCGCTGTTCAGCTTCGTGCCGAGGCGGATGACGGATCCGCCTGCGCAGCGCAGGCCGTCGCCGAACACCGCGCCCGCTCCGCCGCCTTGCTGCGTCGTGCCCTGGAAGTAGAGGGCCGAGCTGTTCGGCATCCCCATCCCGGAGAGGACCAGGGTGTCGGCCGAGACGCTTGCGCTCCCCGTCCCGGTCAAGCGGCCGCCGGTCCCGAGCGAGTTGAGGCAGCCCGCGCCCGCACCCGCGGCGCTGGCGTTGCCGCACGGGCAGGCCGTGCCCGTGCCGTCACCGAAGCAGAAGCCCGTGCCCGGCTCGGAGACCACGGTGACCGTCCCGGTCATGCCGGCCGCGAAGTGCGGCGCGCAGAAGTAGTTGTAGACGCCGCCCGGTCGCGGGTTCGCGCTCACGAAGGCCGGCGCGAACGCGAAGCTGAACTGCGGCACGGAGGCGTCCAGCGCCGAGGTCCAGGCCTCGTTCCCGTTGATCACACCATCGGTGCCCTCCGTGACGGTGTGCGCGAACGAGGTCCAGTTCCAGCGCACGGTGTCACCGACCTGGATCGTGACGTGCTGAGGCGTGAAGCCAAAGCCCGTCTGGGTCACGTCGACGATACCGGCGTGCGCCGTGGGTGCGGACAGGATCAGGGCGAGGAACAGGATCGAAGCAAAGCGCATGGGGCAACCTGAGAGGGCGGTTCGGCGACTCGATGGGGGGAAGGCCCCGCGCTGACGACGGGGGCCGATTCGAGGAGCGAGGCGCGGGAGGCAGCGTGGCGCTCGATCCGGGGAAACTGACCCAGTTGCGTGTCCGTCGTGACGGACACGCAACTGGGTCAGTTCCCGTGTCGCGCGCGCTTTTGGTAGCTGGACTCGAACGACACCCGGCGTACTCCAACCTTCTTGCGCGTCGCGTCGGTCTTCCACTCCCGGCGCGCGGCCGTGGCGAAGTGGGGTTCGAGCGCCGCGATGCCGCCTGGGTGTGCTTCGTCGAAGCCGCACAGCGCGCGGTAGTAGCCCTCTTGCCCGGCGACCTTGCGGCAGCCTTCGAGCAGGCCCGTGACGACCTCCGCACGTTGGGCGGGGCTCCAACCGGGGTGGCGCGCCAGCATCTCGCCGAACCCGTCGAGGAAGGGGCCGATGGGCAAGAGCAGCGCGGGCGATGCGCGCAGGATCTTCACCTCGCGCAAGGGGTAGTGCCGGTGGCCCTCGCCGCTCAGCAGTTCCTTGTAGAGGCGCGCCGCGCGACCGAACGCGCCCCCGTAGCGGTCGAAGCGCTCGCGTGCGAGGTCGGTGAAGCGCGAGCGAACCGCGTCCGGCACGCAGCGCGCCTCCTTGGTCCCGAGCGACTGCATGACGTCGCCTTGGTTGTGCGTGAGGACCGTCGCGAGATCGAGGAGGCGCAGTTCGTCGCCGACGCGCGCGCGCACGAGCTCGAAGGCGCGCGCCTCGCGCTCGAGCTCCGCATGGATCGCCTGCTCAGCCGCGTCCGCGGCGTCGTTCAGGCGCGCATGCGAGGCTCCGATCCAAGCGCCGCACAAGATCGAGAGGCGCTCGCCGTCGTGACCCGACACGAGACCGACGCCATCCACCGTCACGATGCGACGGCTGACGCCGGTGATGTCCCAGTGCTCGATCGAGAGCGCGAAGGCGTGCATCCGCGCGAGCTCGGATGGGTCCGTCTGATCGAGCCACAGCGCGCGGCGGATCTTCGCGTCGACGTCCGTCGGTACGTACGTCGCCACGCTCGCGAAGTGACAGGCACACGACAGCGCGAAGTAGTCGGCGATCTGCGCCGGCGTCGGTCGCGCGGCGGACTCGAGCCTTTCGGCCGCGAGGAGAATCGTCCACCAGCCCAGCGAATCGCCGCCCAATTCGATCAAGCGGCCGGGGCCCGGCGCCGGCAGCCGATGGAAATCGGGATGGGTTCCGTCGAAGAGCCACGGCGCCGCGTGCGCGACCTGGTCCACGAGGTTCCGCGGTCCGATGAAGCCGCCGAAGGCGCCGCGGCCTTCGCGCGCCGTCCACGTCGTCGATGTCGAGTCCTCGCGTGCCATGGAAGAAAGTTCGAGGATAGCGCGCGGATGCCCGTGATTCCTTGGGATCGCGTGAGCCGCGCGCCGATCCGACACGTTTCGGGAGGCTCGTCGCGCACCGCGTCCAGCTATCCTCCGCCCCGCCCGATGCGCGTCCTGTTCCTCACCGACTCCCTCTCCGATCTCGACGGGGTCGGGCGCTACACGGTGCGCCTGATCCAGGCGCTCGAGCGCGCGAGGCCGGGCTTCGAGGCGCGCGTGCTCCTGGCGCGTAAGCACCGCCCCACGTCGGCCGAAGTCCCTCCGAGCTGGCGCGTCGAGGTGGCGCTGCCGCCGGACTACTTCTTCCACATGTCGCCGGCTCGCTTCTGGGCCAATGCCGCGCTGGCGATCCCGCGCATCGCTCTCGCGGCCCGCGGCGTCGACATCGTGCACGCGATCAAGGACTACCCGCATTCGTGGGCGGCGCTGCGCGGAGCGCGGCTCGTGCAGCGGCCGATCGTGGCGACAGCGCACGGGACCTACAGCGTGCAGCCGCTCTTGACGCCGCGGCACGCCGCGCGCGCGCGAGCGACGTACCGCGAGCTCGACGCCCTCATCGCGGTCAGCGGGCACACGCGCGACCGTCTCTACCAGCACCTCCCGCCCGCGGATCTGCCGCGCGAGCGCGTGCACGTGATCCCGAACGCGGTGTCGGCGGCGCACTACGCGCGACCGCGATCCGGCCCGGCGCGTCCGTGGACGGGCAAGCCGTTCACCTTGGCGATCGGCGAAGTCAAGGAGCGCAAGGGTCATCACCTGTCGCTCGGGGCCTTCTGCGCCGTCGCGTCGCGTCATCCCGATCTGCACCACGTGCTGATCGGCCACGCGACGGGGGACGAGTACCAGCGCTCGCTCCAGGAGCTCGTGCGGCGCGCCGGCGTGGCCGAACGCGTGCACTTCGTCGGCAACGTGGACGAGGACGAGAAGGTCGCGCTTTTGCAGACCGCGCGCGTTTTCCTGCACACGCCCGTCGACGCGGCGGACGGCGGATTCGAGGGGTTCGGCATCGTGTACCTCGAAGCGGCCGCGTGCGGGACGCCGTCGATCGGCACGCTGCGGAGCGGCGCCGAGGACGCTATCGCGCACGACGTCAGCGGCTTGCTCGTAGCGCAGGACGCACAGGCCGTGAGCTTCGCGCTCGACCGCGTGCTCGGCGACGACGTCTTGCGCGCGCGCCTGCGCGCCGGAGCGCTCGCTCACGCGGCGCGCTCTTCGTGGGACGACAACGCGCAGGCCGTCCTGCGCGTGTACGCGGCGGTCGTCGCCGACGGGAAGCGATGAAGCGCCGCCTGGCCGAGATGGTGAAGAGCCGGTTCTTCCGCGACACCGCGACGCTGCAGGTCGCGAGCGCGATCAACCAGCTCAGCCAGTTCGCATCGACGGTCGTTCTGGCGTTCCTGCTCGGCGCGCGCGGACAAGGCGCATTCGTCGTCGCGATCGCACTGCAGGGGCTGTTGCACTTCCTGATCAACACGGGCGTCGTGCCGGCGACGATCAGCCAGATCGCTGCGGCGCACGTGCGCGGCAACGAGGGCAAGACCGCGGGCTGGATCGCTTTCGTGGCGAAGGCCGGGCTCGTGTTCTGTCTGGCGATCCTCGCGGTCGGTGCCTTCGCGCTGCCCTGGTTCGGCGAGATCTTCTACGATTCGCGCGAGGTCGGCGTGTGGGCGCTCCTCCTGTGCCTCGAGCCCTTGTTCGACCTGCCGCGCACCGTCGCGGCGGTCGCGTTCCAGGGTACGCGGCGCATGCGCGCGCTGGCGCAGGTCGAGAATGCCGATGAAGTCGTGCGCTTCTTCCTGGTCGTCGTCGGCGCGGTGATCACCGGTTCGCCGCTCGGCGCCGTGATCGGACTGATCGCCTCGGCGATCTTCGGCTCCATCCTGGCGATCGAGCAGTACGCGCTGGCGCGCCACGACGGCGGACCGCCGCTGCCTGGGCCGCGCGAGATCATCGGACGGATGCGTGAAGTGCCGCTGTGGCGCGGCATGCGCCTCGGTATCCGCGTGGGCCTCTTGAAGAACGGCACGGCGCTCTTCCTGAACATCTTCCCGCGCTTGATCATCGCGAAGGTCGTGGGCCCGGAGTGGGTGAGCTACTTCCACATCGCGCAGCGGATCATGCAGATCCCCACGATGTTCATGCCCGCGGTGGCGCGCACGGCGCTCCCGGCGCTGGCCGAGCTCGCGGGCAAGAAGGATTGGGTCGGCCTGCGTCGGCTCTTCAACCGCGTGACCCTGCTGACGGGCATCGTGACGAGCTGCGCGATGATGTTGGCGCTCGTGGCCATTCCCTTCGTCGTCGGCGCGATCTTCCCCGCGGACTACGCCCGGCCGGTGTTCCATTACGCCTGGATCCTCGCGCTCGGTTACGTGCCTTACGCTTTCGCGGCGGCGATCGACTCGGTGTACATCGCGACGAATCAGGTCAAAGCCTGGTTGTGGCTGACCGTTCTCGGCGCGCTGATCACCATCCCGATCAACGTCTGGCTCATCTCCGCGCTGAAATACGATGGCGTGGCTTGGGGCTTGGTGCTCTACCAGTCGTGGGTCCTGGTCCACGTGGGCTACATCTACTGGTACATGTACCGATCGGGCGCAGGCGGCTTCGGAGCGGACACCCAGGCCGAGCGCGCGGACGCCGGCGTGCTGGAGGAAGCCGCCATCGACGTCGGCGGCCGACAGACCGGCGTGCGCGATTGACCCCCATGCGCATCCTCTTCCTCAACGATCTGTCGGACCCGCGCATCGGCTCGTCGATTCGGCAGATGTACCAGCTCGGCACGCACTTGCGCGCCGCGGGTCACGAAACGGAGCTCGTGACAGCGGTGCAGGAAGTCGGCGCGGCGACGCCGACGGAGATCGAGGGGATGCGCGTCCACCGACTCTTCAGCGACGCGTCGGCGCGCTTCCGCTCGTGGACCTCGCTCGCGGCGCGACCGATCCACGCGCAGTTCGAGCGCGTATTGGCGCAGTTTCGACCGGACGTCGTGCACAGCCACTTGTTGCACGCACACCTCGGCTACGAGTCGCTCACGCGCGCCCGCGCTAGTGGGGCCGGCGTGGTGTTCACGGCGCACGACGTGATGACGTTCTGCTACCAGAAGCTGACCTGCTTCCACGGCGGCGAGGAGGCAGGCGGGCTCGAGCGCGACTACGCGGCCTACTGGCAGAAGTGCATCCCGTGCCAGCGCCTGCGCTACAACCCCTGGCGCAACGCGGCGATCCGGCGCGTGCTCGCGACCGACGTGCACCGCTTCACCGTCGTGTCGGACGAACTCGGCGCGGCGATCCGCGCGAACGGGATCCGCGTCGATCGAACGGTGCACAACGCCGTGCGCCCACAGGGAGCGCTTCCGAGCGCGAGCGAGGTCGCCGCGTTCCGCACGCGGTTCGGGCTCGACGGCGCGCTCGTGCTCGCGATCGGCGGACGGCTGCACGAACAGAAAGGCGTGGGGCAGCTCCTGGCGATGCTGGCGCGCCTGGCTCCGCGCTTCCCGAACCTGCGCTTGATCGTGATGGGCAAGCGCGAGATCTACGAGCGCGAGTTCGAGTCGCGCGCCCGTGCCCTTTGCGTCGCCGACCGCGTCGTCGCGACGGGCTGGCTCGACGGGCCCGAACTGCAGGCTGCCTACGCCGCGACGGACGTGTTCGTCACGCCCTCGATCTGCTTCGACACCTTCGGACTCGTGAACCTCGAGGCGATGGAGCACGCGAAGCCCGTCGTGGCGACCGTCTTCGGCGGCAGTCCCGAGGTCGTCCTGGACGGCGTCACGGGATTCGTGGCCAACCCCTTCGACCTGGAAGCATTTTCCGAGGCAATCGCGCGCCTGCTCGTCGATCCCGACCTGCGCCGGACGATGGGATCGGCCGGGAGGGCGCGTCTGGAGTCCCGCTTCACGATTTCCCGGCTCGCGGGCGAGTTCCTGGAGGAGTACGCGTCCGCGCGCGCCGCAGCCCATCCGCGTGCGGATCTCGACAAGCCGCGATGAACGCCGCGCAAGACCCAAGTCCCTGCTCACCCGGACTTTGTGGAAACCTTCCGCGTGGGGTAGAGTTTGGTTCCGAAGCGGCCGATCCCGGTCCGACGAAGGGAGTCGAAAAGCCTCTCTCCGCGCGACTCCAAGGCCTGCTGTAGCGCGCTCGTCACCCGCGACCCGACACCATCCGATGCGCAAGACCCTGCTCACGTACGTCAAGCCCCACGTCCAGGAGGACCCGCTGTCGATGGTCCTCGGCATCGCCTACCTCGGGGCGAGCCTCGAGAAGGCCAAGATCCCAGTCGAGTTGTGCGACGAGCGCATCGTCAACGACGCGCACATGCGCGAGGCGATCGAGCGCAACGACGTGATCGGGTTCGACGCGCTGACGCCGAACATCCGCCGCGCGATCGCCTGGGCCAAGTACGCCAAGAGCCGCGGCAAGATCACCGTCATGGGCGGCCCGCACGCGTCGGTCGACCAGGGCATCTTCCTCGACAGCGGACACTTCGACTTCGTGCTGAAGGGCGAAGCGGAAGAGACGCTGCCGCAGTTCTTGGAGCACCTCGACGGCAACGACTGGAACGCGCTGGCCCAAGTGCCCGGTCTCGCCGCAATGCGCGACGGACAGTTGGCGATCGACAACCAAGCGCCGCCGCTGATCAAGAAGCTCGACGAGCTGCCGCTGCCGGCCCGGCACCTCTTGCCGATGGACCGCTACTTCGCGCTCAACCCGGAGAAGCTGGTCTACATCTTCACGACGCGCGGATGCCCCTTCAAGTGCATCTTCTGCCAGAAGGAACTCACCGGCCGCGGCTTCCGTGTGCGCTCGACGGAGATGATCGTCGACGAGCTCGAGCACATCGTGAAGACGTACAACCCGGGCGTCATCCTGTTCGTCGACGAGATCCTGACGCTCAGGAAGAAGCGCATCCACGAGATGTGCGACGAGATCCTGCGCCGCGGCCTGAAGTTCGAGTGGATCGCGAACACGCGCGCGGACTGCGTCGATTACCCGCTCTTGAAGCACATGCACCGCGCCGGTTGCCGCCGCATCTACTACGGCTGGGAATCGGGCTCGCAGCGGATGCTCGACGTGCTCAAGAAAGATCTCACGCCCGAGGTGATCGTCGAGGCCGCGCGCATGACGCGTCGCGCCGGCATCTGGGCCAAGGTCTACCTGATCGTCGGTTCGCCGGGCGAGACGAAGGCCGACATCGAGGAGACGGAGAAGGTCCTGAAGCTCGCCGGGCCGGACCTCGTGCGCGTGTCGGTGTTCAACCCGCTGATCGGCACCGAGAGTTGGGACGGCTACCTCGCCAACATCGACCTCTCGGACCTGACCGAGAACTACGTGTCGAGCAATCGCTCGGCGTACAAGCACGAGCACTTCACGCAGGTCGAGCTCGAGGAGATGCGCAAGAACATGGTGCGCAGTTACGAGCGCTGGTACTACGGCTACCCGCAGCGTTCGCGGCGCTTCATGGAACGCGCGCTCTACTACCTCGAGAACCCGCAGTTCGGACGCAAGCGCCTCGGCCGCGCGCTGGGCCTCGTCCCGCCGCCCCGCAGCGAAAACGTCCACGACCAGGTCCGCGCCGCATCGAAGCTCGAAGTGCAGACGAAGTGACCGCGACGTACGGAGTCAGGTGAGTTCGTGCAGGGTGGGATGGTGTACGGAGTCAGGTGATTTCGTGCGGGGT
>Ga0209490_10003113_pt1 | contig 15532 bp, 9 predicted proteins | sample MAT06_FD_187209 | JGI IMG/M metagenome (GOLD analysis project Ga0209490, IMG submission 187209) | Freshwater microbial communities from Lake Fryxell liftoff mats and glacier meltwater in Antarctica - MAT-06 (SPAdes) (version 2) | ecosystem: Environmental > Aquatic > Freshwater > Ice > Liftoff...
CACGCGCTTGGCGCGAATGCCGACCAGGCCCAATTGCTCGCCCATCCAGCCCGCGTTGGTGTTGATGGTCTGCCCGATCAACAGTTCGTCACCGATACTGATGACCTCCGCAGTGATCTCCTTCGACGTGGCCTCCAGCTGCCCGTGGTTCATTCTTCGCCGTACCCGAAGAGTTGCTCGCGGGTGAGCTTCGTGACAGGCCCCAGCTTCTCAAGCACCTTAAGGTCCATGCCTGCAGACTTACCGATCACACAATAGTGATAGGGTCGACCCTTGATCTCCCGATCGAAGAAGGTCTTCATATCCTCGATGGTGATGGCCGGAATACGCTCGTAGTTGACACGACGGACATCGTAGTCCAGTCCCCTGCGCTGCGCGGCATCCCAGCTCCAGTAGATGTTCTCTTTGGTGATACGGGTGCTTGCGATCACCTTCAGGGCAGAGGTCTTGGCTCCTTCGAACTGCTGTTTCGCCATGGGCATTTCATTCATCAGCACCAACATGGCCCCTACCGCATCATTCAACTTATCGGCTTGGGTGCCGATGAACGCTCTGACGTAGTGCGCATCCTGCTTTTTGGCCGGCGTTGTGAAACTGGCGCTGGCACCATAGGCAAGCGCCTTGGCCTCGCGTATCTCCTGGAAAACGATACTGCTCAGTCCACTGCCGAAATATTCGTTGAAGAGGGAGGCATAGGGCATGTTATCGACCTCGAAGGGACCTGCTTTGCTGACCAGCAACATCTCTGCCTGTACCATGTCCTGTTCGGCGAAGTACACCTTGTTGGCTGTGGTGGGCAGTTCAGGATAAGCACGCTCGGGTGGCACTGGTTGCAACTTCGCGGGCACTTTGTGTTCCTTACCAAGGAGGGCAGACACTTCGGCGGGATCCTTCTTGCCATAGTAGAAGATCTTGTGTTGGAAGGTGGTGAGGCCATGTATACGATCCAGCAACTGTTTGCTGGTCAAGGCCGCCAACTGCGCATTGCTCAGCACATCATTGAACGCCGAACGCTCACCATACTTCGCATAACTGAACAAGCCACCGCTCAAAACAGCGTTCTTGTTCTTCAGATCGTCCTGCCGCGATTTACGGATGTCGGAGATCAGCCCTTTCAACGCCTCCTCATTGGGCTGCGCATCGGCGAGCAGGTGTTCGAGCAAGGTGACGCCTTGTGCCAGGTTCTCCTCCAACCCGCTCAAGGTCACATAGCTGCGGTCCTCACTAGCGAACACATCAATGGAAAGCCCCAACTTGAAGAGCTCCTGCTTGAAGGCAGTAGGCGTGTACTTGGAGGTGCCCAAGTAAGGCAGGTATTCGATCGCTACATCCAACTCACGGTCGTTGTTGGTTCCCATATCCAGGATGTAGCGCAAGCTGAACAGGTCGTTGGTCGGGTTCTTCACCAGATCTAAGGGTATGCCCCCTGGAAGTTGGAGATGTTGGATCGCCGTTTTGTAGTCCACGAACTCCGGCGTCATGGTGGCACTTGGCACCTTCTCCCATTCCGTGCGCCAGTCGCTCATGCCCCCGCGCTTGATGTCGAGCGCTGTGATCTTGGGCTTGGTGACCTTGTATGCGTTCTTGTTCTCTCCGGTGCGCTTGTAAACGCATACATAGTTGTCCGCGAAATGCTTGTTCGCGAAATCGACCACCTGGGTCTTGGTGATCTTGCCCATGCGATCATAAAGGTCCACGACTTGCTTCCAATCCTTGCGCAGGATGAAGGCATCGGTCATGGCACTGGCACGCAGGCTGTTGTTCTCGTTCCACACACGCACCTGTTGTTGTTTCAGGTCATTCACCACGGCCTCGATCAACCAATCTTCAAAAGTGCCTTTTTTCAAGGCTGCGATCTGCTCCAGCAGAAGATCACGCACCTGCTCCAGGGACTGCCCTTCCTTGGCCTCGCCATGCAAGCCCAACTCGGAATAGTCCGTCTGGATCCCAGCGAACGAGTATGCACTCAGCACCTTCTGCCCTTGTATCAGGTCCAGGTCGATGAGACCCGCTTTGCCGTTGCTCAGGATGCCATCGATCAACTGCAGCATGATCGGATCCTCGGATGCGTAACCACCAAAACGCCATGCGATCTCCACCGACTCGGCTTCCGGACCGAAAACCTCGCCAAAAATAGGACCGGCAGTGGGCGCATCCGGCTTGAAGCTGAAGCCGGGCACGTCCTTGCGCTTCCAACTGCCGAAGTGCTTATCCACCATGGCGATCGTGCGATCGTAGTCGATATCGCCAGCGAGGATCACGGCCATGTTGTTCGGCGCGTAGTAGGTATCGAAATAGGTATGGATCTTCTCCATACTGGGGTTCTTTAAATGCTCGCCGGTACCGATGGTGGTCTGCGTGCCATACGGATGGTTGGGATAAAGCAATTCGTTCTTCTTGGCATACGCTTGGCGACCGTCGTTATCCTGCCCACGATTGAACTCTTCGTACACCGTTTCCAATTCCGTGTGGAACAGGCGTAGCACACAAGTTTGGAAGCGCTTGCTTTCGATCATCATCCACTTCTCCATCTCATCGCTGGGGATATCGTTCACGTACACCGTGCGCTCTGTGCTGGTATACGCGTTGGTTCCACGGGCACCGATGCGCTTCACCATCATGTCGTATTCATTGGGCACCGCGTACCCGGCTGCAAGTGTGCTCAGGCTATCGATCCGGCGATAGATACGGTCGCGCTCGGCCTCATCCGTGGTTCGGCGCCGTTTCTCATAGGCATCGCTGATCTGCTTCAACAGAGGCTGTTCCAAGGACCAATCCGCAGTTCCGATCTCGTTGGTGCCCTTGAAGAGCATGTGCTCCAGGTAGTGGGCAAGCCCGGTAGCATCTGCCGGATCGTTCTTGCTGCCGGCACGCGTAGCAATATTGGTTTGAACGCGTGGGGCGTCGGTATTGCGAGAGAGGTAGACCTGCAGGCCATTGTCCAAGGTGTAGATCCGCACTTCCAGCGGATCACCGGGAACCGCTACGTAGGTGTACTTCTTCTGCGCGAACGTGGAAGAGGCAGTTAGGAAAAGGCTAAGCAGCAGGAATAGAGTGCGCATGGTGAAGGATTTGGGGCTGTGAAGTTGCTGAAAAAGAAGTGACCGATGGCGGGGACCCGGTAAATGTGACGGTGAGCAGGTGATCTCGCTCTGTCACTTAGCCGTGCATGGTAGGCGCCGTGCCATACCGGGCGATCACTTCTGCTTCGTAGGCCAGGAACTCCTGCCAACGGGCATCCACATCCACCCTTCCGCCGAACTGCCGGGCAAAACCAATGAAGGTGGTGTAATGGCCCGCTTCGCTGATCATCAGCTCGCGGTAGAACTCACGCAGCTCCGGATCATCCACTTGCTCGGTAAGCACCTTGAACCGCTCGCAGCTTCGCGCCTCGATCATGGCGCTGAAGAGCAGGCGGTCCACCAAGCGCTCTTCTCGGCCTCCATCCTTGCGCAAGAACTGCATCAGCTCATTCACATAATTGTCCTTGCGCTCCGGACCCAAATTCCAGCCCCTTGCGTGGATCTTCTGGACCACTTGCCGAAAATGCTCCAGTTCTTCTTGCGCGATCCGGGTAAGTTCGGTGACCAATTCGCTCAATTCGGGATGCCGCACGATCATGCTGATGGCATTGCTCGCGGCCTTCTGCTCGCACCATGCGTGATCCGTAAGCAATTCGGGCAGGTCCTGGCGAATGAGTTCTGACCAGCGGGGGTCGGTGGGAAGTTGAAGGCCGAGCATGGGGTGCATTTGAGAGCAGGCACAAAGGTGGTGTCTGTGACGCACAACAACCCGTGGGTGCCCAATACGACCATTTAGACATACTAAGCGATCCGACCCACATGTTCTTTGATCGTGCTAAGTGAAGCCAAAGCATCCGCGTTGCTTTTCCAAAGGGATCGCTTCCTACTTCTGCCTCGGCACTTCGATAAGTTAAGTGCATCGAAAGCTCAATATAAGTGGCTATGCAACGATGTATGCGGAGAAGTAACTTCTTAAGGCCTTAAGGCCTCAAGGCCTCTAAAGCGGACTGGTTCACCCGCTATCCTGCTCAGTTCCCTTCAGTGATCGTTCGCTCCTCGAAGATGGGCATCTTCGAGGTGGGCAAGTGTAGAGTAATGCGGAAAACGAACAAGGTGGACCTGTCCCGCTTTGCGGGATCGGATCGATATCTCTGTCCAAATGGTATAGGTTGAACAAGGCGAAGGAACGCGCCCCTCGTCTTGAAAGACCCCAACGCAGCTTCCCACAACCAAGTCAGGGACACCTCACAGCAGGACCACGAGTGCTACCGCCGCCGCAGCCATTAGTATCAGCGCCAATGCACCGAGCATGTTCGGCCAGAAGCCGTTCACGTGATCGCCCATGATGCTGCGGTTGTTGCAGATGTGCAGGATCACACCGATCAACACCGGAGCGGTAACGCCATAGAGCACAGCGGTCCATAAGAGCGCTTTGATGGGGCTGATGTTGAAGTAGTCGATCGCAAGGCCCAGGCCGATGGACACGATGAGCGTAGCGTAAAAACCCTTCGCGTCATGGAACTTGCGGTCCAGGCCTTCTTTCCATCCGAAGGTTTCTGCAAGCATGTAACTGAGCGATCCGGCCAACACTGGAATGGCCAAGAGACCGGTACCGATGATCCCGCAAGCGAACAACGCATAAGCCATGTCCCCCGCCAAAGGACGCAGCGCCTGGGCCGCTTGCTCCACCGTGGTGATGTTGTTAACGCCCGCATGGAACAAGACCGTGCCCGAACTGAGGATGATGAAGAAGAACACCACGTTGGTGAGCACCAGCCCGACGCGCACGTCGGTTTCCATGTTGGAGATGATGCGTTTGTCCACCACCAAATGGCGCTGCTGCTGCTCCTCTACTTCCATGCTGGCCTGCCAGAAGAAGAGGTAGGGGGAGATGGTGGTACCCAAAATGCCGACCAGCGCAAGGAAATAGTCGCGGTTGAATTCGATGTCAGGGATCACTGTGCTGTGGAGCGCTTCGAGCCAATCGGTTTTCGTGAGGAAGGGGATGAACACATAGCTGAACAGGACGATGCAAAGCCACTTCAACACGGTGGCGATCTTACGGTAGTTCCAAAAGACGAGCAGCACCGTAAGGAGCACGGAGAAGCCAACGCTGAAGAGGAAAGGTGGGACCGAAGGCACCAACAGGTTGGCCACGGCGCCCATGCTGGCAATGTCCGCACCGATGTTGAGCACGATCGCGGGGAAGCTCAGCACCAGGATCAGCAGCACCACCGGCCGCGGATAGTACCGGCGAATGGTGCCCATAAGACCGGCACCGGTGACCAGTCCGATGCGCGCGCACATTTCCTGCACGGCCACCATCAAGGGGTAGGTGATCACCGCCGTCCAAAGCAGCTTGGGACCAAAGCGTGCGCCGGCCTGCGTGTACGTGGCGATCCCGCTCGGATCATCATCGCTGGCACCGGTTATGAGTCCGGGGCCGAGCTTTTTCAAAAAGCGTTGGATCTTGTTCGACATCAAGCAGCCATGGGGTCGGAAACTTACGCCGAGTCGGCTGCATAAAGAGGACCGATCGCATCAAATACATGCCATTGGGCATTCCGAAATGGAACGAGCCGCTCCATCGAGCGGCTCGTTCCTAAAGCCAGTTATTCGCGTCTCACCCTTCACAGATCGAACCTATCCAGTTCCATCACCTTCACCCATGCCTTCACGAAGTCCTTCACGAACTTCTCGTTCGCATCGTTCTGGGCATACACCTCGGCCAGCGCGCGCAGTTGCGAGTTGGAACCGAAGACCAGATCCACGCGCGTGCCGGTCCACTTGAGCGCCTTGGTGCTGCGGTCGCGGCCCTCGTAGGTGCCGGTGTGTCCGTTGGAGAGGGCCGTCCACGTGGTACCCATATCCAGGAGGTGTACAAAGAAGTCGTTGGTGAGTTGACCCATGCGTTGGGTGAACACGCCGTGTTTGCTACCACCGCTGTTGGCACCCAACACACGCAGACCACCCACAAGCACCGTCATCTCCGGCGCGCTCAGGGTGAGGAGTTGGGCGCGGTCCACGAGCATCTCCTCAGCAGGTACGCTCATGAGCCTCTTCTGGTAGTTGCGGAAACCATCAGCCTGTGGCTCCATGACAGAGAAACTCTCCACGTCGGTGTGCTCCTGGCTTGCATCCATGCGGCCGGGGGTAAAGGGCACGATCACATTGGAGCCAGCATCCTTGGCTGCCTTCTCCACCGCAGCTGAACCGCCGAGCACGATCAGATCAGCCAGCGACACGTTCTTGCCACTGGCATTGAACTCTGCTTGGATCTTCTCCAGCACGCCGAGCACTTTGGCAAGCTGCGAGGGGTCGTTCACCTCCCAGAATTTCTGTGGAGCCAGACGAATGCGGGCACCGTTGGCACCGCCGCGTTTGTCGCTACCACGGAAGGTGGATGCGGAAGCCCATGCCGAGCTGACGAGTTCCGCAACGCTAAGACCGGACGCAAGGATCTTCGACTTCAGTGCACTGACATCGTTCGCGTCGATGAGCTTGTGGTCCACGGCGGGGATCGGGTCCTGCCAGATCAGTTCTTCCTTCGGCACTTCGGGTCCGAGGTAGAGGCTCTTCGGTCCCATATCGCGGTGCGTGAGTTTGAACCAGGCACGGGCGAAGGCATCGGCAAAGGCCTGTGGATCCTGGTAGAAACGACGGCTGATCTTCTCGTAGATCGGATCGAAGCGCAAGGAAAGATCCGCGGTGGTCATCATGGGCGGGTGCTTCTTGCCCTTGTCCTGCGCGTCGGGGATCATGTGTTCCGGTTTGCAGTTCTTCGCCACCCATTGGTGCGCACCGGCAGGGCTCTTGGTCAGTTCCCACTCATAACCGAAGAGCATGTCGAAGTAGCCGTTGTCCCAAGTGGTAGGGTTCGGTTTCCACGCGCCCTCGATGCCGCTGGTGATGGCGTCGCCACCCTTGCCGCTGCCGTGCTTGCTTGCCCAACCGAAGCCCTGCGCTTCGATCGGTGCGCCTTCAGGCTCTACGCCAACCAAGGCTGCGTCGCCCGCGCCGTGCGCCTTCCCGAAGGTGTGACCGCCTGCCACCAAGGCCACGGTCTCCTCATCGTTCATGGCCATGCGCTTAAAGGTTTCACGCACATCCCGGCCACTGCCCACAGGGTCGGGATTACCGTTGGGACCCTGCGGATTCACGTAGATAAGGCCCATCTGCACGGCCGCAAGCGGGTTCTCCAGGTCGCGCTCGCCGCTGTAGCGATGATCACCGAGCCACTCGCGCTCCGCTCCCCAATAAATGTCCTCTTCGGGTGCCCAGACGTCCGCGCGCCCACCGCCGAAGCCGAAGGTCTTGAAGCCCATGCTTTCGAGCGCCACGTTGCCAGCCAGCACCATGAGGTCGGCCCAACTGAGACTGTTGCCGTACTTCTGCTTCACGGGCCAGATAAGGCGGCGCGCCTTGTCCAGGTTGCCGTTATCGGGCCAACTGTTCAATGGTGCGAAGCGCTGGTTGCCAGTACCTGCGCCCCCACGGCCATCGGCGGTGCGGTAGGTGCCAGCCACGTGCCAGGACATACGGATCATAAGGCCGCCGTAATGGCCCCAGTCCGCGGGCCACCAGTCCTGCGAGTCCGTCATCACTTTCGTCAGGTCCGCTTTTACGGTCTTGAGGTCGAGCTTCTTGAACGCCTCGGCGTAGCTGAAGTCCGGATCCATAGGGTTGGACACCGACTGATGCTGGTGCAGGATGCCGAGGTTCAAATTATTGGGCCACCATTCGCGGTTGCCGGTGCCGCGGCCGGCGACGGGGAATCGCTGTGCGCCGTGCATGACAGGACATTTGCCCGCGCCATTGGCGGGAGTGCCGGCCTCAAGAGTTGCGCTCTGGGGCGCGCTCGAATGTGGATCCGTTTCCATGTGTCTTAAGATTTGAGTTTCGTCAAGTACATGAGACTGGTTCCAAGGGTCTGGTACACTTCAGATCCAAAGCACCACCACCAAGTGTTGCCTGCAGGGATCACGAAGGATCTAGACGTTCGGTCCCCTCAAGATGTCGAAGCTAGGTTGGGTTGGTCGGTTTGGATTCTCGTTGGGTGAAGATGCACCAGTTCGAATGCGATGATCAGGAGAACGGTCAACAGCACGAATGGTTCTTTTCGCTGAAGGCCCGAAGGTATCGCCACGCACTTCACAGAGCAAATCCAAGATGCGGAAGAATGGGAGGTTTGCGAGATGCTATCGGGAGGGATCCAGTTCTAGCCCGGCATGCGCCACGCAGCCGTCGCTGATCACCTGCACCTCGGAAATTGACCGGTATCCTGATCCAATGGCTCACCAGAAGGATCGGTGGCGTTGTCAACAAGCCTGCCACGCACTCCTGATCCATAGTATGACCGACGCAACCACATGCACATGAGTTGGACCGGTCTACTCGTCCCCCACCGGCACCGTGCTGTCTGGCGGCAGCATATCCGGCGTTATCAACACATCGGGTACTTCGGGGATCTTGACCTCGAAGAATGTAGGGGGCATCACCTTGGCAACCTCCACGGCGGTGATCTCGTGAAGCACCCTTCCGGTGGGGCCGCCTCGTTCCAAGGCTTTATAAGGGAACAACACGCCGTTGATCGGTTTCCAATCGGAAAAGTCCGTGATCTGGGCATACTGCAGGCCATTGACCAGCACTTCTTGGGACCGGCGCAGCTTGAACCCGGTGGCCACATCGTAATACTCGGCGAATGCAGTGCCTGACACGGTATAGATCATCACTTTAAATGCCTTCTTATCGCCCAGCATGGTCGAACCCAATAGCACCCTGCGATCGGTCAATTCCTTGTAAGCCAATTCCGGCACGGGCAAGGCTTGAAGTCGTATCGCGTCGTAGCCGGCATCGGTGATCTCGCCGCTGACCTCGGGGTTCGTGTAGAGCACGCGCTTACCGTCGAAGATGTATTCTTCCACGAAAGCGGCGCCCCGTTTGGTTTGGGAGCGATACTGATCGGGTGCGAACCACTCTGTTACGGTCAAGGTATCCCCAATGCCCGATGCCTTGCGCTCTAGGCGTAAGTGGCGCAAGGGAGCGATCTTCTCGCGGCCACCCACTGCAGCGATATAGCCTTCGATCACTTGCTCAGCAGTGCGGTCGGTCACCGGCGTTAACTCCTCGGCCCAACGTTCCCCATCTTCGTTCAAGCGTATGATCGGTGCGTTCTGCTCCATGCTGAACGGCGCGATCCCAGGGGCCACGCGCTCCAAGTCCCCAACAACCAAGATGGCCGCTTGGTCGGGATACAGGAACGCCTGCGCCGCCTCCTGCACATGCTCCACGGTCACACGCTCCAAACGCGTCAAGTAAGTGTGGTAGTGGTCCGGTTCCAGCTGGTTCAGCTGGGTATTAAGGGCAAAGCGGGCCACGGTCTTGGGATCTTCCAACATGCGGCCAAAACTGCCCATCATATATCGTTTGGCCAGTTCCAATTCCTGCATGGTGACCGGTTCGTTCCGCAACCGTTCGATCTCTGCTAGGATCTCCGTTACCGCGCTATCGGTGACCTCGGTGCGTACACTGGTGGTAACGGTGAAGCTGCTGTTGAACCGATCAACGTCCAAGGACGAGTAGGCCCCGTAGGTGAAGGCACGCTTCTCGCGCAGGTTCTGCATCAATCGCGCGTTGAAGACACCGCCGCCAAGAATGGTGTTCATGACCTGGGAACGCTGTGCGCGGATATCCTTGGGAAGAAGATTGAGCGGGAACGAGACCCGGATCACCGATTGTTTGGCACCTGGCCGATCCACCACGTATACGCGACGTACACCTGCCGGCACGGAAGGTTGTTCCAATTTGGCCAAGATGCCGATGCCTTCCACCAGCGTGCGACCATACTCATCGGAGGAGATCAAGGACTTGGGCTGTTCCCACTTACCGAAACGCTTTTTCGCTAGTTCACGCGCTTCCTTCTCTGTGATATCGCCTACGAAAACGAGATAGGCGTTCTCTGGCCGGAAGAAATAGCGGTAATACGCTTCCACAGCAGCGCGGTCGATCTGGCCAATGGATCGCTCGGTCATCACCTCGCCGTAGGGATGAGCGGTGCCGAAGGTGACCACACGGCCCACAGCCTCGGCGATCGCATCGGGATCCTCGGAGCGCTGATGCACATTGGAACGTGCGCGTAACCGGTTCTTCTCCAACTCTACCTGTGGGAAGGTCGGGTTCTGCACCACATCGGCCAGAAGATCCATGAGGGGCTCGATGTTCTTGGTCAAACACCCCGCATAGACGCCTTCGTTGCTCGCGAAAAAAGAAGCCCCAAGCAGATCGACCGTGTGATCGATATCGACCTTGGAGCGCGTGGTGGTCCCTGTCGCCAGCAGGTCGCCCATCATTTCCACATACCCTACCCTTGCCCCTTGCAGGATAGGCGGAATATCGAAGCGTAATTGCACGCTGACCATGGGCAGCTTGTGGTCCTCTACCACGATCAGGCGCATGCCGTTGGGCAGTTGCAAGGCCGCGTGTTCAGAAAAGCGCACATCGGGAGATGGTCCAGGTGCGGGTGGTCGGCTGCGATCGAGTTGAGCGTTCATGAATACCGGTGCGAGCAGGCCAAAACCGGCGCAAGTTGCCCAACGGGCAACTGATCGGTTGCCATTTCGGCTGCTCATGGGTTGTTGGAAGGTAGAGGAAGGTAGTAGAGCACCACGCGGTTCGCCGCCACGAAATAGGTGCTGGCTGCACGTTGGAGGTCGGCTGCGGAGATCTGGAGGTAACGATCCACCTCGGTATTGATCAATTCGGTGTTGCCCAGAAGCTGATGTGCCGTCGCCAGATTCGTGGCCACACCGGCCACGCGGCTATTGTCCGCAACAGTTTCGGTCTCGAGTTGGATCTTCAATTTCGCCAACTCTTCGGCACTTACGGGTTCGGTCGCCAGCGCGTCTATCTCCTTTTGCATAGCGGCTTCCAAACGCGGCGCATCCACGCCGCTATTGGCCACAGCGAACATGATGGCCAGACCTGGATGCTCGAAGGGGAAGTTGAACGCACCTACGTGAACGGCCAGCTCCTGTTCATCCTTCACTGAACGGTTCATGCGGGCGGAATTGCCATTCGTAAGCAATCGGTTCAGCAATTCCACCGCATAGAAATCGGGAGTTCCGTTCGCCGGTATCCGATAACCCATGACAACCGCCGGTAGTTGGATACGATCGAAGATGGTATCGCGCACTTCGCCGCCCAAGGGTGGTTCGATCACGGCAGGTTGGTTCACGGGAGCACCTTTTGGGATATCTGCGAAATAGCGCGCAACCAACTCCTTGGTGCGTGTAGGTTCGATATCACCGGCCACCACGAGCGTAGCATTGTTGGGTATGTAGAACTTCTTGTAAAAGGCTTGGTAGTCGGTTTCCGTAGCGGCATTCAGATCCTCCATGTAGCCAATGGTGGGCCATTGGTAGGGATGCTCCTTGAAGGCCCGCTTCAGCACTTCCATGGTCAAGGTGCCGTACGGCTGGTTCTCGTAACGTTGGCGGCGTTCTTCCTTCACCACCTCGCGCTGGGTATCCACGCCTACTTGATCCACCTTGGCATGCAGCATGCGTTCGCTTTCCAACCAGAGCCCCAGCTCCAACTGGTTGCTAGGTAACACTTCGTAGTAATAGGTACGATCACCCGTGGTGTTGGCGTTGAGCACCCCGCCAGCGTTCTCGACCAGCTTGCTGAACTCACCGCGCTTGATGTTCTTGGAACCTTCGAAGAGCAGGTGCTCGAAAAAATGTGCGAACCCCCTACGGTTCGGGTCCTCGTTCTTGCTGCCCACGTGGTACATCACGCTAACTGCCACGATGGGTGTGCCATGATCCTCGTGCAGGATCACATGCAGTCCATTGGGAAGGTCGAACTCCGTAAAGGCGATCGCCCGTTCTTGGGCGGCAACTGGGGCTGCGATCATGGCAACTGCGAAAAAGGGAATAACGGTTCTCATGCGCGGATGTTCCGGCGGTAAAGGCCACCAAAAGTAACGGGATCAACTTTGGCCAGCCAACACATGCGGACCGAGGTCCATTAACTTTGCGCCTTGCTTCATGGGAACAACCTCTGCAACGGCCCTCAATAGGGTCGGTCTGCGTTTTCGCGCTTTACGGTATGCGACCACCTTCGTGGTCCCCTTGGGAGCTTGGGCCACCTTCACGGACCGCATCCCTTGGCATTGGAGCGTACCAGTGTTCAGCTTCGTGATCATACCGCTCTTGGAATTGGTACTGCGCGGTAAACACAACAACCTGACCGCTGCAGAAGAAGAGGCTGTGCTGGCCGATCCCCTATTCGATTTCATGCTCTACCTCTTCGTACCGGTACAATGGGTCTTGTTGGGCCTATTCCTCCACCGCATTGCACTGGGTGATCTGACCCCCTTCGCGCTACTGGGCAATATCGCGACCATGGGCATCTTATGCGGAGTTTACGGCATCAACGTGGCCCATGAATTGGGTCATCGCACAAAGCGCTGGGAGCGCGATCTCGCGCGGGCGTTGTTGTTGAGCAGCTTGTACATGCACTTCATTATCGAGCATAACCGCGGGCACCACCGCCGGGTGGCCACACCAGATGATCCTGCCAGCGCTCGCTACGGTGAAACGGTCTACGGATTCTGGTTGCGAAGCATAGTTTTTAGCTGGCGGTCGGCGTGGCATATAGAAGCAGACCGCCTGCAAAAGGGCGGTCAAAAACCTTACGGCGTAAAGAACGAAATGCTGCAGGCCCTGGCCTGGCAGCTGGGTTTATTGACCGTGATCGCCTTGGTATTCGGAGCACAGTCCTTGTTGGCATTCCTGGGTGCAGCCTTGATCGGGGTGCTCTTGCTGGAAACGGTGAACTACATCGAGCATTACGGCCTGCGCCGGAAGCGCACCAGCACAGGTACCTATGGGCGTGTGCAGCATATCCATTCGTGGAATAGCGACCACCTCATCGGGCGCATCATGCTCTTCGAATTGACCCGCCACAGCGATCACCATTGGAAAGCAAGCAAAAAGTACCAAAGCCTACAGAGCCTCGAAGATGCCCCGCAACTGCCAACCGGCTACCCCGGCATGATGCTCCTGAGTTTGGTACCGCCCCTATTCTTCGGACTACTACATCCCCAACTACAGCGGTTGGCGCGAGAAAACGAGACCTTGGAACTCGCCGCCCGCTAATTGGCGCCGCCAATGCTCGTCGATAGAATACCACAGTTCATCGAAACAAAATGAGGGCTAGTTCCGTAATATCGCGGCCCCACAGAACGAACGGTGAAGGAGCTTGCGCATGAACGTACAATGACACCGCAAGTAAAGGTGTTGATCGAAGGGCTTTACGAAGCGTTCGATCATGTGCGGCAAGATCTGCTTCTGGCGCGCATCGAGCGCCGTTCGATGCTGTCCCAAGGAAGTGTCAGCGAATTGCCCGACACGGCTCACGTCCGCAAGTCGGTTTGGAAGGTGGATGACTTGCCAGAAGCGCTGTTGGAACGGCGTGTGGAATTGATCGGTGGAGCCAATCGATCTGAATTGATCACCGGTTTGAATGCGGGTGCCAAGAGCTACATCGCCGACCTGTGGAACTTTACGGCACAGGATACTTGGAGCATTCTTCGGGCACACAAGAACCTGGCCGGCGCATCCAAGCGCGACCTGGCTTTTCTGGATACGCGAGAAGGTCGAGTTCGGGTGAATCCGTCTACCACAACGCGGTTGATGATCGTGCCGCGGCCGCTTTACATACACGAAGCGGCATTCGCCATAGACAACGACCCCATCCCCGCCGCCTTTTTCGATCTGGTGGTCTTTCTTACGGGTTGCGGGGCTGAATTGATCGAACGGCAAGGCGGCATCTTCCTCTACTTGCGCGATGTACAAGGTCATTTGGAAGCCAGATTGTGGGCGACGATGATCGCGTTCCTTGAGGAACAGTTGGGATATCCACGCGGCGCGGTGCGTGCAACGGTGATGATCGACAGCATCGCAGCTGCATTGGAGGCCGACGAGATCCTCTTCGAGCTGATCCACCACGCCGCCGGTCTTTCACTGGATCCCCAAGGCTACGCGGCAGACCACATCGCACTCTTCCAAGGCTCGGAGCAACCGGTGCTGCCTGACCGCGAGACCATCGGTTTGAATGCCCACTTCTTACGCGCCCTTAGCTTGAACACCATTGGGATCTGCCACCGACGCGGTTGCCATGCCATGGGAGCCCCATCGTTCGTCTTGCCCTCGCTGGACCATGGCAAGGTGAAATCTTCCTATTTGGAGATGTTGGCCGACAAGGAGCGCGAAGCGGTGGATGGGCATGATGGCACCTTGGTGGTACACGAGGACATGGTGAATGCCAGTATGGTCGAATTCAACAAGAGCATGCCCCGAGCGCACCAACTGAACTACGAGCGCAACGACGGGATCACCGCCGCGCAATTGGTGCAGCGACCGGAAGGTCCCATCACGGTGGAGAGCCTCAAGAGCATTTTACGAACGGCCGTGCGAAGCTTGATGCAGCGCGAAGAAGGCAAAGGCTGGGTGATCCAAGGCGGGCGTGTTCACGACCGTTCGTCCCTTCTCCTGGCGATCCGGTTGATCTGGCAATGGACCCACAGCAAGCAAGGGATCATAACGGCCACGAACCTTCCCGTTACCGTGGATATCATCAAATTCATGCTGCGGAAAGAGGCGGACAAGATGTACGAGGTCGCTGACCCCACCATAAAAAAGCAAGTGGACCGCGCGATGACCTACATCGTGGAAATGACCGGAGGCGAAGGCGTTCCGATGCTCTAGTGCGAAGCCCGTTAACTTGGCCGCCCGTGGTTTCTTGGATACCCATTGCCGAACGCCTACCTGCCGACGGCCAGCGCGTGCTCTGCCATTTGCCGACCAACGAGGTATACCTGCCCGGAAAGACCGGTGCCATGGAAGCACGACACGTGGTGATCTTGCGCTTCGCAGAGAATTTCTTCGTTAAGAACCCCAGTAAGACAGGCTACGTGGGCAGCCCGCACTTTTGGCTGGGTGAGGGCACGAGCAACCGGTTCTTTGCCGATGTGGCCCATTGGATGCCCCTGCCGGAAGAGCCGTGACCTGGAACATCGCATAAAGTGGCCGGCGTGCGTAGTTGCGATCCACAACAGTAGACATCTTTCATAATTCAGCCCTGCTCCTCGCGCCTCAACCTGGTTCCCTCTGCGAAGTTGAGGGAGTGGGTGGATTATGAAAGAGGTCGAGTATGAAATTGGACGCTTGCCTACTACGAACGAAAAAGGGGACGATCGTGATGGTTCACGATCACCCCCGATTTTATTAAGCAGATGGTCGTTGTTCCTACTTCACGATCTCGATCAGCTCCACCTCAAAAATGAGGGTGCTGTTACCCGGGATCTTTCCGCCAGGTCCGCCGCTGGGACCGTAGGCGAGGTCGCCAGGAATGAACAACTTCCACTTGCTGCCGGTGGGCATAAGTTGCAGCCCTTCCACCCAGCCACGGATCACCTGGCCCACGCCGAAAATAGCTGGTTCGCC
>Ga0209490_10003119_pt1 | contig 15519 bp, 11 predicted proteins | sample MAT06_FD_187209 | JGI IMG/M metagenome (GOLD analysis project Ga0209490, IMG submission 187209) | Freshwater microbial communities from Lake Fryxell liftoff mats and glacier meltwater in Antarctica - MAT-06 (SPAdes) (version 2) | ecosystem: Environmental > Aquatic > Freshwater > Ice > Liftoff...
CCGCCGCCTCGTCGAAGTCGGCGTGCCCTTCGTCGAAGTCGGCCTCGGCGGCTGGGACACCCACCAGGACAACTTCGAGAAGGTCAAAGCCCTCTCGGGCCAAGTGGATGCCGCGATGAGCGCCCTGATCACGGACTTGAAAGACCGCGGCCTTCTCGACAGCACGCTGATCGTTTGGATGGGCGATTTCGGGCGGACTCCGAACATCAACGGCAGAGGGCCGAAGCCGGGCCGGGACCATTATCCGAAGGCGTGGAGCCTCGCCATGTTCGGCGGCGGCATCAAGGGCGGCCAAGTTATCGGCAAGACCGACAAAGAAGGCGCGACCGTCGAAGAGGGCAAAGTCGATACGCAAGCCTTCCTCGGCACGGTCTGCGACGTAATCGGCATCGACCACACCAAGAAGAACGAAACCGCGGGCGGACGGCCGATCCAGATCGTCGAAAAGGCCAAGCCGTTCACCAAGCAAATTATCTGAGATCGAAAGTGCCGTGCGGAACGGGCCGCGGGAACTCCCGCGGCCTTTCTGTTTGTTCGGGCTCCTTGACGCTCATTCCCCGCGCCTGATAAAGTGGGAAGGTTTACCCGACGGGCAACGTGGGGTATATTTCACAATTGACCCCCGGCTCTCCTGCCGTGGATCACCCCTCGATCGGCCCGGCCAGAGAGTTCCCGGCGTGAAGGCGATCATCAGCGACATCCACAGCAACCTGGAGGCCCTCCAGGCCGTGCTGGCGGACATTAGGTCTCAGGGCATCTCCGAGATCTACTGCCTCGGCGACGTGGTGGGCTACGGCCCGAACCCGCGCGAGTGCATCGACCTCGTGATGGACTGCAAGCTCGTGCTCATGGGCAACCACGACCAGGGCGCCATGTTCGACCCGGACGGCTTCAACGCCTCCGCCGAAAGGGCGATCTTCTGGACGCGAGCCCAACTCGAATCCGGAAGCGAACCGAAGCCCCTGCGCGAAAAGCGCTGGGAGTTCCTCGCCGAACGGCCCCGCAGCCACCGCGAGAACGGCTACCTGTTCGTCCACGGTTCCGCCCGCAACCCGCTCAACGAGTACGTCTTCCCCGAAGACATTTACAACCAGCGGAAGATGGAGCGAATCTTCGCCCTCGTCGAAAAGAACTGCTTCCAGGGCCACACCCACGTCCCCGGCATCTTCACCGAGAACTTGCAGTTCCTCAGCCCCGAAGACATGAGCAGCACCTACAAGCTCGACGGCCGCAAAACCCTCTGCAACGTCGGCTCCGTCGGCCAACCCCGCGACGGCAACTGGAAGGCCTGCTACATCACGCTCGACAACGAAGTGATCACGTTCCGCCGCGTCGAGTACGACGTGGATAAGACCGTGAAGAAGATCTACGACGTGCCCGATCTCGAAAACTTCCTCGGCGACCGACTCCGCGAAGGGCGGTAACCGTCCGACGATACGAGGCGACGGGCCTCTGGCCTGTCCGAGCGACAGGCCAGAGGCCCGTCGCCACGAATGATTAAAGACCGGTACGCCGGGCTCGAATACTCCTGCGGAGTCGAGCCCGGCGTCCTTTTTGGTTTTCTCCCTCCGGTCGGGTCGTACCATAACCCTTTAATTCGTTCATCCGGTGGCGGGCAACCGAGACTCATGCGCAAGAATATCCCGAACGTCGCCGTGTTCGTCTCTTTGGCCGTGTCGCTCGGGTTCGGCTGGTGGTACGTCGATAAGACGTTCTTCCCGAAGCCGGAACCGAAACCCGAAGAGCCGGTGAATCCCGCGCAGGAACTCGTCGGTTCGCTCGTGGGGTCCGCGTCGCTCGCCACCGCTCCGGTGGATAAGTTTCCGCCCTTGAAGCCGCCCTTGCCCGTCACGGCATCCGAAGTGCGGCAAACCGTCCTCGGCGGTCTCTACGCCGCGGCCAGGACCGTTCAGCCCGTCACCGTGGTGAAACCAGTTGCACCGAGTGAGGCTCCGCGGCTCATCGCTCTCGGCGGCGAGGGCTTCTACAAGAAAGTCCTGCTCTCCACCCGGGGCGGGGCGATTCAGCAAGTTACGCTCGCGAGCTTTGAAGAAGCGAACCGCATCGGCCGCGAAGTGAAGCGTGCCGACGGCTCGCCGCAACCGCTGCGGTTGATCCCCGGAATTGTCCGTCCCCTAGACCGCAAGGACATCCGCAACGAAGCTCCCTTCCCCGACCTCGCCCCCGGAACCGTCCCCGCCGACGTGGTGCCCGGCCTCGCCGAGCCGTCCTACGCTATGCTGCACTACCCGGCGATCGAAGACCCCAAGCGGGACGCCGACGCCGCGCGGCGGATGAACGACGACCACCCCTCGCCCGAACTCGCCGAGCGGACCTGGACCGAGATTCCCCAACCGCAGAGTGCGGACGGCCCGGCCGTCGTCGTGTTCGAAACCACGCTCGATGCTCCGTACTTCTTGAAGATCCGCAAGACGTACTCGCTCGCCCCCAAGGAGTACCACGTCGGTTTGAAGATCGACATCGTGCCGCTCGAAGGCCGGGTGAGGGGCAAGGGAAAATTCCGCTACCAGATCGTCGGCCCGCGGGGCCTACCGATCGAGGGGGAATGGTACACGCCGACGTACCGCACGGCACTCGTGGGTTCCAAGACCTCGTCCGGTGGTGCGAAGCGGACCTACGACGACGCCAAGACGATCCAGGAGAAGCACGGCAGCGACAAGATCACGCGTGGCGATAACCAGTTCACTTACGCCGCGGTGGTGACGCAGTACTTCGCCAGCGCCATCGCCGTGGACGACGCGGTGACGGGCCCAGCCCAGTACCCGTGGGACTACGTGCGAGCGACCCGCGAGCCGCACCGCAAGGGCGGCGTGCAGACCAAGGAAGAGATCGAGCAAGATCTTAAGCTCGAGGAAGAGCAGCCGTTCCTGAGCGACATCACGGTCCGCGTCGTTTCCGTCTTGATCGACCCCACCGCCGACGAAACGATTTCGCACCAGTACATGATTTACAACGGCCCCGTGAAAGTCCGCTTGCTGAGCCAACTCACCGGCGACCGCGAAGTCAGCGACGAACTCGTGAGCCGATACCTGGACAAGCTCACGCTCAAGACGATGACGGATTACCATTCGCCGAACTTCTTCGGCCGCTTCGCCAATGCGATTTATTGGACCGACGTGGTCGTCATGTTCACCAACGTGATGCACAGCGTTCTCGGCTGGTTGCATACGAACACGGGTTTGCCCTGGGGCGTCTGCATCATCATGCTCACGGTCATGGTTCGCATGGCGCTCTTCTTGCCGAGCCGCCGGCAGCAAGCCGTGATGGCGCGGATGCAAGAGAAGATGGCCAAGGTCAAACCGGAGATCGACAAGCTGACGGAGAAGTACAAGAACGACCCGCAGACGCTGCAGCAAGAGAAGACCAAGCTCATGCTCAAGGCGGGCGTCAACCCGATGTCCACCATGAGTGGATGTTTGTTGCTGTTCGCGCAGATGCCCATTTTCATGGGTCTGTACTACTGCCTGCAAGAGAGCGTGTTCTTCCGGCTCGAACCGTTCCTGTTCAACTGGATTCCCAACCTTTCCGCCCCGGACATGACCGTGTGGTGGAGCGAATCGATCCCCTGGATCAGCGCCCCCAACAGCATCGGCGGCACGGTCTACCTCGGGCCGTTTTTGAACATCCTGCCGCTGCTCACGGTCGCGCTCATCTACACTCAGCAGCGACTGACGATGCCGCCGCCGACGGACGAACAGCAAGAAATGCAGAGGCGGATGATGAAGTTCATGATCCTGTTCATGGCCGTGTTCTTCTACAAGTCCCCGTCCGGGCTCTGCATCTACTTCATCTGCAGCACCAGTTGGGCCCTCGCCGAACGGAAGCTGATCCCGAAGCCGAAACCGAAGGTCGAAGCGCTCCCCGCAGCCGGCGGGCCGGACCCCGGCACGAACGGTACGCCGGACGCACCCGGCGGCGGCGGCTTCCTGAGCCGGCTCCGCGACAAGATCGAAAAGATGCAAGAATCCGCGGAGGGCCAACGGCAAATCCGCAACGACGGTACGCCGCCGAAACCGTCGGGCGGCCCACCGCAATCGAAGAAGGACAAGAAGAAGCGGAAGAAGAAGTGATTACGACCGTTTCGCCGCGGCGAGCTTCTCGACGAACGCGGCGTGCTCGGGCGTCGCGAGACCGAGGTCGAGAGTAGTAATGAGGCGGCGAAAATCTTTCTGCAGCAGGGCGGCCGAGTCGATCCACAAGCCCGGGAAAGTTTTCACGCGGTAGATTCCGTCCGAGTCGGGGAATCGCTCTTCGTCATTCTCTAAATCGAACCAATGCAAACGGCGGTCGCGGAGATCGAGGACGAGATATTCCTTCACTCCCGCTATAGCATACTCGCGGCGCTTCATTCCTAAATCGATCGATCGACTCGACGCCGAGATTTCCGCAACGAATTCCGGCGAGCCTTGCACGTAATCATCGGCGCTCGTGGCTGACTGCCCGCCATACTCCGGAAGGATGCGCAAGAGGGCATCCGGCTGTGGCTCGTTACTCTCATTCAAGATAGCCGTGGCATTATCAGCGCACTGAGTACCCGGCGTTGCATTTTCGTAAGCCAACAACACTGCCCCGAGCGGGAAGTGGTTGGTACCGTGTCTCAATTTCATCGGCGATGCCACGTAAACGACCCCCCCGATTAGCTCTGCACGAAAGTGCTCGGGCATCCGTTCGTAAATCGCGTGGAACTCCGACTGAGTGAGGCAATCCCCCGTCGTGAGCTCCTGCGGCGGTTCTCCGATCAAGGGGCTCGGCTGCAATCGAGTGGCCATGTGCGACCTCCAATCACGCAATCCGCGGAAACAGCGGTTTCACTTTACCATCCACCAACTCCGCCGTCACGCGGAGGTCTTCGGCCTGCGGCGTCAGTTCCGCGGCGTCCGCGTAGGTCACTTCGACCCACGGCTTGAGAAAGTTGAAGCTCGTATAAATGGCTTCGGCACTGCGGGGGATGAAGGGCTTGAGGAGGATGCTGGCGACTCTCAGTGATTGAATGGCGTTGAACAGCACCCACTTCGCGGAGTCTTTATCGGTCTTCACCACGGTCCAGGGCTTGTTGATTTCGAGGTATTGATTCGTCGGGGTCAGGAAGTCCTGAATGATCGTCTGAAGGGCGAGATTGTATCGGCACGCCTCGACGTGACCGCGAACGGTCCCGACGAACTCGGCGAGGTTGAGGTTGGGGACCACCGCATCGGGGACTCTGTTTCCCGTTCCCTCGAATGTCCCGCCGTAGTTTTTGGTCACCAGCGTGAGCGCCCGACTCAGCATGTTGCCGAGGTTGTTCGCGAGTTCGGAGTTATAAATTTCCTCATACCGTTGCCCGCTGTAATCTCCATCCGATGGATACGGGCATTCTCGCAGGAAGAAATACCGGTACGCATCGACGTTGCTCTTCGCGATGATGTCGAGTGGTTGTACCACGTTGCCCATCGACTTGCCCATCTTGGTGCCGTCGACGGTGACGAAGCCGTGGCTGAACACCTTCTTCGGGGCCTCTTCCCCCGCCGCCCACAGCATCGCGGGCCAGATGTGGGTGTGGAACCGCGTGATGTCTTTGCCGATGAAGTGGATGTCCGCGGGCCAGTGCTTTTTGAAAGTGGCCTCGTCGTCGCCGTAGCCGATGCCGGTGATGTACGTCAGCAGTGCATCGAACCAAACGTAAATGGTGAAGTTCGGATCGAAGGGCAGGCGAATGCCCCACTCTTCGCCGTGTCGGGAGATGTTGAGGTCTTGCAGCCCCTCGGCTTCGATGAAGCCGATCATCTCGTTGCGCCGCGTCTCGGGTTGCACGAAGTCTTTGTTGTCCTTAAGAAATGCCAGCAACCGGTCTTGGAACGCGGAGAGCCGGAAGTACCAGCACGGCTCGCTACGGCGAATTAGCGGCTTCTTGTGATTGGGACAAAGCCCGTTGTGCTCGGCATAGACTTTGTCGCTCTTGAATTCTTCGCACCCCGCGCAATACCAACCGCTGTATTCGCCCTTGTAAATGTGGCCGTTGTCGTAGACCTTTTGCACGAACTTGCGACAACACTCCTTATGGCGTTCGTGGCTGGTTTGCACGAAAGTGTCGTAAGAAATGTCGAGAGCGTCCCAGACTTCGCGGAACTGCCGGGCCATATCGTCGCAGTACGCCTGCGGCGTCACGCCGAGTTCCTTGGCCCGGTCCGCGACCTTGAGCGTGTTCTCGTCGTTCCCCATCAAGAAGAAAACGTCGTACCCTTCCATCCGCCGGTAGCGGGCCTGCACGTCGGCGCCGAGCTTTTCGAACGCCGTGCCGATGTGCGGCCGGCTGTTCGGGTAGTCGATGGCGGTCGTCTGGAACCAGGTTTTCTTCGCGGTCACGCTCGGTCCTTCTCAGCGGGGTCGATATTTTTATCGGACAGCCAGCACTGCCGGCGGGTTCAACCCGATCCGTTTGGATGGGGCTCCAGGCCTGCGGCTCGCAGTTTCGCCAACAACCGTTGAACTTCGGCTCGTGCGATCTCGGTCTGTTTCCGTTCGGCATCGGCACGCTCTCGTTCAGCATCGGCCCGGAGCCGTTCCGCATCCGCCCGCTCGCGTTCGATTCGGTTTTGCTCAAACAGTTCGTCGTAGCTGAGAAACGGCGAGCCATTGGGCATGTATAGGGCGAGTTCCGATCCCGTCATATCGAAGCGAATCCGCAACTGCGGACTGACGAATTCGCCGTCGATCGTGAACTCTTTGAGCAAGCCGTTCGGCTGACGCTGGTAGCCGAGGAGCGTCATTCGCTCGGGGTCGTAAACGTAGTATTCTTCGGCCCCGAACTTTTCGTAAAAGAGCAGCTTGCGGGCCATTTCCCGCGTGCGATTGCCGGGGGCGAGGATCTCGAAGATCACTTGCGGAAAAACATTGTCTTCGAGCCAGACTTTGTAACTTCTGCGATCCCCTTTGGGACGCCCGAAGGCGACGTAGACATCCGGCGCACGCCGCACTTTTGGGAAGCCTTCTTTGGCATAAATCAGGTGATCGGCCGCGACGTACACGTCCGGTCGGTCTTTGAACAGAACGCCGAGATTGCCTCGGATCGTGACGATCCACCGATATTGCAAGTCGTTCTCAGACATGCGTCGCCCGTCCGAATCGGGATACTCGATTTCCGCGGCAGTCGTTTGGAGAACCGTGCCCATTTCCCATCTCCCATTACCGCAATTCTACCCGATCGCCCGCTTGCGGCACGGCCACATCGGAGAAGCCCATGCCGCGGAGTTTCTCCGCGAGGGCCAAGGATTGCTCTCGCTCGCCGTGGATCAGTCGGACCTTTTTCACTTGGCCCACCAGCGGCGTTAAGTACGCCTTGAAGTCGTCCTGGTCCGCGTGGCCGCTGAAGCCTTCGAGGTGGACCACTTCGATCCACTTGTTCCAGTCCCGGCCCAAGAAGCGGACCGTCGGTTTCGGTTCGAGCAGTCGCCGGCCCGTCGTGCCCTGGGCTTGATAGCTCACGAGGATGACCATGCACCGCGGGTCGTCCACGTTCTGCTTCAAGTGGCCCTGGATGCGGCCCGCGTCGCACATGCCGCTGGCGGCGATGATGACGCACGGCCCCGGGCGCGTCGCCAGTCGCATACTTTCTTCGAATTCGCGGATGTAAGTCACGCCGTCGCCGCCGAGGATGCCGTGGCCCTCGCGAACCGCTTCGCTCACCTCGGGATCCAAGCTGTTCGGGTGGGAGCGGTATACCTCCGCGATCTCCGCGGCGAGCGGACTATCCACGAAGATCGGCACGTTGGGAATCGCCCCGGTGCGCAGGCCCTTTTGCAAGAAGTGGATAATCAACTGACTACGGCCGAGGCTGAACGCGGGAATCAACGCCTTCCCGCCGCGGTCCGCGGTCTTGCGCACGGCCGCGTAGAGTTTGTCGATCGTCTCTTGAAGGGGAACGTGCGAGCGGTTGCCGTAGGTCGATTCGCACACGAGCAAATCGGCCGGGGGGACGGGCGCTGCGGGCTTGAGCAAGGGAATCCCCCGCCGTCCGAGATCCCCGCTGAACGTGAGCGACCGCGGCCCCGTCGGCCCGTCCGCGGTCACGGCCACAATCGCGGAACCGAGGACGTGCCCGGCTTCGATGAAGCGGAACTTCACGCCTCGGCCAATGTCTGTAATGCGTCCGTATGGCACCGACACGACCTGGCTGTGCGTCCGGTCCACGTCGGCGAACGTATAGAGCGGCTGGACCCACGGCTCAGCGTAATTACGGGCGATGTTCAGGTGCGCCGCTTCTTCTTCCTGAATCTTGGCCGAGTCTTGCAGCATCACCTTCAAGAGGTCGCGCGTCGGCGGCGTGCAGTAGATCGGCCCCGAGAAGCCCTGGCGAACGAGCGTGGGCAGGTTGCCGCAGTGGTCGATGTGGGCGTGGCTGAGCACGACCGCGTCGATCTGGTGCGGGTGGAACGGGAAGTGGCTGTTCCGCTCGCGGGCGTCTTCGCGCTTGCCCTGATGCAAGCCGCAGTCGAGCAGCACCTTCGCATAACCCGATTCGAAGAGGTGCATCGAGCCGGAGACGGACGAGGCCGCGCCCCAAAAGGTGAGGCTCGGTTCGTCCGTCGGTTCGGCAGTGGTGTTCATGGTCATAACGGACATTGTACCGAAACTCGAAAAGCCCAGGGACGGCTGTCCGTGGGCTTTCAGCCTTGGGTCGCTTGACACCCCGCGGAATCCGGCGTTTGATAGGCTGATCCGAATCTTCGAGGGGAATCCCATGCCGCGGTCCTGGGCAGTTTTGGCCGGGCTCGTTCTGATCGGGGGAGAGCCGATGGCTGCGAATGGCGACGAAGGTATGTGGCTGCCGAATGACCCCCCGCGGGAACTCCTCAAAAAGAACCACCAGTTCGACCTGACGGACGAGTTCGTCGCCAAGGCGATGAAGGCGTCGGTCCGCTTCTCGGGTTCCTCCGGCGGGTTCGTTTCGCCGAACGGGCTCGTGGTGACGAACCACCACGTCGGGTCCGATGCGATCCAGAAGTTGAGCACGAAGGACCGCGACCTGATGCGCGACGGCTTCTACGCCCGCACCGGGGCCGCGGAGTTGAAGTGCCCGGACCTGGAATTGAACGTACTGCAATCGATCGAAGATGTGACCGCGAAGGTGAACGCGGCGGTCAAGCCCGAGATGAAGCCCGCCGATGCCGCGATCGCGCGCCGAGCGGTGATGAGCGGGATCGAAAAGGAATCGTTCGACAAAACCGGCTTGCGCAGCGACGTTGTCACTCTTTACCAGGGCGGGCTCTACCACCTTTATCGCTCGAAGAAGTACACCGACGTGCGTCTGGTCTTCTGCCCCGAAGCCGGCATCGCCTCGTTCGGCGGGGACGTGGATAACTTCGAATACCCCCGCCACGCCCTCGACGTGGCGTTCTTCCGAGCCTACGAGAACGATGCGCCCGCCAAGACGCCGGACTTCTTCAAATGGAGTTCGACGGGTCCCGCGGATAACGACCTCGTGCTCGTGACCGGACATCCCGGCACGACGAACCGCCTGGAAACGCTTGCGAAGCTCAAGCACCGCCGCGATTCGACGTTGCCGTACACCCTCGCCCGGTTGCGTGCTTTGGAAGCGGCTCTCATTCAATACAGCGAGCAAAGCCCCGAACAGCGCCGCCAGGCCGCGAACGACTTGCACCGCGTGGCCAACAGCCGCAAGGCGTTCAGTGGGCAATTGCAGGGGTTGCTCGATCCCAGGATCATCGAGCAAAAAAATGCGACGGAATTCCAAGTAATGTTGCCCTCGTTACAGTTGATGTCCCCATCTCGTCACGATCCGCATGAAGAACAATTACCAACTCCTTGGGCTATGATTCGTCAAGCTCAGAAAGCCCTCCGCACGTTCGAGAAAGATCACCTCCTTCTCGAACGGGGCGATGCGTTCTACACCGATCTGTTCGCCATCGCCCGGCACCTCGTCCGCATGGCGGAAGAGTTGCCGAAGGCCAATTCCGACCGCCTCCGCGAGTACCGGGACTCGAACCTCGATTCGCTCAAGCAGCAACTCCTCAGCCCCGCGCCGCTGTACCCGGACCTGGAGCGGGCGAAGCTGCGAACGTCGCTCACGTTCCTCGCCGAGAGCCTCGGCGGCGAGCACCCCGTCGTGGTCAAAGTCCTGGGCGGCGGGAAAGCCCCGGAGGGAATCGCTCGCATCGGCAAGAACCCTGCGGACCGTGCGGCGGAATTGATCGCTGGCACCAAACTCTTCGACATGGCGGCCCGCAAGGCGCTCCTCGACGGCGGGGCCAAGGCCGTCGCGGAGAGCACCGATTCGCTCATCGTCCTTGCCCGGTCGATCGACCCTGAAGCCCGGACACTGCGCAAGCGGTACGAAGACGAGGTGGAGGAACCCGAACGCCAAGCCTACGCGGGGATCGCCAAACTCCGCTTCGACGCGCTCGGAAAAACCATCGCCCCGGACGCGACGAACACGCTCCGCATCGCCTTCGGAGTCGTCAAGGGCTACGAGGTCGATGGCAAGAAACTGCCGTTCCACACGACCTTCGGCAGCGCCTTCGAGAAGTCCGCGGCCCTCGGGAAGAAGGAACCCTTCGACCTTCCCCCGCGGTGGGAAAGCGGGCAATCGAAAGTCGATGCGAACACCCCGTTCGACTTCGCCAGCACCGCGGACACCATCGGCGGCAACAGCGGCTCCCCCGTGCTCAACCGCAAAGGCGAACTCGTCGGCGTCAACTTCGACCGCAACCGCCACGGCCTCGTCCGCAATTTCGTCTACACCGAAGTCCAGGCCCGCCACATCGCGGTGCATTCGCGCGCCGTGCTCGAAGTGCTGAGCAAGCTCTACGACGCGGGCGGGTTGGTGAAGGAGTTGATAGGGAAGGAGTAGAATGATGTCCGCTGCACTCGCAAGACCGATGTTCAAGTCACTCTCGGATGTGCTCGCTCGCGTCGGGCACGTTCCGACGGATCGGATCCTCGTTTACCCAGCCCCTGGCACCGCGTTAGAAGTAGACGTTTTCGACTACGCGATTACCGGAGAGCGAGTCTGCGAACTCATCTACGGCATATTGGTCGAGAAGCCGATGGATTATCGGGACGATTTGCTGGCGACACAAATCACCTTTGCCCTCTTCGATTACCTTCGAGACGACAATCTCGGCGCGATCGCAGGTGCTCGGGGTGCCATTAAATTTGGACCAAATCTCATCCTGATACCCGATGTCACTTTCATCCGATGGGACAGCGTCGAGGATTCAGACACGATCGAAAACCCCGCGGGGGAATGCTTGGAAGCCGTTCCGGATCTCGTGGTCGAAATTTTGAGTCCGGGTAACACGATTGCCGAGATGTCGATCAAACTCGCCGAGTATTCCCGAGCCGGGGTGAGTCTCGTGTGGTACGTCGATCGCGAAAAGAAAGCAGTAACCGTTTATCCGAAGGGCCGCGAGCGACGCAAGAAAGTGTACGGCCTCGATGGCACCCTCGACGGCGGAACCGTGCTTCCCGGCTTTAAGCTTGCAGTGGCGAAGGTATTCGCGAAACGGAGCCCGCCACGCAAGCCGGGGAAGAAAGGCGTGCATGATCGGTGAGTGTCTTCACCCCGGAGGGGTTGCATTCCGCAGCCCAGGGTCGCGCTTCGCGCACCCTGGGAATGGACCGCGTTACCGACATTTTACCCCGGAGGGGTTGCACACACTCGAAAGCCACGCTGTACAACCCCTCCGGGGTAGCGGGCATGTTGTCGATGCATCGTAGTCCCGGGGTGCGCGAATCGCGACCCCGGGCTTCGGAGTGAAACCCCTCCGGGGTAAATGCAAGATCGCGACTTCTGCGTTTGCTTCGTTGAGCAAGAAGACTGCTCGTCGCTCCTCAACTCAAAATCGCCCCCACCACATGCCCGTGAACGTCCGTCAATCTTCGGTCCGTGCCGTTGTGGCGGACGGTGAGCTTTTCGTGGTCGATGCCCATCAAGTGCAGCACGGTCGCGTAGAGGTCGTAGCCCGTCGTGCGGTCCTTCGCGGTTTGGTAGGCGAACTCGTCGCTTTCGCCGTGGGCGACTCCGCCCTTGATTCCCGCGCCGGCGAGCCAGGTGACGAACGTGCCACCGTTGTGGTCCCGGCCGGTCTTGTTCTGCGTGAACGGCATCCGGCCGAACTCGGTGGTGCAGACCACGAGCGTGTCGTCCATCAATCCGCGGGCCTTCAGGTCTTTGAGTAGCGCCGTCACCGGCCGGTCGATTTGCCGGGCGGCGGGAGCGAGTTCCGCGGCGATGTTGTTGTGGTTGTCCCAGTTGTTGGACGGGCCGCCGGCCCCGCTCCAGACTTGCACGAACCGCACCCCGCGTTCGATCAGGCGGCGGGAGAGCAGGCAGTTTTTGGCGAACGCCCCGTCATTCGTCGGGGCGTCCGTCCCGTAGAGTTCGTGCATCGCTTTCGTTTCGCGCGCGAGGTCGAACGCCTCCGGAGCGGCAATCTGCATCTTGGCGGCGAGTTCGTAACCCTCCACGCGGGCGTTCAAACGGGCGTCGCCGGGGCGGTCTTCGGCGTATTGACGGTTCATCTTTTGAAGCAGTTGGAATCCGTCGTTCGTGGCGGTCGGCGTGGCGAACTTCCCGTTCGGGGCGGGGGCCAAATCCGGGATCGGCACGGGGGACGAAGGGTTGATCACGGTCGCTTGGTGGGTCGCCGGAAGGAACCCCGCGGTGAAGTTCCCGGACCCGTTGTACGGCAACCCCCGCGAGTCCGGCAGCACGACGAACGTCGGCAGGTTGTCCGTGAGCCGCCCGAGAGCGTACCCAATCCACGCCCCCGCCGCGGGGAAGCCGGGTAGGAGGAAGCCCGTCGTTTGCAGGTAACTCGCCGGGCCGTGGACGTTCGACTTCGACTGCATTGCCATTAAGAAGGCCATCTCGTCCACGCACCCGGATAAGTGCGGGAACACACTCGTCACCCAGCGGCCGCTCTGGCCGTGCTGCTTCCAGGCGAACGGGGATTTCATCAACGGGCCGACCGTGCCGGTCGCGGTTGCCTTCAAGCCGAAGTCCAACGTCTGCTCGTGCCGCTTCACCAGTTCGGGTTTGTAATCGAAGGTGTCCATCGGGCTCGCGCCGCCGTTGAGGAAGACCTGGATCACCCTCTTGACCTTCGCTTTGTGGTGCAATCCCCCGTGGAACTCTGCGCGCGGTTTCGCTTCGTCGCCCCTCGCCAAAAGGTGCGTGAGCGCCAATCCGCCGAACCCGGCGACGGACGTCGATAACCATTCGCGGCGAGTCGGTTCCATCATTCCTCCGGACGAAAGGCAGGTCCAGGACCATTCGCTTCAAACTTTACCGGTCGGAGGACTCGTGGGTCGTGCGACCCCGCAACTCCGCCGGCAACTCCACTTCCATCCGCAGCAGCGCGAGCGCGAACGTCTTGCCCTGGGTGTCGCTCCGCAGCGATTGGCTCGCGCCCCCGGCGAGGGCGTCGTAGAGCATGAAGTTCAACCCCCGCACGTTGGCTGCCTCGAACCTTTCCACCTTACTCGCCCCGAGCGGCGCGAAATACCCGGCGACCACTTCGATGGTGAGGTGTTCCTTCAACCACTCATAGCCCGCGTCCGTGTCCGCGAGGATCGCCACGTTCGCGTGGTTCCCCTTGTCCCCGCTGCGGCCGTGGGCGATTTCGGAAAGCGGCGCTCGGCGCGTCAATCCCGGCGTATTCACAACGAATCTCCTCTCGGCGGGAATAATCGAACCTGAATGGTATCGACATTCTCGCAGCGAACCAAAATTTCGCTCGCGTGTCTGGTTCCGTGCACCGCGGCTCCGGCCGCACTTGCAAAGGATGACGACCTTGCTCGACGGCGCGTGGAACTTCATTGCGGGCGGAGCCGTGCTCGGCATGGTCGCAGGCATGTGGGACAAGATCAAGGCCGTGGCTTGGCGGGTCGCGAACCTGTTCGTCCAGCGGATCGAAATCCCCACTTCGCCGGCGCACGACGCGGTGACGGCGTACCTCATCGCCAACTTCGTCCGCAGCCGCAGCTACGACCGCATGTACGGCGCGACCTGGGAATACCAGCGCGACGGCCGCTACGGGCTCGTGCCCTACGAGCAGTTCGGATTTCGCACGCTCATTCTCTGGAACGGCTGGTTCCCGTTCCTCTTCACCAATCAACTCGAACGCAAGACCGCGAGCAAGTCGAACGAGACGCAAAACTCGTCTACGGCGACGAAGATCTTTTCCTCGATCACGTTCATCCGCGGCACGCTCAACGTTGAGAAAGTGCTGAGCGAAGCGTGCGCCGTGCGCAATCAAATGTCCTGGGCGGCCGAGGACGCGGACGAGACCGCCAAGAGCCGCTTCGTCATCCACCACGTCCCGCGCCGCAAAGACTCGGACGACGACGACGATTCGTCCGGCAACGGACTCGCGTGGTATCAGGATGGAACCTACCGCCTGCTCGCACACTCGCCGGAACAACTCGGCAAGCGCCCCACCGCGGGCGGCAAGGCGCTCGACAACCTGATCTTCCCTCAGCGGGTGAAAGACCTCATCCACGAGATCGAACTCTGGCGCAAGAGCCGCGAGTGGTATCGCGAAAAGGGCATCGCCTGGAAGCGGGGCTGGATGCTCTACGGCCCGCCCGGCACCGGCAAAACGGCCCTGGCCCGGGCGTTCGCCGAAGACATGAACATGCCGATCTACGTCTACAATCTCGCGGAAATGGGCAACCACGAGTTGATGAAGGCGTGGAGCGAAATGCAGATGAACGTGCCGTGCATCGCGCTCATCGAAGACATCGACAACGTCTTCCACGGCCGCGAGAACGTCGCCCGCAAGAATGCGATGATGCCCATGATCATCAGCACCCAAAAGAAAGAGGGCGACGAGGGCAATGGTTCCAATCGCTCCTACGCACCGCCGCTGACGTTCGACTGCTTGCTCAACTGCCTGGACGGCGTCGAACGGGCGGACGGGATATTCACGATCATCACTACCAACGACATCGTGAAGATCGACCCCGCGCTCGGCCAACCGCGAAAGTTGCCGGACGGCAGCACGGAGTTCATCTCCACTCGACCCGGCCGGGTGGACAAGGCCGTGGAACTCGGCTGCATGGAAACCGCGGACAAGAAGCGGCTCGCCCAGCGCATCCTCGGGGCCTACGAGCAAGCGTACTTCGACGTACTCGCGTTCGTCGACCGCTACCCGGACTTGCAAGAGACTCCCGCTCAGTTTCAAGAACGCTGTGCCCAGATTGCACTCAAGTGCTTCTGGTACGAACAGACCGCCCCGAAGCGAGAAGTGGCCCCCGAACCGCGGGCGATCGAACGCAACGGGAAGCACGACCGCGAATCGAAGTCGGCGGCGGTGTGAACGGCGAAAAGACGGAACGAACCACGGAGGCACGGAGTTCACGGAGAGAGGAAACACGGAGAAAACCAGAACGGTTCTAACTTTGTATTCCTGTCTTCTCCGTGTGTTTAATCTCCGTGGACTCCGTGCCTCCGTGGTTCGTTCATCTAGACCTAAACCAAGCGTGATCTCAGAGCCT